>Ga0187863_10000054_pt1 | contig 100564 bp, 85 predicted proteins | sample June2016WEW_11_1_FD_132975 | JGI IMG/M metagenome (GOLD analysis project Ga0187863, IMG submission 132975) | Peatland microbial communities from SPRUCE experiment site at the Marcell Experimental Forest, Minnesota, USA - June2016WEW_11_10 | ecosystem: Environmental > Terrestrial > Soil >...
GCGTGCAGGGCGAGTTCCTTGCTACTTCCCGCGGTCAACCGATTGAGGTCAAAGCCGCTCGGCCAGCGCTTATTCCATTGCAGGGCGTGCCATTGGGTATCATTACAGAAATTCCAGACGAAGTTACAGGCACGCGCCTGCCTGTTAAGCAGTCCCGTCAGCGACTTGACGCGGTAGCGATAGACCAACACCATCGGGGAAAACTACTGCGCTTGAGGGACTTGGACAAGACCGCGAATCTGGCAGAAACATTGATTTTCACACGAAAACTCTACGATAAAGAACGGCACTTCCTCACCGGCTCGAGCGCCGCGGTATCCGTGCCGGAGAACTGATGATTCTGGTCATCGATGTGGGCAATACGCGCCTGAAATGGGCGTGGCTGACGAGCACCGGTCTGTCCGATCAGCAGGCCGTGGTTCACCGCGACGCCAAGGCGGGGATGTGGACTGCCGCCTTGTTCGAATCCGGCCAGAAACCCAGACGGGTGTTGATATCCAACGTCGCCGGACCCGCCATGGAGAAGACGTTGGCCAGGATGACCAAGAAGGCCTTCAAGGTGGCGGCGGAATTCGTCACTGCCGCGCCGGAATTCGACGGTCTCTTGAACGGCTATCTGGATCCAAAGCTATTGGGCGCGGATCGATGGCTCGCCCTGGTCGGCGCATGGACCAAGACTCGATCGGCGCTCTGCGTGGTCGACGCGGGGACGGCGGTCAAGGTCGACAGCATCGATGCATCGGGTCACCACTTGGGCGGCCTGATCGTTCCCGGCATTCACATGATGCGGGAGGCTCTCATGACCAAGACCAGCGATATTGCAAGGGCGGCAGAGCAAAGCACGCCTTCGTTGGCCGGCGTGCTCGCCAACAATACGGTCGGCGCGGTGTCGCGCGGCGCCGTGTTCGCCCTGGCGGGGATGGCGGACCGCGCAGCGGAGGTCATCGAGCAGAGCACGGGCGTGAAGCCCAAGCTGTTCATCACGGGGGGCGATGCCGGCATGATCACGGGCACCATGCGCTCGCGCGGCGAGATCGTTCCCGATCTCGTGCTGCAGGGTCTCGCCGTGATTGCCGCGCAGTCCAACTAGTACGCGCTCGGCTGCAGGTTCCGTGTTGCGCCCCGGCTCCCGAAATCTCATCACCGATGTCCCCGGCCTGTCGGTGGGACACGCCACGGACGAGGCCGCACGAACCGGCGTGACGGCGTTGCTGTTCGCGGCGGATTGGCCGGCCGGCGTCGATGTCCGCGGCGGCGGTCCGGGCTTGCGCGAGACCGAAACGCTCGCACCCGAGAACCTCGTCGGCCGCTCACACGCCATCGTGCTGTCGGGCGGCTCGGTATTCGGCCTCGCCGCAGCCGACGGCGTCACCTCCGTGCTGTCTAGCCGCCATATCGGACTGCGCCTCAAGCAAGACTCGCTCGCCATCCCCATCATTCCCTGCGCCGTGTTGCACGATCTCGGGAACGGCGGCGACAAGCGCTGGGGCGCCACGCCGCCTTATCGCCACCTCGGCATTCGCGCCGTGGAGGGCGCCGGCGCGGAATTCGCGCTCGGCTCGATCGGCGCCGGCCGCGGCGCGATGGCGGGGTTCATCAAGGGCGGTCTGGGCTCCGCATCCCTCGCTTTGGGCGACGGCCTCATCGTCGGAGCGCTCGTCGCGGTGAACTCGGTCGGCTCCGCATTCATGCCGGATGGAAAGACTTACTGGGCTTGGGCGTTCGAGATCGATGGAGAATTTGGAGGATCGACACCGCCCGGTGCCGGAATGGACTTGAGCGATCCGGCGCCCGATGAATCGCGCCTCGAGGCACTGGGACGATTGGACGCCGGCGCCAACACGACCCTCGGCGTCGTTGCCTGCAACGCGCACCTGTCCACGGCGGAATGCAAGCGGGTCGCCATGATGGCCCACGACGGCATCGCTCGAGCGATCCGGCCCGCGCACACGCCGTTCGACGGCGATACGGTGTTCGCCGTGGCGAGCGGCGGCATCGAGCTCAGCCGCGATTCATTGCGCGCCGCGCACTTGGCCCGCATCGGGTCGGCCGCGGCCGACTGCATGAGCCGCGCCATTGCGCGCGCCGTACACCATGCTCGGCCGACTCAACGACCCGCAGCGGTGTAGTCGACCCGCCAGATGGAGTTCGATCCATCATCCGTCACGAGAAGCGACCCGTCGGGCGCAGCCGCCACCCCGACCGGACGGCCCCAGACCTGTCCATCGGGCAAAACGAAACCGGTGAGAAAATCCTCGTATTCGCCGCTCGCCTCCGCGGCGTGATGCCGGGGAATGCGGATCACTTCGTATCCCGTGCGGGTCGCCTTGTTCCAGGAACCGTGCTCGGTTGCGAATAGATCGCCGCGGTATTCGTCGGGAAAGCGCGCGTCCTCGTAGAAGGTGATCTGAAGCGATGCGTTGTGGGGCTGCAAAATCACATCGGGCGTGATCACCTGATCCTTGAGTTCCGGGTGCTTACCCAGAAGGCGCGGATCCTGGTGGGAACCCATGTACCACCAAGGCCAGCCGTAAAAGCCGCCCTCGCGCACCGAGGTGATGTAATCGGGCACCAAGTTGTCGCCCAAGCCATCGCGCTCGTTCACGGTCGCCCAGAGCTTGCCGGTTGTCGGATCGATCGCGATCCCCGATGGATTGCGGATTCCTGAAGCGTAGATGCGCAAGTGCGAGCCGTCGGGGTCGAAGGCCAGGATGTCGGCGCGATGTCGCTCCGCTGGGTTGGTGTCCGGATCGTCGACGTTCGACCCCGATCCCACGGCGACGAACAGGGTCCGGCTGTCGAGCGAGAATGCGAGGTCGCGAGTCCAATGACCCTTACCGCTCGGCAAATCGACGACGTGCTCGGCCGGACCCTTCGCCTCGAGTTCCCCGACCTGGTAGGGAACGCGCACCACGGCGTCGGTGTCGCCGATGTAGATCCACTGCGGATGCGCTCCGCGGGGATAAAAGGCGATCCCATAAGGTCGGTTGAGGTGCGTCGCGAACACCGACGAGAGTTTCGGCCTGCCGTCGGCGGTCATGCCGCGATAGACGCGAATCTGCCCGGCTCCGGTCTCGGCCAGGAACATGTCGCCGTTCGGGGCGACGCGTATCACGCGCGGCTCGTCCAGGTTCTCGGCGAAAAGATTCACCTTGAAGCCCGCCGGCGCCTGGGGTAACACGCCCGCCGGGCGCGGCACGAGTCTCGCCTGATTGGCTGCCGAGCTCGTGGCGTAGGGCTCGGGCAGATCGGTCAGCGTGATCTTGCGGACGTTGCCCGGTGCCTCGTAACGAAAATCGGTGAAGGGAAGTTTTGGCGGCGCGGCGGCGGATTCCGCAGTGGACGCTGCCAGGAGAGGAGCGGCGGCGATGGCCGCCCCCAACAGGAAAAATATGCGGCCCAGCGCAGCGCGGGTATGAATCACTGGAGATCTCCGGTTGCTGAACAGAGCTAGGACTCGGCAGTTGCCGTGGTTCAGTCGATGTGGGCGACGCTCAGCGTTCCTGGGGGGAGCTGGATTGCGCGGACTGCGCGTTGTTCTCGGGAGCCGCGCCAGGGGACGTGGTTGCGCTCGCCGGGACCGGTTCGTCCGGGTTTTCGGCTTCCAGTCCGACCGTTGCGATCACACCATCGGCCTTCTGCAGCACCTCGCGCGCCCAGTCCCAATGGATCGCGACGGTGGTATCCCCGACCGCTTTCTGGAGCAGGTCGGAGAACTGCTCGACGTTGGGCTCGAAACTCTGCCCTTCGGCATCCACCGGCGGATGAGCCTCGAGCAGCAACTCGCCATCCACCCAGGCGACCTTAATGGGCTCGTTGATGAGCCGCACCGGCGTGCCCACCGGGACCAACGGAAACAGTGCTTGGACATCGTCGGGATACATGCGGATGCAACCGTGCGTCACCGGCATCCCGACAGCCTTCGGATTGTTGGTGCCGTGGATCAGATACGTGCCGTTGCCCGCGGCGAGGCGCATTGCATATGCCCCGAGCGGATTGTCCGGTCCCGGCGGAACACTTGCCGGCAGCGGATCGCCGTTGGCGGCGTGCTCTTTGCGTACCGATTCCGGCGGGTACCAGGTCGGATCCTTTTGCTTGCCGATGACATGCGTCAATCCCAGCGGCGTGCGCCAATCCATCTTGCCGATGCTTACCGGATAGGTGATGACTGCCTGCGACTCGCCGCGCTTGGGCTTCGGATAGTAATAGAGCCGGTGCTCCGGCAAATTGACGACGATGCCCTCGTGCGGGCCGGGCGGCAAGATGTGGCGGCCGGGGATGATCACCTGCTTGCCCGCGCCGGGAACCCAGGCGTCGATTCCGGGGTTCACCCGGATGATCTCCTCCGAGCCGAGGCTGTATTTCGCCGCCAGATCGTACAGCGTGTCTTCATACACGGTGGTAACCGTCTGGTCCTCGCCGAAGACCGCATCGTCCTTGTTCTTGAGCGTGTACACGGTCGCGTCGGCGAGCGGTATTCCACCGAGCGCGAGAGAAACGATCAGCGCACAAGAACAAGAGTAACGAGCGTCGTTCATGACATTAGCCTAGCATGAGCCGGCGCGCCCGCGAGGCAGCAGTGACTTCAAACCCGCTGCGCAATCAGGTCCGCATTTTCCCGAACGAACGCCGCCCATCCGCCCGCATCTCCCCGCTCGGCGATACGTCGGTCGATGAGCCTCATGTAAGCCGTCGTCATGACGTCATCGTAACGCTGAGCCTGTCCCAGATGAGCCACGTACCGTTGCAACGAGCGCCGCATGTTGCCGAGCGCTGCGTCGAACGCAGCCTTTCTCAGATACAGATAGGCGGCGCGCACGTGCGCTCGATGTCCGAATTCACCGGCGGGCAGCTCGCAGCTCTCCAGCGCCTGCAAGAACTCCTCGTCATTCATAGTACCAATGTACCATGATAGCGCTATAGATTCACCGGATCCGCAGTCCGAGGCAGGGCTAAAGGGGCTGCGCCCTTCGTGAATCTCCAAGCGCACGCGACGCCGATCGCAAGCACCGGGACGAAGGCCGCGAACACCCAGAAGCCGGCGGCCTTCACCGCCGGTACCGCAGCGCCCTCCGCGAGTCCCGACGCGTTGGCGGCGATGCCGACGGCAGCGGTACCCACGGCATAGCCAATCCGCTGAACCGTCGAGACGGACGCCGAGGTGAGGGAGCGCTCATCTTCGTCGGCAAAGCGCACCGCGCGCTGCACGATCGCCGGCCAGCACACCCCGAATCCCGCACCCTGCAAAAGTCCACATACGATCATCGCCACCAGCGAGCCTGCGGGAACTGCAACCGCGAATCCCGCGCTACCGGCGAAAACCGCGATGGCGCCCCCTCGGATCAGCCACGAGTCGGCCGACGGCGTGGCGGACCCGGCTGCCAGCGTCGCCAGGCTCCAGGCGATCGCCTCGCCCGCGAGGATGTATCCCGTCACCAGCGCGCGAGTCCCGAAAAGAATTTTGAGGATCAAGGGCCCATACGCCCAGAAACCGGTCGTTGCCGCCGAAAGCGTGAACACCATGAGCAATCCCGCGCCCACCGGGTGCGATGGTTGCAGCGTCTGCCGCGGTAGCATCGGGACCATCGAGCGCCGGTCGATGCGCACAGCGGCGTAGGCGAGCAGCAGGCCAGCCACACAGGCCATACCGGCCAGCGTGATGCGATTTGGCATCTCGCCCGCCGATAGTGCACCCGATTCCGCGATGATCAATGTCGCTGCGGACAAGAGAGTCAGCGGCAGCACGGGCCAGCGCGCCGGTGCACGCTCGGGCGTCGTCTTCGGCAGCCACCGTTGCGCGAGCGCCCACACGATCAGCCCTTGAACGGCGAAGCTCCAGAAAGCCCAGCGCCATCGATGCGTTCCCGAGAAAATCCCGCCGATCAGCGGCCCGAGCAACGAACCCGCGCCCCACACCAGTGCCACGATGCCGAACAGCCGGTTCCACAGCGCCGTCTCGAACCACGCCTCGACCGCAACGTAGCACACCGAAAGCAGCATTCCGCCGCCCAAGCCCTGCACCCATCTGCCGAAGATCACGATGGCCATGTCAGGCGCCGCGCCCGCCGCGATGCAGCCTGCGGCATAAATCGCGAGAGCTGCCGTGAAGACGCGCCTTATGCCGAGTTTCGCGCACAAGGCTCCGGCAGCCGCTCCCGCGATGATGGCGCCGACTTCGTACAGCGACACCGTCCAATTGATATAGGCGATGCCGCCAAGATCCTCGACGATGGAAGGCGCCACCGTGGCGGTCACGAGGGTATCGGCCGAATGCAACCACACGCCGAGGCACAACAGACCGAAGCGCAGCATGGCGATGCTCGAAATTCGGGTATTGCGGTCCATCGCCGCCCAAGATACAACCTCAAGCAGACTTGAGGTCAAGCGGGGTTCACGCGACATGTGCGCAGCTGCCAACTCGAAACCGCGACCCTCCGGATCCGCCCGCGCTCCCTGCGCGGGGGAACTAACCGTGGGGGCGGTCGCCGCCCGCAGCGGAGTGGCGGTCTCGACCATTCATTTCTATGAAGCTCAGGGTCTCATTCGGAGCGCGCGCACCGGCGGCAATCAGCGCCGCTACCCGAGACAGGCCTTGAGACGGGTGGCCGTGATCAGGGTGGCGCAGCGCATCGGGATCCCTCTATCCATCATCCGTGACGCGCTGGCCACGCTGCCGAAGGGCCGGACCCCAACGGCCCACGATTGGAACAAGCTGTCGAAAGGTTGGAGCGCACTGCTGGACGAGCGGATCGCAAAGCTCGTCAGGTTGCGCGGCAAGCTCGACGAATGCATCGGTTGCGGCTGCCTTTCGCTCAAGGTCTGCCCGCTCAGGAACCCCGACGACGTGCTGGGAGAAGACGGTCCGGGGCCGAGGCTCTTCTGATGCGTCACACCGTGAGCATGCTGAGCGCACCGGTGCCGTATTTACCCAGCGTCACCTCGAAGTCCGCCCGCCCCGTCGCGGCACTCACCATGGCCGCCGCCGCCGGCGGCAGCGACTTGGACTGGAACACCTGGTCCAGACGCAGGTGCGCACTTCCGTCCCTCATCATCAGGCGGCTGCAGATGTTCATCACTTCGCGCAGATTGTCGTTCATCGCAGGGGTGAGCAGCTTGCTCTTCACCGCATCCTTGGCCGCATTCGGTGGCAGCATGGAAAGTGCAGCGCCGGCGTTCGCAGCGAACCCGATATTGCACGCGCCCAGCGCGACAGGAGCGCCGTCATCGGCGAGGTATACCGCAAGAAAGCTGCCGGAACCCGGCGAGATGTCGAGCTTCGGCGCGGTTTTCACGGTCAAACCATCGAACAGAAAGCCGAGCAGGTCCTTGACCATGGCTGCATCGGGTACGGGGTGTTTGCTCATTTGAGATACGGCTCCAGCGCCTCTTTGAATGACTCGGCGGTGAATGGCTTGGAGATCAGGAATCTCGCTCCCGCGCTGGCGGCACGGCTCCTCATCTCCGCGGTGGCTTCGGTGGTGACGAATCCGAACTTCACCTTGACTCCGGCCTTGGTGAGATTTTCGAGAAGCTCGATGCCGGTCATGTTGGGCATGTTCCAGTCCGAGAGCACGAGATCGGGCGCAGCCGCGGTGATGGCGGCCAGCGCCTTCGCCCCGTCCTCCGCTTCCGAGTATTCGTGACCGTCGAATCCCGCGAGACGCAGTGTTTTGCGCACGATCATCCGCATCGCCAGGGAATCATCCACGATCATGATCTTCAATCCAGCACTCCTCATGGCACCCAGGCCGGCGGGCGCTCTTTCCGTCAAATCCGCCGATAGATGGTCCGGCCGATCAGACCATAGTCCTCCGACACTTTGAACAAGCTTTCAGAGTGTCCGAGGAACAGCAGATCGTCCTTCCGCTGCAATGCCGCAATGTGCCCAAGGAGCTCCCTCTGTGTGTCCTTGTCGAAATAAATGATGACATTTCGGCAAAACACGGCGTCCAACGGACCTTTCATCGGCAGCGGCTGCACCAAGTTGAGCTGTTTGAAGGTGACGAGCGAAGCAACTTCGGGTGCGACCCGGAACTGTCCGGCACTTCCCGGCAGCGGTTGAAAGTGATCGCGCACGCGCTGCGGCGCAAGTGCCTCGAGCCGCGCGGTCGGATATACGCCGCGCCGCGCCGTCGCCAGGATTTGCGAGTCGATGTCGGTTGCGAGAATTCGGATATCCCAGCGCTTGAAATCCGGTAACGCCTCGATCACCGTCATTGCAATCGAATAAGGTTCCTCGCCGGATGAGCACGCAGCCGACCAGATGCGGATTCGCCGCGAAGCGCCCGGCTGACTGAGCTTGGGCCGCAGCACGTGATCGCGCAGAAAATCGAAGTGGTGAGACTCGCGGAAAAACGACGTGAGGTTCGTCGTCATCGCGTTGCAGAATTCGATCCATTCCGATTCGTCCGACTCGAGCATGCTGCGGTAATCGGCGAAACTTCGCAGCTTGAGATGACGGAGCCGGCGCGAGATCCGTCCGTATACCATCTCCATTTTCGAGTCCGCGAGACTGATGCCCGTGTTCCTCTTGATGAGGTCGCGCAGGGCATCGAAGTCCGCCAGCTCGAAGGTAAATTCACGCTCGCGATCCAGGGATTCCACCGCGCGTGGCGCACCCGATCGACCGGCCCGTGGCGTGGAGGAGGACATGCTCAAAAAAGCTCGACGCTGCCGCGGGGGGCGATGTCCGCCGCGGCCAGGCGCGCCTGCTCGGCATGTTGCCTGCGCTCGACTTCGCGCAGCAATCTCAGCCACTCCTGGTTCGGCCGCTCGACGCCATCGCGCAGCAGTGTGTGTAAGCTGTCGAGACCGGCGCAGATGTGGCCGACCCGCTGCGCGAGCCGATCATGACACTGCAAGGTCACCACGGCTGTTTCGAGAGAGGCTCCGATCTCGGCGCTCTGCTCAGCGAGCGCGGAGTGCATCGGCGAGGAGGCCAGCTTCCTGACTCGGTCGTTGGCGACGGCGAGGCGATGGAAGGCGGACCCCATATCTCCCCACTCGCGTTCCGCCTCCTTCACCGACTGGCCGAGCTGCAATCCCAGAACCTCGAGAAGGCGGGCGAATTCCTCGATCACCTCGCGAAGGCTCGGATCGGGCGTCCTTTGGGAGCGGCCCGGATTGATCTGCGTATCGCCGCTCATCGGGACGTACACCTCGCGCTCACTTCCGCGAGCCCGAGCGACTCGAGTGCGGCTTCCAGCGCAATCGACTTTCCCGAGAACTCGAGTCCAATTACGCGCCGTTCCGCCTCGCGCACCAGCGCCAGGAGTAATTGGGCGCCGGCCGTGTCGACCGCCGTGATCCGGCTCACGTCGACTCGAACAGAAGCGGCGCCGGCAACGGCCTGCACGAGCTGCCGGTGAGCCGCCTCCACATCGCGAATCTCGAGTCGTGGCCCGAGCGAGATTTCTTGGACCATAATCAACCCTCCTCGATGCTGGCGGTGACCAAAGCCTGCACGTCGAGCAGCAGCATCAATTTGCCGCCGACCACCGCGATGCCCTCGATGAACGCATGGTCGACCGTGCCCGGCAGCGCGGGAGGCGGTCGGATGGCGGATGGGGCAATGTCGTGCACCGAGTTCACCGCGTCCACCACCAAACCCACGGTGCGCTCGCCGCGCTCTCCCGGCACCCGGACGACCACCACGACCGTGGTGGAGCCGTACGGCGCGCGCTCGAGACGGAAGCGAATTCTCAGGTCGATGACGGGCACGATCGCGCCCCGCAGATTGATCACCCCGAGCACGTAGGTCGGCGTGGAGGGGACCCGCGTCACCAAATCCCAGCCCTTGATTTCCTGGACTCGCACAACGTCCACGCCATGTTGCTCGCCGGCCAGCATGAAGCTGACATACTGCTTCTTCGCCTCCTCCGCGGCCGCCTTGACCTTGCTCATGCCGCACGCCCGACCGACGCCGTGGTCCGCGCGGAGAATCTCGAAATGAGGCTCGGGACATCCAATATGAGCGCAACGGTGCCGTCGCCGTGGATCGTCGCTCCTGCGAGACCCGGTACCTGCTTGAAATTACGATCGAGGCTCTTGATCACGACCTGCTGCTGTGCCTGCAGCTCATCGACGAGGATGGCGACCCGCTGTCCGTCCGATTCGGCGACCACCAGCAATCCGTTCGCGATGTCCCGGCTGTCCGGCTCGATATGGAAGATCTCGTGGAGGCGCAGGATTGGCAGGTACTCATCCCGGTGTTTGAAGAGTTCGGCGTGTCCGGTCACCGTATGGAGATGGTCCGGCTGCGGCTGCACCGTCTCGATGATCGATACCAGTGAGATCACGTAGGTCTCCGGACCCACCCGCAGCATCTGCCCCTCCAGGATCGCCAGCGTCAGCGGCAGACGGATGCGAATGGTGCTACCGCGGCCCCGCTCGCTTGAGATTTGTACGTGGCCGCCGAGGTCGGTGATGTTGCGGCGGACCACGTCCATGCCCACGCCGCGGCCCGAGACATCACTGACGGCTTCCGCCGTCGAGAACCCGGGGAGAAAGATCAGGTTGTAGATCTGCTCCTCGCTCAGGGGCGCATCGTCCGCGATCAGCCCCCGCTCGCGCGCCTTCGCAAGGATCTTGGCACGGTCGAGGCCGGCCCCGTCGTCTTTCACCTCGATGACGATGCTGCCACCCTGGTGGTAGGCGTTGAGTTCGAGCACTCCGATTTCGCTCTTGCCCGCGGCGATCCGCGCCGCTGGAGTTTCGAGGCCATGATCGAGGGAGTTTCGCACCAGGTGCACCAATGGGTCTCCGATCTTCTCGAGCACGATCTTGTCCAGCTCCGTGCTTTCGCCTCTCAGGCGCAGCTCCACTTTCTTTTCCAGCTTTCGCGACAATTCGCGCACCAGTCGCGGAAATCGGTTGAACGAGAAGCTGATCGGCAACATGCGTATTTTGAGGACGCTCTCCTGCAGCTCCCGTGTATTGCGGGCGAGATGCGCGAGTCCGCGCCTCAGCAATTCGAGGTCCTTCCCCGCATCGACTCCTTCGGCAAAGCGGCCCAGCATCGATTGAGTGATGACCAGCTCACCCACCAGATTGATGAGGGCGTCCACTTTCTCCGTGCCGACGCGGATGGAGCTTGCATCCACGTTCGCCTTCGGTGCGGCGGAAGCCGGGGAGGCATCGGGCGGTGCGGTGAGCGCCGAGCGGGCGGGGACGACGTCCGGCGCCGGCACGGAGGGCAACTCGGGCAAATGACCCGCCGTGCCGACCGCGGGCGCCGCGCAGGGTTCAATGACCGGCGGAGCGACGGGCGCAGCGACCGGCAATTCCACTGCGCACGAGGCCACGTCCGCCGGCGGCGCGGAATCGTCCACCTGCTCGTAGGTGATGGACGAGTTGGAATCCACCCAATCGAATATTTCCGCGAGCTCTTCCCGGGTGACCGCGCCGTGCAAATCGAGGGTCCACGACAAATGACATTGCGTCGCGTCGATCTCCGACAGGGCAGGCACCCCTTGAGTGAAGGCCTGCGCCTGCAGCCGGCCGAGCGATGCGAGCTGGGTGAACATGCGCAGCGGATCGTTGCAGGTCTCGAACAGGCTCACGTGCGGCAGGAAGCGGATACGCCAGTGTGTCTGCTCGCCTGCGGCAGTCGGCTCGGCCGGCGGCTCCGGGGTCGCGGCAACCGCCGGCTTCCGGGCGGGCGGGCCCGGCACGACGGCAATAGCGGCCGGATCCGGTGACGCGGCGAGCGCGGGCGGGTCCGGCGGCGCAGCGGCCGCAGGCGTTTCTGCGGGCGGCCAACCGCGAGAGCTCGCAGGATTGGCCGGCTCCTCGAGAATCGCGGTAAGCCGCTCCCCCACCGCATCTGCGGTTGCCGGTCGCCCCGGCGTTCCGTCCCGAGCGAGCGCGACCATCTCGCGCATCGCATCGACCGCTTGAAGTAGTACCTGAACAGCGTCCGCACTTACCCCCCGCGTGCCGTTTCGCATCTGATCGAGCAGGGTCTCCACCGCGTGCGTGAACTTCGAGATCTCCCCGAAGCCGAACGTGCCCGCGCCTCCCTTGATCGAATGCGCCGCACGAAAAATGGTATTGATGGCTTCGCAATCAGACCCGTCCTCGAGCGACAGCAGTCCCGCCTCCATCGCATCGAGACCCTCATCGCTCTCCTGGAAGAAGACGTTGATGATTTCCGCCATTTCGAGATCGATCGTCATCGGTCAAAGGACCTTCTCGATGGTGGCGAGGAGCTTTTCCGGATTGAAGGGCTTCACCAGCCAACCCGTGGCGCCGGCGGCCTTGCCCTGCAATTTCTTGTCCTGGCCGGATTCCGTGGTCAGCATGAGCATCGGCACGAATTTGTAGGTTTGAAGCTGGCGCAGTTCGCGCACCAGACTGATGCCGTCCATGTTCGGCATGTTCACGTCGGTGAGCACGAGATCGACCGTGCTGGTGCGCGCGTAGTTGAGCGCTTCGATGCCGTCCGCCGCCTCGACGACAGTGTAGCCGGCGCGCTTCAGCGTAAAGCTGACCATCTGGCGCATGGAGGCCGAATCGTCGACTGTAAGGATGGTAGCTGTCATGTGAATCCTCGATTCAATTATCTATCGTGCTAAGGCGACGGCCTGAACCGCTTCCGCGGCCCGCTGCTGCACAGCCGCGCTGATCTCCTCGAGCGGCAGGACCTCGATCGCCGCGTTCATGGCAACCGCCTGGCCCGGCATGCCCCAGACGACGCTGCTCGCCTCGTCCTGCGCGAACGTGTAGGCGCCCGCCTCGCGCATCTCCTTCAGGCCAAGGGCGCCGTCCTGCCCCATGCCGGTGAGGATCACCCCGATGGCATTGCTTCCGGCCTGCTGGGCGACCGAGCGGAACAGCACGTCGACCGATGGCTTGTGGCGGTTGACGGGCGTACCGTCATCCAGGCTGCAGATGTAGCGGGCGCCGTCGCGAACCAGCATCAGGTGCCGGTCGCCCGGAGCGATGTACACGTGCCCCGGGAGCACCTGCTGGCCGTCCTCCGCCTCGAACACGGTCACGCGGCAGCAGTCGTTCATGCGTTTCGCAAACGGGGCGCTGAAGGCCTTGGGAATGTGCTGCGCGATCATGACTCCCGGACTATCCGGCTCGAGCCCCATCAAGACCTCCTTGATGGCTTCGGTGCCGCCCGTGGACGCGCCGATCGCAATGATTCGATCGGTGGTTCGAAAGTGGCGCGGGGCGCGCTTGGGAAGCACGGCCTCGACGCTTTGCTTCTTGGGAACCTCGAGCGGCACGACCAACGGGCGCGGCCGCGCGTTCGCCGCCGCCTTGATCTTCATGATCAACAGATCACGGTAATCGCCGATCGTGGCGGCAACGTCGATTTTAGGCTTGGGCAGATAATCCACCGCTCCGGCCGCCAGCGCGTCGAGCGTGATGGATGCCCCGTCCTCGGTGAGGCTCGAGACCATGATGACCGGCATGGGCCGCAGCCGCATCAGGTTGCGCAGAAAATTGACTCCGTCCATTTTCGGCATCTCGACGTCCAAAGTCAGTACGTCAGGATTCAACGCTTTGATCTTGTCGCGCGCCACATAGGCATCGCACGCGGTCCCGAGGACTTCGATCGAGGGCTCACTCGAGAGCAATTCGGTGAGCAGTCGGCGTACCAGGGCCGAATCATCGACGATCAATACACCAATGCGGCCTTTCGATTTCATCGCTCTGCATTCCTTCAGTCGAACAGCTCGACATCGTCCTCGGCGGGCTGCTCGGCGAGGCGCGAGCGGTAGCGCACGTCGATCTCCGCCACGGCTTTCGACTCGAGCGGCTTCAGGTGTTTGAGCAGCACCCGGCCGGACGCAGGAAAATAAATCACGTGGCGCGGCGAGGTCCCTCCCACGTCGCGCGCCACGACCTTGAGCTTCTCGATCGCGGCGAACGAGTTGGCGAAGTCGATATTGCGGGCGCCAATGTCGGTCATCGACGGTAGAATCCTTCCCCCGCCGAAAAGCTTCATCTCCAGGCGCTCGCGCCGGGCGCCGAGCTTGAGGGTCTCGTTGATCAGGCTCTCCATGGCATACGCTCCGTAACGCGTCGACGGCGTGCCATCGCCCATGCTCCAGGAATCCTTGCCGACCGACAGATCCTCGGGAAGCATGAAATGGTTCATGCCGCCGACACCGCTCTGCGTGTCCCGCACGCAGGCGGCGATGCAGGAGCCAAGCACCGTGCTCACCACCTCGTCGCAGCGTGTCACGTAGTATTCCCCGGGCAGAATCTTCGCGGACCAATGTCCGACGTGCGCATCCCAATATCGATGAATGTGCTCGAAGCCGGGTACCGCGGGAGATTTTGGTACCGTGGCCGTTCGATTCGAAAAATTGGATAGATGTCCCACGTATGCACTGTCACGGCTTGCGGATTCGCCCCTCAAAATTCCTTCCATTCGCTGTCGTTACCGTTGGCAACGGCCGCGCGCGCCTTCGGAGCGGTGGGCGCAGGTTTCTCGGCCCCTTTCCAGGGCCGAGACCCGCCGCGCCGCTCGGCGCCACCGGCGGCTGCGGTCGCGGGTCGGGCATCGTGCCTTGGCGCAATTGCTGTGCGGCCCACCGCGACCCCAGCCATGGCCGTCGCCGCTGCGCCTCTCGCTTCTTCGGACACCTGGTAGCGGTCCATCATCTCGTTGAGCGCCTTCGCTTGAGCGGCCATGCCTTGACTCGCGGCCGAGGCCTGCTCCACGAGCGCGGCATTCTGCTGAGTCGTCTCGTCGAGCTGCATCACCGCCTTGTTGACTTCCTCGATGCCGGCCGATTGTTCCTGACTCGCCGCGGCAATCTCACCGATGATGTCGCTGACCTTCTTCACGGACGTGACGATTTGATCGAGTGTCTGCCCGGACTGGGTGACGAGCGCTGAGCCCTCCTCCACCTTCTTGACGCTGTCCTGGATGAGACCCTTGATTTCCTTGGCAGCGGTTGCGCTGCGGCCGGCAAGATTGCGCACTTCGCTCGCGACCACGGCGAAACCGCGGCCCTGCTCACCAGCGCGCGCGGCCTCAACCGCCGCGTTGAGCGCCAACAGGTTGGTCTGAAAGGCTATTTCATCGATCACGCCGATGATGTCGACGATCTTCTTCGATGCGTCGTTGATTTCGGTCATGGCGCGGATTGCCTGCGAAACGACGCTGCCTCCCTTGTCGGCCTGGTCGCGCGCCGCGGTCGCCAGCTGACTCGCCTTGCTGGCGTTGTCCGCATTCTGCTTTACCGTGGAGGTCATCTCCTCCATCGACGACGCAGTCTCCTCGAGACTCGATGCCTGCTCCTCGGTACGCTGGCTGAGGTCGGTATTTCCCTGGGAAATTTCCACCGCGCCGCGCGACACTTCCACGGCGGCCGCCTGGACGCGGCTGATCACCTCGCTCATGTTGTCAGTGAGCTGGTTGATGCCCTTGCCGATCTCGGCAAACACGCCGCTCTTGCCCTCGAGGGCCATGCGGTGGGTGAGATCCCCGGCGCCCGCGCTCTGCACCAGCGACTTGATCTCGGACTCGACCGTGAGTTCCAGGGTCCGGTCGGCCCATTCGACCACGGTGCCCAGCCGCTTGCCCGCGGCATCCATCATCGGATTGGCGGAGATCCGCAGGGTTCGCCCGCCGACGACGAATTGCGATGCGAAGGTCTTGGTGAGGCCCGCCAGCATCCCACGCTGATGCGAGGGATTTTTGTGGAACACGTCGATGTTCGCGCCGAGCAGGCGGCTTGCGTCGAAATTCGGCAGATCCTTGCGCAGATCGGCCTGCGCATTGGCCATCATCGTCTGCATCGATTGGTTCAAATAGACCACGCTGAGGTTGGCATCCGCGACCATCACGCTGGAGCCCAGGTTGTCGAGCGCGCCTTTGAACGCCGCATTCATCTCGTTCTGATGCTTCTGGGCGGTGACGTCGGTCGCGTACTTGACGACCTTGAACGGCTTGTCGTCCATGTCCATGATCGGGTTGTAGCTCGCCTGCAGCCACAGCTCGCGGCCGTCCTTGCCGATGCGCTTGTATTCGCCGGTGTCGTATTCACCGCGCCCGAGCTTCTCCCAGAAACTGCGGTATTCGCTGGTCCCGCGATAGGCAGGATCGACGAACATGCTGTGGTGCTTGCCCTTGATTTCCTCCAGCGAGTAGCCGACCGCCTTGAGGAAGTTTTCATTGGCTGTCAGGATGGTGCCATCGAGACCGAATTCGATCACGGCCTGCGCCTTGTGCACGGCGCGGAGCTGGCCCTCATAATCGTAGGCTTTGCGGATGGTCTCGGTGATGTCCGCCGCGAACGCGATCACTTTGATCGGCTTGCCCTTGGCGTCCATGATGGGGTTGTAGCTCGCACGCATCCACACCACATGTCCGTCCTTCGCCACCCGCTTCTGGCGGCCGGCTTGGAACTCGCCGTGAGCGAGCTTTTCCCAGAAAGTCCGGTACTCGGCGCTGTCGCGGTAGCTGGGTTCGACGAATATTCGATGATGCTTGCCGAGCACCTCATCGAGCGTGTAGCCCAACATTTTCAGATAATTTTCGTTCGCGCCCAAGATGGTGCCATCGAGATCGAGCTCGATGACGGCCTGCGAGCGGTTGAGCGCCGCGATTTGACCGAGAAGCTCGGCCTGCGAAGCCTTGGGCGAGGCGCCGCTGTGCTTCTTGGGTTTACGTTTGCTCGTGGCCATGTACCTGTTCCTTGAATGAGTGAGGAGTGAGAAGGGAGCCGCTTGCCCAATCGCTAGGCGACGTTCGCCACGTCGTCGAGGGGCACTTGCTCCATGTCTCGATTGATCAATTCGTCGACGTTGAGGAGGATCAGCATGCGGTCGCCGAGGGCGGCAAGCGCCTGGATGAACGGCGGAGATCGGCCGCCCAAACTCGGTGTCTCCTTGAGATGGTCGGGCGCGATGTCGACGACATCCCTGACCGCATCGACGACGAGACCGAATTCCCGCGGCCCGTCGGGCGAGTCGACCGACAGCACGATGATGACGGTGAGCGGCGTGAATTCGGCGCTCGCGAGATTGAATTTGACGCGAAGATCCAGTATCGGGACGATCGATCCGCGCAGGTTCAGCACCCCGAGCACTTGCGGCGGCAGCTTGGGAATTTTGGTGACAGGCGACCACCCGCGAATTTCCTGTACCCGCAAAATGTCCACGCCGTATTGCTCCGGGCCTACCGAGAACGTCAAGACTTGGCGTGGTGCAGCAAAAATGCCGCCGCTGTCCTGCTCTGATTTCATGACGATGCTTTCAACTGTATGGACTCCGTTTCGCGCTCTGGCGTATTAGCGACGACCACCGCGTCCACTGAAGGGAACTGCATCTCAGCTTGCGGCAACCCCGTAGCCTGCCGGGCGGAATCGTGTGAGGCCGGCACCGCATTGCAGGGTTTCCCCGAGCAGCATGGCCATGCAGCATCAGTCGTTAAGGAAGCGATCCGGATGCCGATGTCTTCGTCATCTCCCCTCACACGGTTACGACACCATGGATCTAGAGTCGATTCGAAATTATCAGGAGCTCGCTGTTTGCGAGCTGATTAAAGCCGGCGCCGCGCGCTTTCCTGTGCTCGCTTCGCGCCCCAGTCTTTTATCGGACGTGGCTTGCGTCGCGCTGAATGCACTGAAGCCGCGCTACATCAAGCACAACGTCGACCTGCATTTCTTTGAGACTCCCGCGGAGCGGGCGCAGAACGATGCTGCAGCGCGAGCGGCGGTCGAATCGGCCTTCGAGTTCGTGTCACGTCGGACGGATCGGGCGGCGCTCGAAAGCTCGGCCCGAAATCGCGCGTTGAAATGATGGCCGGGCAGTATTGACCGCGCGGGGACCGATCGACCGCGAGCGTGCCGGCGGCAGCGAGCGTGCCGGACGCTAGAACTTGCCGACGGTATTGATGAAAAATCCCTGACGCCGATAATTGAGATCGGTCAGATTGTCTGAATAATTGGTGAAGTTGTAACCCACGCCGATTTTCACATGGTCCCCCATGTGGCGGTACGCGCCGATCAATGCGCCGCTGCGTTGATCGCCCGTCTCGTGGATCGCGAGGCGGCGCAGCTCCAGCATGCCGTCCCACTGACGCACGATGAGCACGTCGGCGCGGGCGATCCAGAGCTGCGCTTCGCTCGGGAACCAGTTGCCCACGGTTTCGGTCGGCTTGAGGTCGCCGTTGCGGATCGCGTATTTGAACCCCACGGCGAGCCAATGAGTCGCCTGATACATGCTATCGATATCCAAGACGCGGCTTTGCTGCGCGTAATCGATGGTGTTGCCCACCGCGCTCAACTGCGCCGCCGAGGGTTGATCGTCGAACAAGGTGAACTTGAACAGGGTGTTCCAGCGATCGTCACGCACCGGCCGCCATGCTGCGCCGACCGCGATCTCGTGGAAGGCGGCGTTCAGCGTCGAGCTGACGGCGCCCTCGGTTTGCGACCAGTTCAGCTTGCCGAACAAGCGCCAGTCTTGATCGAGCTGGTAGGACAGGCTGTTCCGCGTGAGCACCGTGTGCGAGGCGCCCGCCGCCCCGGCGGTGGCATTCACGGCGCTTGGAAGACCGGCGAGCGTCGCGCTCAGCGACGGAGTCGTTGCAGCCGTGACTCCCGACTCGACGGGCGACGATAGGTTGCCCACCGTGACGTCGTCGTTCCGGTATTCGAGCGCGCCGCCGTACTTGATCCGGTCCTTGGAGTATTGGAGCGTCGCGCTCACCGCGGTCATCACAATGTCTCCGGCGAGCGGATCGGATATGGTGCCGTGCTCGAACTTCAAGCCGTAGGTCCATTGCTTGTTGGGCGTGAAATCCACGCCGTAGACGCGGGTGAGGTTGTCCGACCCGCTGCCGGTCTGCATCCGCTCCTCGCCGTACAGGCTCGTGGCATCGCTGTAGCGATAGCGGGTGCCGGTCGTGAGCGTGCCTTCGCGCCCATCGTTCAGCGCATCGGGCTGATCGGCCGCCAGGGTGTAATTCAAGTACAAATTGCTGCGATCGTCGATGCGATAGTCGGTGGAGAGCTTGCCGCCGAATCCCAGCCCGCCGTCCGAGGCTTCGGCGCCCACGCGCGCGGCATCGGAGATCTGATAGGTCCCGCCCACGCCCGCACGGTCGTTTTCCGGCCGGGTTTCGGTGTGCTGCACGGTATCTTGCACGAATGCATAGACATCCCAGGGAGGACGCCGCGCGCCCGGCGCGGCTGCAGGCATTGCAGCGGCCGCGGACCCCAGCGCGCCTGCGCTCGTGTTGGCGCCTGCGCTCAGGTTGGCGCCTGCGCTCAGGTTGGCGTTCGCGCTCGCGTTGGCGCCTACGTTGGCACTCGCATTCGACACCGCGCTTGCGCCGCTGGCGCCGCTCGTCGTCCCCGGGGCGCCCGTCGCGGGCAGGCTGCCGGAGCCGGCCGCCTTGTCCGTTGCCCTGGATGAGCCTGGCACCGAACCACCCACCGGCGCAACGATGCCCGGGCTTGGTTGATAACCGACGGTCAACGCAAGGTCGGTTCGCCGCCCATTCTCCGACAACGTCGGACTCGCGTCGGGAATTACATTCTCGCGGTCGTCGACACGCGCGCCGACGGCGACGCGCCAATGCTCGTCTAGTTTGTGCTCGACCCCGAGCTCGCCGCTGGTGATGCTTTGCACTCCGGCGGCCGCGCTGTCGAACTTGCCGGCGACTTGGGTCGAGGCGTCGACCGGCACGCTGACCGAGGCCCCGTCCTGGTGTACCGCCATGCCCGGGGTGAGTTGACCCGGGCCCGAGAAGTTGGCGCCTCGGCCTTGGTAGTAGGCGCTGATCCGTCCTTTCAGCGAGTCCGTCACCTCCGACAGATCGACGGCCGTCTCCACCCGCTCGGCACTCGCCGGACTACCGTTGGTGGTCACCGGATTGAACGAAAGACCGCCGGTGACCGAGGTCAGCATCGGGCTGCCGACGCCGTCCGAGTACGCGTATTCGGACTTGATGTACGTGCCCGCCTTGTAGCGGTACGTGCCGTTGACCCCGCGCAGATCCTGCTCCTCGCCGGGGTCGCCTTGATGGAAGCCCGACACACCGAGCTCGAGGTGATCGCCGAACCATTGATCGGCGTGGCCGCCGACCGAGAGCGAGCTCACGCTGGAAAAATCCGGGACATATTCGTAGGTCACGACCAGATAGACCGGATCGCCGCTCAACGAGCCGGACTGCACCAGCATCTGCGCGTTGGCGGTCGCCGGCAGTGGGCTGTGCAACAGGATGCTTCCCTGCATGTAGTTGATGTCGTAGTCCTGCGCCGGCACCAATTGGGTGACCGACAGCACGAGACCGGAATCGCGATCGCGCACCTGCACCCAGATCTGCTCGGAGCCCACGGAGATATCTTGGTTCTGCAGGTAATACAGCGATCCACCGGTGCCACGAAATTCCTGGCGCGAGTCGAGCGTCCCGGGCTCCGCCCAGAACGCATCCACGGAGCGCTTCTTCTCGCCCAGGGAAGTCGTCTCCGCAGAGCGATACCGCAGGCTCAAGCCGTACAGTGTGCGGGTGTACTGAATGAAATCCGTGCCGGTGAGGTGGCTCTGAAAATCGCCCCAAAGCACGGACGTATCGCCCTTGTCGAGGCGCACGTAGAACTTGCCGGAGGTCGGTGCATCCTGCACTGTCGTGCTGCCGTCGCCATACACCGGATAATATCGGTCGGGGTCGATGCGCCGCAGGAGGTATTCAGGGTCCTTGCTGGCGAAGTTACTGAACAGATCCTTGATCGGCTGCTCCTGCGTATCGGCGGCCGCGGTCAACAACCACTGCCCCTTGACCAGCCCCTTGTAATAGAACGCCAGCTGACCGTTGACGAAATCGCGCCGCGCCGAATTGGGATCGCCTGTTACCAACGCGATCGGTCCGCTCACGCTCCCGGCGCCCGCGGTGAAATCGGCGAGGCCCACGAAAAAGGAATCGTCGGTCGCGATGCTCAAATTGCGCGAGAACTCGAGCCCCTCGCCGCGTCCGTTCAAGATATTCACCGTCACCTGTTGGGGCCCGCCCGGCAATATCTGTCGCGCGACGAAGTGGCGGCCGGCGTCCACGGGAACCGGCATGCCGAGCACGGTGACCGCATCGCCTTCGGGCACGTTGCTGCCGCTCACGGTCACGGCGCCGCCGTGGACCGGAATATTGCTCAAGATCAGCGTGTTGTCGCCGTACGCGAGACGCTCGGCATCCTGCGACAACCTGATCGAGTCCGGCGTCGTGAGCGCTGCGCTGTTCGAGATGTCGAGGCGCCGCGGCTTGGTCTCATCGAAGCGGCCGGCATGGTCGTACACCCGCAGCACATAGGTGACGTAATGCGGCGTGGCGAGCGCCTGCGTGAATTTGAGCAGCGGATCTTGGGTTGGCGGAGGCACCCACTCGGAGAAGCCGCCGACCTGCACCGGTATCACGGCGAGCGGCGTCTGCTGCACACTCTGGTCTGGCGCGAACAATCGGACTTCGGAGCGCTCGATGTAGCGCGGATAGTTCGAATACGTGGTGAACCGAACGGGCTTCCCGACCACTGCCTGCTGCGGAATGGCGAGCGTATTCAGAGCGGGCTTTTGCTCGAGCGGATCGTAGCGAACCTGAATGTCGGCGCGCGCCAAGGCCACGTCGACACAGCGTTGGCGATCTGCCTCGTTCACGCCTTCGCGACCATCGAGCGGCACCCCGTCCACCGTGATCCGAATCGGGGCGAGCTGATTGGCGGCATCGCCGATACAGCGTGCGGTCGCGGCCATTGCGGTGGCGGCATCGGGCGCAGCGGGCGCCCGGGTGGCAGCATCGGCGGACGCCGGCTCGTCCGCCCACACCGAGATCTCGGCGCGGCGATTTCGCGCCCGCCCGGCATCATCGTTGTTGGGTGCGATCGGCCGGCTCGCCCCGAATCCCTGGATGGCGAAGACCTCTTCGGGCAGTGCGAGCGCAGCTTCCAGGTACTCGGCGACGCGTGCCGCGCGCGCCTCCGACAGGCGCTGATTGGTGCCGAAGCGCCGGCGCGCCTCGCGCACCAGGCGCTGCGAGTCGGTATGCGCGTTGACGAGCACTCGCCGCGGCTTGAGCGCCCGGAGCGAGGATGCGGCGGCATCCAATGCCGCACGCGCCTCGGTGGTCAACTCATCGCTCCCGGAAGCGAAATTGGCGTGCTGCGCGGTATCGATCAGCACCAAAGTATTCTCGGGCGCTCGTGTCGGGAGGGAGGCCGCCGCCGCGGTTAGGCGTCTAACCGTCGCGGCGGAAGGTGGGATATCGGGCTCCGCACGCTCGGTATTTGGCGGCGCATCGCCGGCGGGTATCTGGGTACAGGCCAAGGTACCCCCCACCAGTCGCCGGCACGGTTGCGGATCCGGAGTTTGCGCGCCGCCGCTGCCGGCGGCTGCGATCAGCAACAGCCCCGCGAAAGCCATCCATGCGGCGCGCGCCCGGGCGCTCACGGCGTGCCCCCGCCAGTGTCCGGTGCCCGCACCGGTGCGCGCCCGCCACGCACGATGTCTTCCTCGATGCGCAGCGGGTAACGGCAATCTTTTGCCCTGCAGAGCGCCTCGACCGCGCTCTTCAGCACGCGCATGCGATCGCTCACTTGCGCGCCCGACTCCGTGGTCGCTTCGTAGGCGAGCCGCACGATGAATGCCTGTTCCTTGAGCGATCCGATGAGGCCGCCCAAGCGTTCGGCGATCTGCGGGCGAAGCGTGTTGCCGTCGAAGGCGGCATCGTTGACCTCGATCCGAACGACACGACCGATGGTGGCGCCGAAGTTGAGCTTGGACACCTTGCCGGCGGTCAGTCGCACCGTCTCCGGATTGTCCGTGGTCAGCCGGTAGCCCGAAGGCAGCGTGCGCTCATCGACCTTGACCACGAAATTCGATCCCATGTCTGCGTTCGGGAGCACAGGGCAAGCGATGTGGTAGCGCCCTTGGGCATCGGTCGTCACCAGGAGCCCCTGGGCGGTGACGAGGCGCACCCCTGCTATTCCCTTCTCGCCCGGATCGGGCACGCCATTGGCGTTGGCGTCGTCGAACACCTTGCCGATCAGATCCGGGCAGTCGAAGGTCGGGTCGCCGACGATGCGCACGGTGGCGCTCGCCACGTTCGAGATCAACGCATGCGTGAGGCTGTTGTAGGCCATCGCTTGATTCACGAAGTCGCCGCCGCCTCCGCCGGCACCGACGGTGAGCACGAGCGTGAACGTCTTGATCTCGCCCGCGGCGAAGCTCAAATGCGTCCAGGTGAGATCGCGTCCGTTGACCGTGGGATCGAGCCGTTTACCGTCGATCGAGCCCGAGCCCGCGCGGAAGTGGAAGCCGGCCGGCATCAGATCCGTGACGGTGCTGTTCACGATCGGCGTGCTCTTGGGATTCTTCGCGGTGATCGTGTACGGCACGGATTGCCCGGCGGATACGTTCACCAAAGGCGAGGTCTTGGTGAGCACCAGCGCGCCATCGGCGCCGGCCGGAATCTCACCGAAGTTGACGATGACCACGGGCCCACCGAGGGTGACCGCGACCGGCGACGGCGTGTCGCCCAAGTACCCCGCCGATGTAACGACCGATACCGTGTAACGGCCGCTCGGCGGCGTCGTGAAGGTGTACACACCGGCGGCAGAGGTGACGGCGCTCGCGAGGACTCGGCCCGCCTCCAAGAGTTCCACGGTCGCGCCTGCGATCACCCCGTCGCCCGAGTCGAACATCGCATTCTGGTTGTTGTCGACGAAGACGGTGCCCATCAACGACGCTGCGGCACCCGTTACGGTGACTGTGGCGCCGGTCTTGCCCGGATCCGAGAGAGTGGTGGTCGTACCGATCGAGGCATCTATCGTGGAGGTGCCCGAGGGCGACTGGATGTAGCTCACGCCGATGGGATTCAAAGACGCATCGGCGGCGAGGCTCACCGGCATCCCGGTCAGCGTGATGACGCCGCTCGCGGGAACGTAGCTGTAAGCGGCACCCGGCGGCAGCCCGGTGAGCGTGGGCGGCACGGAAAGATTCGGTGCGACGGCAAGGTTGAATGTCGTGCCGCTTGCGGTACTCGGTCCTGAGTTCGTGAACAGCACCGTGCCGGTGACCGGCTGGCCGGCGTTCACGTGCACGGGGAAGCTGAGCTTGGTCGTGAGGTCCGCCACGGCAACGCCGGTGATGGTGGCAGTCGCGGAGTTATTGCTCGGATTCGGATCGATGGTCGTGCTCGCCACCGCCGCGCTCACGGTGGAAGTCGCGGATGCCGGTTGAACATAGCTCACATCGATCGGACCGAGCGCGGCTCCCGCAGCCAGGCTTCCCGGCATGCCCGTCAGCGTGACGACGCCGGTCGCGGGCACATAGGCATAGGTCGCTCCCGCGGGAAGACCGGAAAGCGTGGGCGCCGCGGCGAGGTGGGCGGCAACGCTCAAGCTGTACGTCGTGGCGGTCGCGGGGCTCGGCCCGTTGTTCGAGAACACCACCGTACCCGCGACCGGTTGTCCGGCGTTCGCGTGCGCAGGAAACGTCACCTTGGCCGCGAGGTCCGCCACATCCGCTCCGCCGACGGTGACGGTCGCGCTGTTGTTGGCGGGATTCGGATCGGCCGTCGTCGCGCCGATCGTCGCGGTGACGACGGAGGTCGCGGCGGCGGGTTGCGTGTAGGTCACGCTGATCGGGTTCAACGCGGCACCCGCGGCCAACGTCGCCGGCATACCCGTCAAGCTCACGATGCCGGTAGCGGGCACGTAGGTGTATGCGGCTCCGGCGGGCAACCCGGTGAGCGCCGGTGGCACGGCAAGATTGGCCGGCACGCTCAAGGTGAACGCAATTCCACTCGCCGAGCTCGGCCCATTGTTCGTGAACAGGACCTTCCCCGCCACCGGCCGGCCGGCGTTCACGTCCGGCGGGAAAGTGAGGCTCACCGCCAGATCGGCTGCCGGCGTGACCGTGGTCAGCGCCGTCGAGGTGGGACTCGGGTTGCTGTTGACGACTCCCAGGGGCGCCCCGATGGAAGCCGTGTTGGCAATATTGGCGACACCCGCGCTACCGCTCACCGCCAACGTGACGCTGCCGCCGTTCGGCAGCGATGGGATGGCGATGCCCGGACCCTGCAGGTTAGCGATCGTGAGCTGCGCGGGTGTCGGGCATACGGCACCGCCGGAAGCGGCCGTGCAAGCCACCGCAGTGGCGCTGAAATTTGCGACGGCGGGATCCTGCGCGAGAGCGCCGGAGGCCGCGAGTGGACCCTGATCGCCGACGACGAGCGTGTATTTGACGGCCCCACCCGCCCCGACCGTGGGCGGCCCGGTTTTGGCGATGGTGAGATCGGCGCGGTTCGCACTGTTGGTGAATACGCAGTTGATTGCGTCCCCGTAGTGCAGGGTCGGGAAAGTGTAGGTAGCGCCTGCCTGATTGTTGGGCAACAGCGTCGACGAACCGCCGACCGCCGCATTGGTGCAAGTGAGCGAAATGGCGTAATCCGCCACGGGACTGACGCTGCCGGGCGCCGGCACTTCGCTGACCACGAAGGGGTATCCCGCCGCAATGGTCGCCAGGCTCGCCGCTGGGAATGGTCCGGCACCCGCGCCGGACGTGGTGCCGGTGCCCAACACCAGGCCGCCCGGCGTGCTGATGCGGTAGCTGAATTGGTCGGCGCCGTTGACCCGCGCGCCGGCGAATTGGGCGGTGAGTGCCACCGACGCATAACGCACCGCGAACAGGGCGCCCTGCAACCCGCTGCCGACCAGCTTCGCGGAGACAACGGTCGGATTGTTGAACGAGGTGAATGCGAACGCGCCGACGTTGCCCGCGACGCCGGCCTCGGTCACCGTCGCGGTGTTGAGGCCCGTGACCGCGGGGTAATTATTGCCGAACGGGATCTGTGCCGCCTGCGTCCAAGCGCTCCCGCTGGTGGTGAATTGCAGCGATTCACCTTGATTGGTGGACTCCCCGTCGGCGGCGACGATGGCGTACGTGTCGGTCGCGCCGCTGCCGGGCGGCGGCGTCACCGAGATGTTGTTGAGCACCACCTGCACCGTCGAGCCGGTTTGCGATTCGTAAAGAACCGGAGTACCGGGAATGCCGATGAAGCCGGTGTGCCCGATGGCGGACCCCGACCAGGAAGGGACGACGTGAGCGTTGAGCGCGGGGCTGGCGCGGTTCGTGCTGACCTGCAGCGTCAACCGCAAGGTCGAGCCGTCGGGCAGCGTGAAGGTGAAGGGCTGCCCACCGGCCTGCGCCTGGGCGTCGGAGTAGCCGGAGAAGTCGAGCCAGCAATAGTTCTGGTAGTCGGCCGGCGCCGCACCTTGGCTCGCGGCGGGAGCGCAGGTGTTCGCCCCGGCCGCACCCGCGAACGCCGCGAGCAGCAACCCGATCAGACAGATCCAGGCAGCCCGGACGCGGGAAACGGCCTGAGAGCCGGCGGAGTGGGGCCGGCCGGGGCGCCTGTGGCCCTTGCGAGCTGACCCTGCGTTGCACATGCCGGCGACGTTTACATATTGCGGCAACCTGCCCTGTGCGCCCGCTCTCAAAGGCCGCAGAGCGGCGCCCAGAATACCGGCGGGAACCCCCAAATTGAGAATCAGGTTCGCTTTCGGGGTCGAGCGTTTACCGCGACTTAGCTATCGGGCGGTTTACTCGATGGCGCAGCGCACATCGCTTGCGCCTCGATCCGCCAATTGCGCAGCAGTCCCTCGGCGGAATAGAAGACCAATGCGGCCCAGATGATCACGAAGCCCCACATGCGCGCGCCGCCGAACGGCTCGTGGAACATCCAGATGCCCAGCACCAACTGCAGCGTCGGCGCAATGAATTGCAACAGCCCGAGCGTCGAAAGTCTGATGCGACGGGCGCCCGCTGCGAACAGCAACAGCGGTACGGCGGTGATCGGGCCGGCCGCAATCATCAAAAGTCGCAGTGTGAGATCAGCGTGAACGAACGCGTTGTTTCCAATGACCACTGAAAAGGCCAGATACGCTGCCGCCAAAGGGAATAGAAGCAGTGTCTCGAGCGCCAGGCCTTCGAGCGGCCCGAGCGCCGCGACCTTGCGCATCAAGCCATAGAATCCGAACGTGAGCGCCAGAACGACGGAGATCCACGGGAAGTGGTGCCCCTGCCACGTCAACCACGAGACTCCGAGCGCCGCGATGACAACCGCAAACCATTGCCCGGGGCGCAGCCGTTCCTGCAGCAGTACAAAGCCGAGCACGATGTTCACCAGCGGATTGATGAAGTAGCCCAGGCTTGCATCGATCACGTGGCCGCTGTTGACCGCCCATATGTAGAGAAACCAATTACCCGAGAGCAGTGCCGCGCTGACCGCAAAAGTTACCACCAGTCTCGGTTGCCGGGTGAGCGGTGGAAGCCACGACCATTGCCGGCGAAATGCCAGCACAAAGCAGAGGAAAACCAGCGACCAGATCATCCGGTGCGCGAGCACCTCGACGGGCGAGACCGACTTCAGCAGAAGAAAATAAGCAGGAAACAGCCCCCAGGCCACATACGAGGAGGCCGCAAGAAAAACGCCTTTACGCATGATGGCGGCGCGCTAACAAGTTTAAGGGACTCGCATGCCGCAGCTGCAAACTCGTCAGTGCAGTCGTGCGTCAGTATTTCGGCGCCGCATGGATCTTCGCTCGATTATCTTTATCCCACTGTTGGGACAGCGCTTGCGCCTGAGCGATCGCGTTCGGCGGCATCTCTTTTGCAATCTCATCAAGCGCGCCACGCACTCGATATTTCAGCCTGCGGTTTGCGTCGCCCGCTTGCGTATAAAAGCGGGCCAGGTCCAGCCACATATAGCCTTTTACAAGATCCTTGTCGACACCCTCGCCTCGCCAATAATCGACACCGATATTTAGCATCGACTGGATGTTTCCCGCGTTGGCGGACTCCTCGTAAAGTGCTGCCGCTTTCGCCAGATCCTTGTCTACACCCACCCCTGCGTCGTAACAGGACGCGAAATTTGCCGTGCCGTCCATGTTCTTTTGAGCCGCTGACTTCCCGAACCATTCGCAGGCTCTAGGAGGATTTTTCGGCACGCCTTCGCCGGACAAGTAAAGCGACCCAATGCTGTTCTGGGCGTCAGAATTCCCCTGCTGAGCAGCGGCCTCATACCATTTCGCGGCTTCCGTGATATCCGCCTTGACGCCACGACCAATGTCATAGGCGACTGCTAGCGCATATTGAGCAGCGGCATCCCCCGCGATCGCTTTTGCCTGGATTCCTTGAAAATCGCCCGATTCACTGGCGCCCGCCGTGGAGGCCAGGCAGGCAACGATCAAAGGTAGAACGCTGCCGAAGAATTTTGATTGAATCAATTGCGTTTTGCCTACCTTGGATAGATCCCGCTCCAGAATTCTAAGCGTAGCGGCGAGAGCATACTCCAGAACAAGCTACGGCTCGTAGTTCCACTCTTTCTGTGGCAGCGCCCCACCTTTAACTACGGATGCAATTACGACGAACCACCAAGGCATGCACCAGGCCGCCACGCGCGACCCGTTATGAGAAGCGGCGCGCTGAGAAGGAATATGACCGCAGTTGCGTTCGCGAGCGCCATAAGTATGTTCCGCGAATCAACATACGCGGAAAGCTATGGACGAAATCGCGTGAAGATAGCCTGTACTCGGACGAGGTCGATTATGGAGTCGACGCAAGGAAAGGCAAGTCGTGGGCTATCTTCCCCGATCAGCGATACAGGTGGGGCTCTTTCGATGAGTTGATGTCCAACATGGAAGATGTGCGCGCCGCCTACACGACTGGCACACGATTAGCCGCGAAGAACTCCTCGGGGCGCACCGGTGCATGCTCGATCGTCACTGCCGTCTCGACTTAGGAGTCCCGCCCAAAACCAAGGTTCAAGCGATTTGGTCATTGGCTCTTTGCCGGTCAGCAGGATGTGCCTCATCTGACCGAAGCCTTTACCGGGTGAACATCGTTGTAAAGCACGCGGATGAACATTCGACCATGCCGCTTCTGTTGCGCGGATTTTGCGTCCGCCAACGCGCATTTATATCGAAGCGCCGTCCGTCGCCCATCGACCACCCCAAGGAGCTAGTGGTGAATGTCCGCTATCTTATGCGCAAATCTTTTGCGCAACACCCCTATGGCCCCGTATATAGCTATGAACGTGGCTGCGATGATCCCAACCACCCGCATCGCCACCGATGGGACTCTCCAATCGGATTCAATGGTCACCCAGCGCATCCGCCGCATCAAGGGCAATGTCCAGTTTCTCGTTCAGGAGGAATGCGCGTCTTTTGGCAGAATCGCTTTCGCGAAATCCCACCAGGAGGTCCGGCTGAACGCCGTTGGCCAGGTTTTGGCCATTGAGCCGGATGCGCACACAGTCGGAAACCTCAAGGATGCCGCCGGAGTGGGACAGTCGAGTTGGCGTGCCTCCGTCCGTGTGACCGCATCCGGCACCGGCAGTTGGCGATCCAACGATGACTGCGGCATGGTTGTCCTGCAGCTCCGCAGCAAAATGTTCCGCGGCCGATGCGCTGCGTCCATCGACCACCACGAGCAATGGACCACGCCACACGCCTTCCCGATAGGGGTATTGAAGCGGACTGAATACGAGGGATGCCCATGGTTTAGCACGCAAGGCCCCTGGATCCGCCGATGACAGCAGACCCGTGGAGAAAAACGCATCACCCAGCCGTCTGCAGGACGGCTGGGTGCCTTCCCAAAGAGCACCCGCGTCGCACACCTCACGCGCTTCTCGCTCGCGCTCGGAGACCTGTTCGATCAGATGGGTGAGTAGTTCTCGATCTGCCCGACGCGCGGTTCGTCGCGCATTCTCCAAATCATGCTTTTGCTGTGCGAAATGGCGCAGCCATAGCGGCCCCTTTACAAAGTAATTGCGTAACCCCTCGAGCCTGACGGGCGTTACCATTCTAGAGGCCGCGCCTACCCACTCCGTGCCACCGCCGTTTCCGGCGATATCGATGAGCAACGCATTCGCCCCCGCGGCCTTTACCGCTTCGATCGCCGCCTCGAATTGGGTGGTAAGGACGTACTCTGCCCGCCCCGCAATCCTGCCCTGGCAGTCCTCGTCGCATGTACGAGTGCGATCGATATGGATGTCGTCGATGGCCAGCTCACATAGGCTCGGGAATCCTTGAGCCATAAACACCGGGATCTTGATCATGCCGACGCGGTGCAAACCACGCGCCACCACGCCCGTCGGGAAGACATTTCCTACCGGCAGCGGAACGGGCACGAAGCCGGGCAAAAACGCCGTCAGCGGCTCCGCCTGCATTTCAGTTGTGTATCCCATGCCATCACAACTGAGGCCGCCCAGTGAGCGCTCGGGCGGCTTCGTTGATGGCCAGCGAACCAGCACGTGCTTGTCGCCGAAACGATCCATCAGTTTCTCGAAAGCCCTGCGCGCCTCCCAATCATTGTTCGCGTGCCCGATGCGATCCTCGGCCGTCGCGAAGATCGCGCTCAAATCCACACCGCGCTCAATTACCTCCCACTCGAGCCCGGCATATTTTGCTGACAAGGCGGCACGTGCTTCGCCCAGGTCTTCAAGCCAGGCCTGCCGATCGAAGGGTCCCACGGTCTGTGCAGGCGCCACCGATCTTGCTGCCGGGAGAAGCAGGATTGCGCACAACGTGACGGCGTGCCTCAGCGCTGCGCGGAGTGGACTCGCAATTCTTGAGGTATTCACATTTGCATCCGGGCTAACTGCCGCCGGTTCCAGCCGCAGCGATCATGAAACGTCCTGGATGACCTGCGAATCGCCGCATGATACTCGTCTTGCGCTCAGTGCGGCGTCGTGCAGAATCGCACGGGCATGCCAACCGCCCGCCTCGAAGTTTATGTACAGCCGCGCGCCTCGAAAACGGAGCTCGCGGGGCTCCACGACGGACTGATAAAAATACGCATTGCGGCGCCGGCGGTGGAAAATGCGGCCAATCTTGCGCTGATCGAGTTCGTGGCGAAGCGGCTCGGCATCGCGAAACGCTGCGTGCGGGTCGCATCGGGAGCGACCAGCCGCAGAAAGGTGCTGGAGGTCGACGGGGTGAGCGCCGGCGAAATCGCCGACAAACTTCGATCCGCCTGACAATCTCTAGGCAGCGATTTCCACCGTCACGCGGATCCGCCGGCGTTCGCCGGATCCCGCTGAGCGCGTCCGCCACGGCGTCGCCAATGCAGATAGAGCGGGACGCCGAGGACTGCCAGCGCGAGTCCCACCAGGGATTCGCGCGGTCGGGTGAGGAGCGTCGAAACCACGAAGGCGAGCGCGACGATCAAGTAGATGATGGGCAGCCACGGGTAACCGAAGCAGCGGTAAGGCCGCGCTCGGTGAGGCTGCGTGCGCCGCAGAACCAGAACAGCTCCCACCGTCATCGCGTAAGTGAGCGTCATCATGAAGATGAAGCAGGTGTACAGCTGATCGTAGCGGCTCGAGAGGATCAGCACGCACACCCAGGCGCACTGGGCGATGAGGCTCGTGCTCGGCGTTTTCCAGCGGGGATGCAGCCGCGTCATCGCGCTGAAGAAGGCGCCATCTTTGGCCATGGAATAATAAATGCGTGCGCCGCCGAGCGTCACCACCGAGGCGGAGCCGAACGAGATCAGCGCGATGAAAAGCGCCAGCCACCGGCCGACATCCGCCGAGAACAGCGCTCGCATGGCCCCGGCGGCCGGCGTGGTCGATTGCGCGAGCCCGGAGGCACCGAGCGCGTACACGAACACCGCGTTGGCCATCAGGTAGGTGACGATGACCAGCGTCACGCCGCCGATCAGCGCGAGCGGCAGATTGCGCCGCGGATTCTTGATCTCGCCCCCCACCCAGGACAAGAACTCCCATCCGTCGTAGCAATAAAATAGCGGGATCATCGCCACCCCAATGCCGGCTGCGGAGATCGGCGCGACATCGGTCGACACCCACTTGAAATTCGACCAGGACCCGGATCCGAGCGCGAAGCCGGCGGCGACGATCACGAACACCGCAATGACATACGCGAGCGCCGTGACATTCTGCACCCAGGCGGCGAGCTTGACGCTCAGCAGGTTGATGACGGTGAGCACGACCACGGCGGCGACCGCAACGACGCTTCCCTGGTCGAGCTGCAGGTGCCAACCGAACAGCGACCCCGTGGCGAGGACGTGTTCGGCGCCGAGTGCCGGCACCGCCTGCCCCAGAAATAACGCGACGGCGATGGCCATCGACGCAAGAGCCGCGCTGTTGCCGGCCGTGAACAGCACCCACCCATACAAAAAGGCGGTGAATCCTCCGTATGCCTCGCGCATGAACACGTACTGCCCCCCGGCCTCGGGGAACATGGCGCCGAGCTCGGCGCAGGCAATGCCCGCCAGCATGGTGATGGCGCCCGCGGCAACCCACAGCAACATCGCGACCCCGGGATTCGGCACCGCGCGCAGCACGTCGGCCGGGATGATGAAGATCGACGGACCGATCGTGCCCGAGACCACCAGCATGATGGAATCGAACAAAGTCAGGCGCCGGACGAGATGAGCCTCGCCCGACTCCCCGTCCTGCGCGCTCTCGGTCCTCATTTGACAGACGGGCGCCGCTTGGCGCTCAGAACTGCTTCTTGATGTCGATGCCGATCGTGCGCGGCTGCGTGATCATCCAGCGCGGACGGCCCGGCAGCTCGCTGATCTCGGATTGCTCATCGCCCAGGTTCCCCCGCACGTCACACAGATTCTTGACGAAGAGCGACGTCTCCCAGGATTCGTGCTTGCCGCCCACGAATACATTCAGCAGCGAATATGAGCCGCGCTCGCGCTGGGCGAGCGTCGGGTTGAGCACGCTGGTGGGGTTGTTGTCGCTGATGCTCGAGCCCGTGAAGCTGTACTGCGCGCGCACGAATTCCCGGCCGAATGACACCGGCCAGGAGTAGTCGCCGAGGAGCGAGCCGGTCCAGCGCGGCACACCGTTGAGCGGCGAACCCACCGGCAGCGGAGATCCCGCCGGCGCACTCGTGAGCGCCGCATCCTCGAAGCCCAGGCCCGCATTCACATACAGCCCGGGCAATGGGGTCCCGTCGACTTCCAACTCGGCGCCACGGCTGCGCGCGGTGCCGAGATTTTCGGTCACGTGGAAGGAGCATCCCAGCAGGATGGATTGCTGGATGTTTTTCCAGTCGATCCAGTAGACCGCAAGGCGGGTATTGACGCGATTGTCGAACCAGGAGTTCTTGGTGCCGAGCTCGTAGCTCCAGAGCGAGTCGCTCTTGTACGGCGTCTCTTCATCGGCGTAGGGCGAACCGCAAGCCGAAGGCAGCACCGAGTTGGCCCCGCCGAGCCGATAGCCTTTGGCCGCGTTCGCATAGACCATGTTCGATTCGTCGAACTTGTATTTCGCCGTGAAGCGCGGCGTCGTCGCACGCTGGCCGCTCTCGGCGGGACTGAAGGAGGGGCCGCCGTTGATCCACCCGTTGGCAATGTAGATGTTGCTGTACTCCAGATGCGACTGCCGCACTCCGACGGACAGCTCGACCTTGTCGAGGATGTCGTAGGTTAGACTTCCGAACGCCGCCACTTCCTCGTTCACGCGCGGAATGTCTTCCGTGAAGGCGGGATTCCCAAATTGATCGTACGGCAGTACTTCCTCGGAAACGATCCACTGGCGCACCTTGCTGTAATACGCGCCGGTGACCAGCTGCACGGGCCCGGGAAAGGCCGACTCGAAACGCAGCTCGTCGGTGAACTGGTTGGTGTTCACCCAGTTCGGCGATGGCGAGGGACAGTACACCCCCGCCACACAGGTTCCGCCGAGGGGCGGCCCACCGTAGCCGCCGATCGAGATGAGCTCGCTGCCGTCCTCGGTATCGCGCGAGTAGCGGTGAAAGTACGTGCCCGACTCGATGAACGAGCCGAAAGGTGCGGCGAACTTCGCGGTCAGGTTGGCGAACGTCCAGATGTCGTCGTCGCTCTCGCGATTATTGAGCGGACGCACCTGGATCAGGTTCTGGGTGGTGTAGTCGGCCAGCGGAAACCCGTTGTTGCTCTGATCCTGATGCATCACCATCGGAGTGATGGTCAGGGCATCCAAGAATGCCGGGCGATAAGTGAGGGAGATGGTTTCGCCAGCCTCGACGTCGTTGCCGAGATGGGTGACGGTTTGCCGCGGCTGGCTCGCGGGCACGGTCAGTGTGGGCCACGCCCCGCCGCTGTAGCTCGGCGGGGCGGCGGTCGTCGCGATTCCGTACTCGCCGGTGAACACGCCCGGGTTGTAGGTGCTGTAGCCGCTCACCAGGAGCGCGAGCTGATTGTCGAGGATCGGCAAATTGTAGCTCGCCGACACCAGGTATCCGGGCCCGCCGTCATGGATCACGTAGCCTTGCGCGTCCGCTGAGCCGAAGCTTTGGGTGAGATCCGGCTGCCGGGTGATGAGCCGCACGGTGCCGCCCATCGCCGAGGATCCGAACAGCGTGCCCTGGGGACCCCGCAGAACCTCGATGCGATCGAGATCGATCGCGCGCGGATCGATGGAGATCGGCAGCGGCGTGTCATTGATGTAGTAGCTGGTGGTATTCGCCCCCGCGATGCCGCGAATGGTGATCTCGCGTCCGTTGGTGATGCCGAAGGTGTTGCCGGTGCCGAAAGACAAGTTCGGCGCCAGGTGGGCATAGTCGTCGAAATTCACCTGGTCGAAGGCGGCGAGCGTGTTGCCGGAGATGGCGGTGACGCTCAACGGGACTGACTGGATGCTCTCGGCGCGCCGCTCGGCGGTGACCACGATGGCGGACAAACTGGTGGGCTCATCCGATGGCGTGTCTGCATCGGCCGCCACTGCAGGCGAGGACAAAGGACTCGACGTGAGTTCGATGAATAGGACGGCGGCGGCGGTGCGCGCCGCCCGGGCAGTGTGCTTCATCCCTTCTCCCTGCGGCCTGTATTGGCCTTGAACGAAGTATTGTCATAATTTTCAACTTTGATCAAATATTTGATGTTCGATCGTAGATTTTTGAGGGTAAGATGGCTTCGGGGGTTTATTGAGGGCGTGGCGTGGACCAGTCAGAACAGGACGTGAATGGCGTTTCGACGGGCGGCCTGCCCAAACTTCCGAAGTCCGCATCCTCCTCCGAAACCGACAACAGCCGGGCCTACTCCACGTTGAAACAGGCGGTGCTCGCCGGGACCTTCAAGCCGGGCGAAATCGTCACGCTGCGCTCGCTTTCGAAGCTTCTGGTGATCGGCGATACCCCAGTACGGGAGGCGATCAAGCGATTGATCTCGGAAGGCGCATTCGAGGCGCTGCCCAACCGCTCCGCGCGTGTGCCGCTCCTCGATCGTCGCGAGATCCAGCAGATTCTCGATCTGCGGATCCTGCTCGAGAGCAATGCCGCCGCACTGGCGGCGCAAAACATCACACTGCACCAGATCGAACGGTTGCGCGGCATGCACGAGTCGATGGGCGCAGCGGTCAGCGCCGACGACAGCCAGGCCTACGGCGAGCTGAACAGGGCGTTCCATTTCGAGATCTATCGGATCGCGGATCACCGCATGCTCGCGCACTTGATCGAGGCGTTGTGGCTGCGCATGGCTCCGTTCGTCTCGCGCACACGCTCGCTCATCACCAGCGATCCGGTGGAGGCATGGCGGGTCGCCTGCGGCCATCACGAAGCGTTGCTGGTGGCGCTGCAGAGCCGCGACGCCGAAGCGGCTCGAGCCGCGATGCGTGCGGATTTGTCCGTGCTCCCCAAGATCGACGGCTATTGGGCCGGCGTTGAGGACTCGAATCGGAGGGAATCATGAGACGAAGCGACAAGGTCATCATCACTTGCGCCATCACCGGCGGAATTCATACGCCGTCGATGTCGCCCTATCTGCCGATCACCCCGGCCCAGATCGCCGCCGAGTCGGTGGCCGCCGCCGAGGCAGGCGCTGCCATGATCCATCTGCACGCCCGCAACCCCGAGACCGGCAAGCCCGATCAGACGCCGGAACGGTTCCTCGAGTTCCTGCCGCAGATCAAGCGTGGCACCGATGCCATCATCAACATCACGACCGGCGGGGGTCTCGGAATGACTCTCGATCAGCGTCTCGCGCCGGCGCTCAAGGTCGCGCCGGAAGTGGCGTCGATGAACATGGGCTCGTTCAATTTCAACATCTCCGCGGCTGCGGAGAAGCGCACCGAGTGGCGCTTCGATTGGGAACGCCCTTATCTCGAAGCGTCCAAGGATCTGATCCTCTCGAACACCTTTACCCAGATCGAGCGCGGCATGCGCGAGCTGGGGGCTTTGGGGACGCGCTTCGAATTCGAATGCTACGACGTGGGACAGCTTTACAATCTCGCGCACTTTGCAGACCGCGGTTTGGTCAAGCCCCCGTTCTTCGTTCAGTGCATCTTTGGAATCATGGGCGGGATAGGCCCCGATCCGGAGAACCTGATGCACATGCGCGCCACGGCCGATCGGCTCTTCGGCAATGACTACTATTTGTCGGTGCTCGCGGCCGGCCGGCATCAACTGCCCTTCGTCACGCTGAGCGCCCTTCTCGGAGGCAATGTGCGGGTCGGGTTGGAGGACAGCTTGTACGCCGGCAAGGGCAAACTCGCCACGTCGAATGCGGAACAGGTGGCGAAGATCCGCCGGATCCTCGAGGAGCTCAGCCTCGAGATTGCAACGCCGGCCGACGCGCGCGCGATGCTCGGCACGAAAGGCCGCAATAACGTAAATTTCTAAACCGCGCGGCGCTCGCTCAGATCGAGCCGGCGAGCTTGGCGACCTGTTCGAGCGCAGCCGACAAGGCCGCAATCGCGAAATCGATGGCGGCGGCGTCGTGCGCCGTCGATACCGCGAGAACTCCGCCCGGCCCGATGAGCACTCCCTCGTTCGCGCAGGCGAGGTGAAAGAGTGACGCCAGTCCGAGCGCGGACGGGTCGTCCTCATGGCGCTTCGGATCGGCAGCGAAGGAAATCCCGATGACCGAGCCCGTGCCGCTCGACACCAGCTCGATGCCGAGTTCGCGGGCGCGTTGCACAAGGGCTGAGCGCAGGCGGTCGCACGCGCCGTCCATGCCGTCGATGCGCTCACGGGTGAGGCCCCGCAGGGTCGCAATGCCCGCGGCACACCCCAGCAGGTTGCCGTTGAACGAGCCGCCGTGAAACACCGCGCCGGGGCGCGTGGGATCGAAGATCTTCATGAGATCGCGAGCACCGCCAAAGGCCCCGAGCGGCGTACCGCCTCCCAGAAATTTTCCGAGCACGATGAGGTCGGGCTGCAGGCCGAACTTCTCGCAAGAGCCCCCCACCGCGAGACGCAGCATCAAACAGTCATCCAGGATCGTGAGAGCCCCGTAGCGCCGCGCCAAAAGCTCGAGCTGCTTCAAGAATCCGGGCTCCGGCGCCACCACACGGCCCGTCACCAGCACCGGCTCGATCACCAGCGCCGCGACCTCCGTGCCGTGCTCGGCCATGACCTGCTCGAAGCTCGTCAGGTCGTTGAAGTTGGCAACGAGCGCGCGGCCTCGCAGGTTGCCCTGGCCGTAGAGACCCGCTTCCAGATCGGGATAAGAGCCGTGATAGGCACCCACAGCTTTCAGGATGTAGGGGCGGCCGGTGAGATGCCTGGCGGCCTTCACCGCGAGCATGCCCGCCTCCGACCCCGAATTGGTGAAGCGCAGCTGTTCCATGGCCGGCAATCGATCGCGCAGCATCTCTGCATAGGCAATCTGCTCGCGCGATGCGCCGGACCATGCCATGCCCCGCTCAAGCGCTGCAACGAGCGCCTCACGCACCGGCGCGTAGCCGTGACCATGGATCAGGCTGAGACCGTTGCAGAACAGATCCAAGTAGCGGCATTCATCCACGTCCCACATCCAGGGACCCTCGCTACGTTGGATGACGACCGGATACGGCGGATGGAAACTGGTGGTGCGGGTATTGCCGCCCGGCATCACGCGGGCCGCCTCGCCCATCAGCGCGGCCGATCCGCGAGTTCTGCTCCGATAGAGATCTTCAATGGCGGTGCGCAGAATCGATCCTCAGCCTTGGCCGATGACCGCGATCGCGTCCACTTCGAGCTTGGCGCCCAGCAATAGATCGGAAACGCCGACCGAGGCGCTCGCCGGCCAGTCGGAACCGAAGACTTCGCTGCGAACCTTGGAGTAGATCGGGTAATCGGCGAGATCCTTGACGTACGCCGTGATCCGCACGACGTTCTTGAAATCGGCGCCTGCGCGCTGCAGCGCGACTCGAATGTTCGCAAAGCATTGCCGGGCTTCGGCTTCGAAGCCGCCTTTCACGATGGCGCCCGACGCGTCGCGTCCCACCTCGCCGGAAACGAATACGAGCGAGGTCGCGCCCATGGGGACCACCACCGCGGCGCTGAACCCCTTGTCCCTCTCGTTATGAATCCGGCGCAGCGGCCCATCCTTACCCATGACCCATCTCCCTAACCTCAGCGCAGCGCGCGGAGCGCCAGTTATATCAAACGCAAGCCATGCGATCAATTATTTCAAATATGATCATAAACTCAATCTTTGGTAGATTTCTTATGTCATCGGCCATGGTTCAGCCCTTTTGACCAATCCGCCGTTTAACAAGGGCTAATTTGCCAACTCACCCCCCATCCCCGAACATAGCCAGAAGAACCCGCAGGAAAACGGCATGCCAGAGGGAGCGGAGAAGAAAGCTCAGTCGCAGCCTGCAACCGGCTCGACCTCCATTGCCGAATCCAAAGTCTTTATCAGCTACGCCTCGCAGGACAAGGCAGTCGCCGACACCATCGTCGCAGCCCTTGAGCATGCCGGCATCAGTTGCTGGATCGCGCCCCGCAACGTGACGGCGGGCGCGTTTTACGCGGATGCCATCGTCCGTGCGATCGATTCGGCTTCATCGCTGGTGCTGATCCTCTCGAAGGACGGCGCCCGCTCTCGCCATGTCTTGCGAGAACTCGAGCGCGCCGCCTCGAAGCGCAGTTCCGTGATCGCCCTCAAAATTGACACGGAGCCACTGCCCGCGGCGTTCGAATATTTCCTCAATTCCTCCCAATGGCTCGACGCCAGCGGCGGCCATCCCGAGCGGCTGTTTCCGAAGCTCATCGAAGCCCTCCGCGGCGTGCGAGATGACGCGCCACAGACCGCGGAAAACCCGGCGTCGACCGGAGCACCGACTCACCCGATCCGAAAAGCGATCGTCGGGGCACTCGCTCTTGTCGTCGCGACAGGGATTGCATACGTTGTCGTCGAGAAGCCCTGGCACTGGAACGAGCGCGCGCATCGAGAACCCGCAAGTTCGAATCCGACCCTCGCGGCTCCGCAACCCCCGCCGCCTGCCGCCTTTGCCCCTCCGCCACACTCAATCGCCGTCATGCCGTTCGTCAACATGAGCGGCGATCCGAAGCAGGAGTATTTCTCCGACGGCGTGACTGAGGAGCTTCTCAATTCGCTCTCACGCTTGAATGAACTCCAAGTCGTCGCACGCACTTCCTCATTTTCTTTTAAGGGTCAAAGCGTCGATATCTCTACCATCGCACATAAGCTAAATGTCGGGAATGTGCTCGAAGGCAGTGTGCGGCGGGCCGGCGATACGGTGCGAATCACTGCGCAGCTGATCAACACAGTGACGGGATTTCATATCTGGTCGCAGACATACGATCGCAGGTTCACCGACATTCTCAAGGTCCAAACGGAAGTGGCGACCGCCGTAGCAGACCGACTTAAAGTCACGCTGGCCGGTGATGAGGCAGCGAAACTGGGGCAGGGCGGGACGAAGAGTTCGGAGGCGTACGAGGCCTATTTGCAGGGTGCGCAGCAGTTGTCGAATTGGGATTTCGGCGAAGCGGATCTTCGCGCGGCGTTGAGTGCATTTGATCGCGCGATCGCGCTTGATCCAAACTTCGCTCTTGCGTACGAGAGGCGAGCACTCGCGCTGAATGACATATCGATATTTGCTGCCCGACCTTCAGAGATCGCCGAGGTACGAGCGCAAGCGGTGGAATCGGCCGAGCGCGCGGTGGGTCTTGCACCTTCCCTCGGTGAAATTCACGTTACACTTGCGGAAGTCTACGCATATGGACAGCTGGACTTCACACGTGCCGTGCCGGAGTTTGAACGTGCGCTCATTCTTTCGCCCGGCAGCGCCCGTGTTCAGCGGCTTGTTGCCGCTTTTATGGGGCAACAAGGGCAGTTCCAGAAAGCCCTTGTTGCTGCACGGCGCGCGGTCAGTCTCGACCCGCAAAATTTGGACGCGTATACCACACTGGGACAGGTCTTAACCTGGTCACGCGACTATGCGCAAGCACTGTCTGTTCTCCACACCGCTCAGCTCCTCCGTCCGGACTCTGTTTACGTTCGCGGGAATATTGCGAACGCCCTGCTTGCATCCGGAGCGGTTGATGAGGCACGTTCGCTGTGTGAATCGGCGTCGGTTCCGCTGCCGCCCCCCTCACGGCAATACTGCCTGGCGCTCGCATACCGCCAACTGGGACGTCAAGCCGACGCCGAGCATCAATTTCACCAATTCAAGGCTGCCCATCCGGGCGCTTCGGTTGAAATCGCGGCAGTGTACGCCCAGTGGCGCGATACCAAGGACGCGCTTCTAGAGTTGGCGAAAGCAGAAAGGCAGAAGGATTCAGCGTTACAAGTGCTACGCATTAGCTGGGCTCTCGACCCAATACGCAACGAGCCGCAGTTCAAGGCAATCGAAGCACGGATGAATTTCCCACAGGAATAGTGGTCTCGCAAACGCCATGGCTGCAGTTTGCCCTGTTCCAGAGCGGACAGTCACGACCATCAATGCCCCGCGATCGCCTGCGCGAAGCCCGCCACGATCGCCTTCACGTCATCGCCCTTGAGGCACGTCGGTACGAGCACGAGCGTGCCGCCATCCGCCTGGGTGGAGTCGACGTGGATCGAAGGCGTCGCGGCGCGAAGCCGGGCCGCCACCTGGGCGGCGCCCGCTCCGATGTCGACTGCGACCAGCGGTAGATCCGCGTGCGCCGCATCCGTGATCGCACGCACTCTGAGCCCCGGCAGCCGCCCCAGAGCATTGCACAGGCCGTCCGTGACCGCCGCGAAGCGGCGATTGCGCGCGGCATCATCCTCGTGCGCGAAGCGCAGCAGTGCGGCGATGAGCCCGACCACCTGCTCCTTGCCCACTTTGCACGACCGCGCGATGCCATGGCGCGGCACGCCGGGGAAATCGCGCTTGTCGATCAACTCGGCCGGTGGATTCCAATCCTCATAGAGGTAGTCGAGATCGAGCTGCTGCAGGAGTGCGGAGGCCACCAGCTTACGCCGGCCGCACAGGATGCCCGAGGCCGACGGACCGCCGATGCTCTTGCCCCCGCTGAACACCACGAGGTCGGCGCCGGCCTCGATGAAGCGTTTCAAGTTGTGCGCGGGCGGCAGTTCCGCGGCCGCATCGACCAGCACCGGAAGGCGCGCGGTATGGGCGACGCGGACCACCTCCTCGAGCGCGGGGCGCGAATCGGAGCGCGCGAGATACAAGATCCCCGCGGTGCGTTCGCTGATCGCGCTCGCGATCTCCCACGCCTCGGTGTCGCGCACACCGCACGCCGTCAAGCGATCGGGAAGTCCCACCTCGACGAGTCGCGCGCCGGCCGCGCGCACGCCATGATCGTAGGAATTGCGATGACTGCGTGCGACGATGAACTCATTGCGCATCCCGTCGCTATCGGGGAGCTTCGCCATTTTGATCGGATCGAGACCGGCGATGCAGGCGGCGGCACCCGCGAGCAATCCTGCCATCGCGCCCGCCGTGACGATGCCGGCTTCGGCGCCCGTGCATTGCGAGATGATGCGTGACGCGCGCGCCTGCAGCTCCGCCATGTCGACGCAGAGTTGCGACGCGGCGGCCATCGCCGCAATCACGTCCGCATCGATCGGACTTGCGCCCAGGCGGGTGACCGTTCCGGTCGCGTTGATCACCGGGACCAACTGTAACCACCCGACTATGTCCGTCGCATGGACTGCCGTCGCCATTGACCCTCTGTTATTGCGCTGCCAGACTCCAATCCTACGCCACCTGCAGACCAAACCGCATGCCCATGAATGAGGCCGAACGCGCCGCTTTCCGCTCGCTATCGGAGGCGAAGCCGGATGACTGGATGATCATCGAGCGCGCGGAACGCCGCTACCGGCGCGACCACGGGCCGGGTCGGGGGCTGCTCGCCATGTTGAAGTCCACGCAGCACGATGACGCGCTCGGCGTACCGATCAACCTGTACGCGCACTGCCTGCAGACCGCGACGCGCACGCTCGAGGCGGGCGAGGACGATGAGCTCGTCGTGGTCGCTTTGTTTCATGATCTGCCGGAAGCCTTCAGCGACAATCACCACGGCCTGCTCGCCGCACAGATGCTGGCGCCCTGGCTGTCCGAACGGCGCAGTTGGCTGCTCACGCATCACGTCGAATTTCAGGCCTATCATTTCGCCAACCATCCCACCCGGGATCTTAACGAGCGCGACCGTTACGCCGGACATCCCTACTTCGAGGAGACGGCGCGGTTTTGTGTCCGCTACGACCAGAACTCCTTCGATCCGGCCTATCCGAGCGCGCCGCTCGAGCGGTTCGAGCCCATCGTGCGGCGCTTCTTCCAGGGACCTGCGCCCGCGCCCGTGCGGCTTTCGGACTGAGCGAGCACTACCGATTCGAGCTGACCTGACTCCCGCCGTAAAGTTACGGGTTACCTGAGATGATTTTCCCGTCGCTCATCATCAGGTCGCCGGGCTTCATGCCCGCCGGGCAGCTGCCCAGGTACTTGGCGTCGATGATCACCACGGTTTCTGCTTTGCCCACATTCATGTGCATCTCGGTATGCGAGGCCGTGTCGCCTTGATTGGTATAGACGACTTTAGTGACCGAACCGGCGTTTGGCCCCTTGGCGCAGCTGCTCTCCTCCACGTAAGTATTGGGCGATGGCCGGGTGACGTGCGAGGTGCACTCGTTCTTTTTCCTCATCTCCTCGCCTTGTGCCTGCATCGCCTTCGTGGTGTCGCTCGATTGGCACATTTTCACCGTCTGATCAGGAACGGCCTTGCCTTGCTGGGTGTGCGTGCCGTGGGTCTCCCACAGCCCCTCTTTGGTCGGCGGGGGCTTGAGCTCATCGGCCCCTGCGACGGCAATCGATGCCAAAAGAACCACGGTATGAAATACGAAATGGAATCTCATGTGCATTCCTTGCGGAGTTGGGGTTTTTATCGAACTGCGCCAGCCAGCGCGACTCTATCATAGGCGCGCGCCTGGGCGATTCCCGGCACTCACGCGTGGGGAGCCCGGTCGTCCGGGATCCGCGGCGTAGCCGCAAGAAGCGCCTGGGTATACGCATGCTGCGGCGCTCCGAATACCGCGTCCGTCGGACCCTCCTCCACGATGCGGCCCCGCTGCATCACATACACCCGATCCGCGATGGACTTCACGACGTTGAGATCGTGCGAGACGAACAGGTACGCAAGCCTCAATCGCTGCGCGAGCTGCGCGAGCAGCTCGAGAATCTGTGCCCGCACCAGAACATCGAGCGCGGAAACCGCCTCGTCGAACGCGATCACGGCGGGATTCAAGATCAACGCTCGCGCAATGGCGATTCGCTGCCGTTGGCCGCCGGAGAATTCGTGCGGGTAGCGCCGCGCATCGCCCGCCGACAGCCCGACCTGTTCGAGCACCGCGGCGACGTTGGCGTGGCGTTCGGCCGCGCCGGGCGGCGCTTCCAGTAGATGATACGGCTCGGCGATCAACCGCTCCACCGGCCAGAGCGGATCGAAGCTCCCGTACGGATCCTGCAGCACCACCTGAATGCAGCGCCGCAGCCGCCGCACAGATCCCCCGCCCGCCATGGAAAAGGCCTCGCCCTTGAGGCGCACCTCGCCGGATTGCGGCCGATCGAGCGCCAGGATCGTGCGCAGCAAACTCGATTTCCCGGAGCCGGACTCGCCCACCAGGCCGACCGTCTCGCCGGCGTGAACCGTGAGCGATACGCCGTCGACCGCCCGCAAAGGAGGCGGCCGGCGCCATTGCGAGCGCCGTCGAGCCGGATATTCGCGCACCACGTCGCGGACCTCCAGGACCGCCGTGCCATCGCAGGCGCCCCGCGGTGTACGCCGGGGGCCGAGCCTCGCGGCTGCGAGCAGCGCTTCAGTGTAGGGGTGATGCGCACCGCGCGTCAGATCGCGCGTCGCCAGCTGCTCGACGATCCGGCCCCCCTGCATGACGGCGATCCGATCGGTGACCTGCGATATCACCGCAAGATCATGACTGACGAGAATGACCGCCTGACCCCGCTCGCGCGCGAATTGTTCCAGCAGTCCCAGAATCTGTGCCTGAGCGCCAACGTCGAGCGCGGTCGTCGGCTCGTCGGCGATGAGCAACGACGGCCAGAGCACGGTTGCGATCGCGATGGCCACCCGCTGACGCTGGCCTCCCGACAATTCGTACGGATAGCGATCGAGCGCACCGTCGGGGTCCGGCAGCCCGGCACGGTCGAGCGCCTCACGCGCCGCCTCGGCTGCCTCACGGGCCGATACGCGACCATGCAACCGGACGGTCTCGGCGACCTGATCGCCGATGCACCGGAGCGGATTGAGCGCGCTCATCGGCTCCTGAAAGACCATCCCGATGTGCCGGCCGCGAATGCCCTGCAGCTCTGTCTCGGTCATGCCGGTCAGCAGCCGTTCGCGCAACCGCACCGCGCCCGAGATGCTCGCGCCCGCCGGCAGGAGCTGCATGACGCTCAACGCGGTCATCGATTTCCCCGATCCTGAGGCACCCACGAGGCCGAGGATCTCCCCGGACGACACCGTGAGCGATACCTGATCGAGAACCCGGACGAAGCCGAGCGTCACGCCGAGCGACTCGATCGACAGGATCGGAGCGGCAGCGGCTTCGGCCCGAGCGTCGTCGATCATCATCGATCCGCGCCCTCGCCCCGGCGCAATCCGTCACCCAGCAGATTCAGCCCGATGACCAGCAACACCACCGCGAATCCCGGAAACAGCGCGAGCCAGGGATCCAACGCGGTGAGCGACTGCGCCTCGTTCAGCATGCGGCCCCAGCTGGGCGTCGGCGGCTGCGCGCCGAGCCCGACGTAGGAGAGGCCCGCTTCCGCAATCACGCCCAGCGAGAACTGGATGGTCGCCTGGATGATGAGCACATTCCCGAGATTGGGAAGGATGTGCTCGATCGAGATTCTGGCGCGGCTTTTCCCCGCCGCGCGTGCAGCGAGCGTGTAGTCCCGGGTCCATAACGTGAGCGCACCGGCGCGTACCACGCGTGCGAACACCGGAATGTTGAACACGCCGATGGCGATGATGGCGTTGACCGCACCCGGGCCGAGCACCGCCGTGATCAAAATGGCGAGGAGCAGCGAGGGGAACGCGAAGATCAAGTCGGTGCCGCGCATGACGATCTCTTCGGTCGCGCCGCGCCGCGCCGCGGCGATGAGCCCCAAGGGCACGCCGGCGCACACGCCGATGATGACGGACAGGAACGCCACCCCGAGCGTGTTCCGCGCCCCGGCCATGAGCAGCGACAGGGTATCGCGGCCGAGCTGATCCGTTCCGAACCAATGATGTCTTCCGGGAGACTGCAGCTTCTCGACGATCGAGATCGCCGTGGGATCGCAGGGCGTCCATGCCATCGCAACGAGCGCCGCGGCGATGAAGGCGGCGCTGATCGCCGCGCCGAGCGCGAACCCGACGCCGCGGGCGCGATATCGACTCACGGCGTGCTCTCCTCGCCGAGGCGCGGGTTCACCAACCGATAGGACATGTCGACGAGGAACGTCACGCAGACCACTGCGAATACCAGCACCACGACGACGCTCTGCACGACGATGAGATCGCGCTGCTCGATGGCCTGGAACACGAGACGGCCGAGGCCGGGCAGGAAGAACACGTTCTCGATGATCACGGCGCCGGCCAGGAGAAACGAGAATTGCATTCCCAGGATGGTCAGCACGGGAATCAAGGCATTCGGCAGCGCATGCGTCCACAAGACCTGTGCATCGCTCGCACCCTTGGCGCGAGCGGTGCGGATGTAGTCCTCGTGCACGGTGTCGATCAACGCGCCGCGCAGCACGCGTGCGAGAATCGCCGCCTGCGGCATCGCGAGCGCCACCGCCGGCAGCGCCAAGGCGCGCATCGCCGGCCAGAATCCGGCGCTCCATCCCGGGAACCCTCCGGCGGAGGCGACGTGCAGCCCGATCGAGAACACCATCACCAGCAGCATGCCCAGCCAGAAATTCGGCACCGCGAGGCCGAGCTGCGTGAAGGCCGTCAATGCCGCATCGCTCGGGCGGCCGCGCCGGGCCGCCGCGGCGAACCCCACGGGAAACGCGACGGCGGCCGCCAGCACGAGGGCGCAGATTGCGAGCGGCAGCGACACCTGCAGGCGCTCGGCGATCAGCGTGCCGACCGGCACGCGATAGGTGTAGCTGATGCCGAAATCGCCGCGCAACAATCCGGCGACCCACTGCAGGTAGCGCTCGAGCGCCGGCGCGTCGAGCCCGAGTTGATGGCGCACGGCCGCCACCGTCTGCGGGTCCGCCTGCAGGCCCATCATGTAGCGCACGGGATCGCCCGGCACCACTTGCACGGCGACGAATACCACCGCCGTCGCCGCCGCCAGGGTGGCAATCAACATCCCGACCCTTGCGGTCAGGAAGAACCCGCCGAACCTGCGCGCGGCAAGCACCCACAGCAAGGCTCCGCCGGCAAGCGCGAACCACCCCGCGAGACGCGCGGCCATTCCCTCTGCGGTCGCGATGTGCGGCGCCGCGCCCGCCGCGTGGCCGTCGAGGCGCGCATTTTTCAGGTCCACGACCCCGAGCAGGTTGTCGAACCCGACCCCCTGCAAATGCGCGCTCCAAACCGCGAGCCGCGGGTACTGGAATAGAAATCCGTTGACCGAGTCGTCCGTGATCTTGTGCTGGATTTTCCTGAGCAGCTCGCTGCGCCGCCCGGGATCGATGCTGTCGTCGAGCTCCGACAACAGTTCCTTGAACTGCGGGCTCGAGTAGCCGAAGTAGTAGTCGTCGCGCCCATAGATGTCGTAATCCATCGGCTCGGCGTGCGCCACGATGCTGAGATCGTAGTCGTGGCGGCCGAACACCTGATCGAGCCACTGCGCCCATTCCAGGTTCTCGATGTGCACCGTGATGCCGGCCTCACCGAGCTGCGCCGCGACGATTTCACCCGCACGTCGCGCATAGCTTGGCGGTGGCAGCTTCATGGTGACCGTGAAGCCGTGGGGATACCCGGCCTCGGCGAGCAGCGCCCGCGCCCTGGCGACATCGTGAGAATAGACCTGGGTGAGGTCCACATAATCGGGGCTGTGCGGCGGAAAGTGGCTGCCGATCGGGGTGCCGTAGCCGAACATCGCACCGTCGATGACGGCGTCCCGATCGATGGCGTGGGCGATCGCTCGCCGCACTTCGAGGTTGTCGAGCGGTGCGCGGCGGTTGTTGAGCGCGAGGATGGTCTCGCTCTCCGTGCTGCCGACGAACACTTTGAAACGCGGATCGGCCGCGAACTGCGCAAAGCTCTCCGGGGCCGGATAATTTGAAAAAGCGTCCACGTCGCCCGCCATCAAGGCCGCATACGCGGCGCTGGGGTCGGCAATGAACTTGAAGGTCACTTCACCTAGCGACGCCGCGCCTCCCCAGTAGTCGGGATTTCTTTCCAGGTCAAGCGAATCGCCGCGGCGCCACGCGAGGAATCGGAACGGCCCCGTGCCGACCGGGTGCATCGCATCGGCGGCGGCCGAGCGTGGTTCCAGCATGACGAAGGACGCCCACGCCAACGATTGCAACAGCCCCCCGGAGCGGCGCGACAGCGACAGCGACAGGGTGTGGTCGTCGAGCACCTGGACCGAGCGAATGGCGCCGATGCGTGAGCGCTGGGGATTGCCCGAACCGGGCTTGAGCGCCCGCTCGAGCGAGAACTTGGCCGTGGCCGCATCGAACGCGACCCCGTTGTGAAATCGCACGCCTGCGCGCAGATGAAATATATAGGTCAGTCCGTCGTCGGAGATCCGCCACGATTCGGCCAGCAGAGGCAGCACCGAGCCGTCGGGAGCGAAACGGACCAAGCCTTCATACAGATTGGCGTAGAGCGCCTCGGAGATGGCGGCGGCGGGATTTGCCGTCGGGTCGAGTACCGGCGGCTCGAGCTGCATGCCGATGACGGCCCGCGCCGGCCGCCCACTTGGGCCGCCCGCATCGGCACCCGGGCCCGCATCGGCACCCGCCACGCACGACATCAGACCCATCAAGGAAAGCAGCCCGGCGCGCAGCGCCGGCAACCGCACTCCCGCCGCGATCATGCGCTCCTTGTGAGCAACGATTGCGCTGCCAGCGCCATGACTTTCGCGGACGACACCAAATCATCGATCAGCACATATTCGTCGGGACGATGGGCGAGATCCAGGATGCCCGGTCCATAGGCGATGCAATCCTTGAGCTTGCCGACGCGGTCGATGTGCTTCTGATCGTAAGTGCCTGGAGAGCAGATGAACTGTGCTTCGCGGCCGAGCACGCGGCGCACCGCGGCGGCCGTGAGGCGCGCCACCGGCCCGTTGCGATCGGCCATGGTGGGTTTGACCTCGAACAGATCTCGCAGGCTGTAGCTGAATCCCGCGCGCTCGAGGACCAGCGCATCCAGCAGCTCCTTGATTTCGCCCTTTGCGCCGTCCCATTCTTCCTCGATCAGGATCCGTCGATCGATGATCATGCGGCAGGAATCCGCGACGCAGGCCGAAGGCAATCCGCCGCCGTGCGATTCCTCGAGTCCCCCATGAATGGAGTTGATGTTGAGGGTCGATTGCCGTGCTCCCGACGGCACCACCGGCATGTCGGTCTTGCGCGCGGCGAGCTTCGGGAGGAGCTCGGATTCGACGCGATCGAGCACCGCGTTCATGTGGCGAATGGCACTGTCTCCCAGGAACGGCATCGAGCCGTGGGCGATGCGCCCGTGCGTCTCGATCTCAGCCCACCACACGCCGCGGTGGCCGATGCAGACGCGGTCGACGTTCAAAGGTTCGGGAATGATGACGTGATCGACGCGCGGCGGCGAGAACCATCCGCGTTCGGCCAGATAGTGCACGCCTCCGTATCCGCCCGATTCCTCGTCAACGGTACCCGAGATTTCGAGCGTACCCGGCAGAGCGACGCACGTATCGATCAATGTCTCGACGGCGACGATTGCGGCCGCAAGGCCTCCCTTCATGTCGCACGCCCCGCGGCCGAAGAGCTTCCCGTCGCGGATCACCCCCGCGAATGGCTCGACGGTCCAACCGGCCCCGGTCTGGACCACGTCGATGTGGCCGTTGAAATGCACGCAAGGTCCCGCCGCTCCGCCCTCGCGTCTGGCGATCACATTGATGCGTGGGTAGCGCGCATCGTCCCCCGGCGTGCCTTCGGCGCGTACGTATTGCACGGCGAAGCCGCGCCGGCTCAAGCGCTCACCGATGAATTCGGCGCAAGGCCGATATGCCTCGCCCGGAGGATTGATCGTGGGAAAACGGATCAGATCCCGCGTCAGCTCGACGATCTCCTCGCGCCGCGCCTCGATGCTCTTCATCAGGCCATCGATGGGATCGGTGGGGAATGCCGGCGCGCTCATCTCGGGTGTCGTGCCCGCGTCGCCGCCGCGCGCAGGCGTGCTTCTCTCGACAAGGCGGTCAAGCCGAGCTCCGCGTACACCTCGCCCAACGTGGTGTTGAGCGGGACACCGTGAGGATCGGCGGGACGCCGGAGCTCGAGCATCTGCTGCGCGGCCACGGTTCGCCCGCTCTTGATGGCCGTATCGAGCAGGATCTGCTCGAACAGATCACGCTGCGCATGACTTCCGCCGATCTCGGCGAGCCGTGGCATGGCGCGGCTCAAATGCCGCCAGGCACTCTCGTACGCGCCGCGCGCGTACGCGTAAACCCCCTCACAGGCGGGCAGGGCGACTTCCCGCCAGACCTCGCGGTCGTGGCCCGGCGCGGCTCGCGCGAGTGATCGAACCGTATCGAGCAGCGAGTCAGCCTCCGCGCGGCGCGCCCGCGCCAATCCGTACAGATACTGCACCGTGAGGAAAGGCAACACCGTATCGCGCGCGCGCGCGGCCAGATGCTCTCCCAGATCCTGCCACCTGGGACCCACATCGATTCCCGCGATCTCCATGCGCGCGAGCAGCGAGACCGCGCCGATTTGATCCTGGGAATAGTTCTTGGCGACGCCCCAGCAATGTTGATCGTAGATCTCGAGCGCGTCGGCGAATCGGCCTTGGCTCAGCTTGAACAGGGCGAGATGCCACCACAGGTGCGTGAGCATGAAGGAGTTGAGACCGGTCCAGGTGCCGGCCACTCCCTCGAGGAAACGCGCCCCCTCGTCGATCCGGCCGCGCGTGAGCATGACGTGCGCGAGAGCGTGCTGCGCCCAAGGCTCCTTGCGCTTGAGCCCCAGCGCCGTGCGCGCCGCCTGCTCCGCCTCGTTGAGCAAGTGGCATTGCTCGTAGGCGAACGACGCCATGCCGTGCACGTGAGCAATGTCCGGGTGATGGTCGAGCGCTTTGAGCACGGCTCGCAGCATGGCGGGTGAATTGCCGCGGTTGAACTCGAAATATTGCTGCAGCTTGACGATCGCCAGATCGCCGGTGAAACGATCCGAAACTTCGCCGCACACCCGTATCGCCCCGGGCATGTCGCCCGCGATCCATGCGCGAAGTATCGCAGCATTCATCTGCTCCCGCTCCGTGGCCCGGGCCAACGTATGCTCGGCCGCCTTGAGATAGGGAGCTGCGCGCTCGGCCGCATCGGGGGCCTCGAGCATCATCCACAGCAAACCCGCATAGACATTGGCGAGACAGCAGTCCGCATCCGCATCGGCGCCCTGCACGATGCCTTCGGCCCGGGTTTCGTACGCCAGGAAACCCTCGATGAAATCGTCGATTGCCTTCACGGTGTCGGCCCGCGTGCAGGTCACCGGATTACCCAGATAATCGTGCTGCATGGGTTCCGATGATACCGGAGCCGCGCCATCGCGGCCTTAAGGTCGCGTCCGCCGTCGAGTGGTTGGCGCCCGCAATGCTCGTGGGGTCAGTGCCGGTTCTGCAGGAAATGCGCGACATCCGCGGCCGAGCGCTGCGGAATTTCGATCTGCGGCAGGTGCCCGACGCGCGGATAGAGAATCAGGGTCGCGCCGGGGATCGCGGCCGCGAACTTGCGCGCGCTGGCCGGCTCGACCAGCACGTCGTTCTCGCCCTGCAGCACCAGGGTCGGGACCGAGATGCCGTGAAGGGCGTCGGCCGAGGCACTGCCGAAGGCGGCCGGATTGACGGCCATGAGAATCGCCCGGTGACCGGGCGCCCGCTGGAACTCCGCCCAACGATCGAGGAAAGCTGGAATGATCACGGATTTGTCGTAAACGTCGGTCTTCAGTCCCTCCTCGATCAGCGGCCGATTGTCGATGCGCTGCAGAAACGCCCGTCCCAGACGGTATTGCAGGATGCGAAACGCCAGCGGAATCTTGGCCGGCGGCTTTTCGTTGGGGAAGCCGGCGGCATCGACCAGGATGAGCGCGTCGATGCGTTCCGGGTGGCGCAGCGCGAGCTGCCAGGCGACGCCGCCGCCCAGGGAGTTTCCCGCCACGGCGAACTTCGGCAGGTTGAGCGCCGCCGCGAACGCATCCACGAAGTCCGCCAGACCGTCGCCGGCGAGCCGGTAATCGGGTGGCGCCCGGGTGAGGCCGTGCCCGGGAAAATCCAGACGGATGATGTGGAACTTGTCCTTGAGCTCGCTCACCCAGCCGTCCCAGCTGGTGTAGGAATCGCCGTACCCATGGAGCAGCACCAGGAGCGGCAGGCTCGGATTGCCCTCGTCCTCGTAGTGGACGTGAAGGCCGCCCGGCAAGTCGACGAATCGTGAGGCGCCGCCGGTGTATGTCGACTCGAGCGCCGCGTAAGGGATGTCGGGCCCGCGGAGCTTGAGCCACGCGCCGATCAGGAACACCAGCAGCACTGCAACGACGATTCCGACGACCTTCATACCGATGCTCAATATTTGTAGGTGAAACGAATACCGAAGGTCGCGGGCTCTCCCGCCTGCGCGACATTGGTACCCGGCAGGAAGAAATTCCGGGTCTCGTCATAGTCCCGATTGAAGATGTTCCGGCCCCACAGGGTCAATGTCCAGGGGCCACCCGACGGCGCGAGCGACAGGTTGGCGTTCGCCAACCAGTACTTCGGGATGGTGAACACATTGCTGCCCAGCAGATAGAACTGGCTGTAGGTATCGTGGAAGCTGTAGTTCGATTCCGCGGTCAGCGTGTAGCTGCCGATGTTCCACCCATAACTCGCATCGCCGCCGTAGCTCCACTTCGGGAAGCTTTCCGGCTGGCCATCGTAGTTCACGTTGCTGCTGTTGAGCAGCGTGCTCGTGTAGTACCCCTCGGCGAATCCGGCATATTGGGATATGGACAGACCGGACACGGGCCGCCATTCCAGCTCCACTTCGCCGCCGCTGATCCGGGAATTGGCGTTCACGAATCGTCCGATGTAGGTGTCGGATAGCTGGTCGAGCACCTTGCCGAGAATCTGCTGGTCGATGTAGTGGTAATAGAACGCCGAGGCGTCCACCCGCAAGGTCGGTGTCACGTCCGACTTGATGCCGACCTCGTAGGCGGTGAGCTTCTCCGGCGCGAACGCATCCACCGCGACCGCGGAGGTGGTGTTGTGCGCCGTGAAGCCGCCGGATTTGACCCCCCGGCTGATGCTTGTGTACACCAGCGTGCCGGCCTGCGGGTCGTAGTCGAGCTCGATCTTGCCGGAGGGCAGATTGGACGTGGTCGACGGCGGCGTCACCACCCCTCCGGTGAAGGAGGGGATGATCGGGCCCGCCACGAACCCTGTGTTGATGTTCTCGAGGTTGCGGGTCTCGTGGTCCTCGCGCACCCCCAGGGTCAGCTTGAACGCATCGTTGAACCGGTAGTTGGCCTGACCGAATTCGCCGAATGAACCGGCATGTTGATCGTATTTGGTCTGCGCAATCTGCGGCGTGGTGAATGCGGGAAGGCCGATGTTCGAATCCGAGAAATCGGAAAAGAAATTCTCCTCGAGATTTTGATCGGAATAAAAGATGCCGCCCACCCAACCCAGCGGTCCGGAGCCGGTCGACGCGATGCGCAGCTCCTCTGAGATGACGTTCAAATAGCTGCGGAAATACTCATCGGAGTCGTAGTACTGGGTCGCGTCCCAATCGCCGTATTCGCGGCGGATCATCTTGTTCCACGCGGTAATGCTGGTGAGCCTGGCGCCGCCAAAATCGAGGTTTCCCGTGAAGTCGATCCCGTCGTTGGAGTTGTCGAGACCGGGCTTGGAATCGGCACTGATGCCGATGATTTTGGCGAACACCGGATCGAGCTGCCAGCCCGTGACGTAGCGCGAGGTGTCCGCAGGAATCGTCGGGCCGCCCAGACCGGTGTTGTATGGCGTGTACGGGGAGATGAGATGCAGCCCGATCTCATCCGATTTATCCAGCGACAAATGTGCATTCAAGCGGAAATTCAGGACCTCCGATGGATCCCACTCCAGCTGCGCGCGGACGCCGACCTTGTTCAGGTCGCCCAAGCTGTCGCCGTTGATCCGATTGCGTTGCCAGGCGCCGCCCTGCTCCGTGGCCACCGACAAGCGTCCGATCAACCCGTCGATGAGCGTACCCGATACGAATCCTTCGCCCTTGAACTCGTCGTGCGAGCCGTACTCGAAACTGTATCCGGCATGGGTGTCCGCGGTCGGACGGTTGCTGATGAAGTTGATTTCTCCGCCCGTCGTATTGCGGCCGTACAGGGTCCCTTGCGGGCCCCGCAACACTTCGACGCGGTCGATGTCGAACAGCTGACCCTGTGTCTGGATCGGCAGCGCCAGCGCAACGTCATCCAAGCTCACCCCCACCGGCGACGCATTGTTCGAGGTGTAATCGATGAAGCCGACGCCGCGGATGCGGAACTGCGGCTGGCTCGAGCCGAAGGCGGGCTCGACCTGAAGGCTCGGCACCGCGTTCTGCAGGTCGTTCACATAGCTGATGGATTTGGCCGCCAAGCTGCCGCCCTGAAGCACGGAGATCGCGATGCCCACGCTCTGCACCGACTCCTCCCGGCGCTGCGCAGTGACCACGACCTCTTCCAGTCCGCTTCCGCCGGCGGAGCTTTGCTCCGCCGCCGTCTCGGCATGGCCCGGCGAGCCCGCCGACAGCGCGAGCGCACCCGTGGCGAACGCCGACGCGAGCAACCGTACCTTCATCTCCATCTCCCTCTTGCAAATCGTGAAAAAGGCGCAAGCAACGCCTCTTGAGCGGGCTATGATGCCCGCCGAGGTTTTGCAAGCAAACGAATATTAGTGAAGGTCCAGATGCGCATTGGTTATTGCGACGCAACCCGATGAACGATACCTCACCCTCGAACGCCGCCACTCACGTGGTCTGCGGCCACTGCGATTCCGTGGTCCGTCTGCCGGGCGAGCGCTTGGGGGAATCGCCTCGTTGCCCCAAGTGTCACCACGCGCTGTTCGAGGGCAAGCCCGTCAACCTCACCGAGGCCGGCTTCGAGCGGCACATTTCGCGCAACGACCTTCCGGTGGTGGTGGATTTCTGGGCACCGTGGTGCGGTCCGTGCATCGCCATGGCCCCGCATTTCGAAACCGCCGCGCGCGAGCTCGAGCCGAAGTTCAGGTTCGCGAAGCTGAATACCCAGGATGAGCCCGCCCCGGCCAATCGCTTCAACATCCGCAGCATCCCGACGTTGATCGTATTCCGGGGCGGCAAGGAGATTGCGCGCCAATCGGGTGCGATGAACTCAGCGCAACTCGCCCGCTGGCTGAGTTCGGCGGCCGGCTGATCCGCCCATCATCGCGAGCGCCGCGGTGGTGACGACGCATGACGCGGACAGGTACAGTCCCACGGAGTGCACACCGTAGTCGGCGGCCAGCTCGCTCGCCAGATACGGGGCGAGCGAGGCGCCCAAGATTCCGGCGAAATTGAACGTGAGCGAGCTGCCCGTATAGCGCACGTGGACGGGAAAGAGTGCCGCGAGCGCGCTCGACAGCGGCCCGTACGTGAACCCCGTCAACGCGAACCCGAGCGCCAGGAACATGCTCACCTTGGTGCGATCGTGTGCACCGAACAGCGGCTCGAAGGCGAATCCGAAAGCCATGATGCCGAGCGTCGCGATGATCAGCATCGTGCGGCCGCCGATCCGGTCCGCCAGCGCCGCCGAGATGGGAATCGTCAAGCCGAAGAACATCACGCCGAACATTTGCAGAACCAGGTAATCGCTGCGCGGAAATTTGAGCGTATTCGTGGCCCAATTCAACGCGAAGACCGTCATCAGATAGAACACCAGGAACGTCGTGACCGTGGCGAGCGTGCCGAGCACGAGCACGCGCGTGTGCTGCGTGATCACCGTCATGAACGGCACGCGAACCTGTTCGCCTCGAGCCAGCACGCGTTCGAACTCCGGCGTCTCGACCAGCTGCAGCCGCACGTAAAGCCCCACCGCCACCAGCAGCGCGCTCGCGAGGAACGGCAGGCGCCAGCCCCAACCGAGGAGTTGCGCACTCGACAGATGCGTGCTCATCCACAAAAACGCTCCGCTCGAGCACAAGAACCCGATCGGCGCACCCAACTGGGGGAAGCTGCCGTACCAGGCGAGCTTTCCCGGCGGCGCATTCTCGGTCGCGAGCAGCACGGCACCGCCCCACTCCCCGCCGAGACCGAGGCCCTGACCGACCCTGCACAGGGCGAGCAGCGCCGGCGCCCACACGCCGATCGCCGCGTACGTCGGCAGAAGGCCGATCAGCACCGTGGACACGCCCATGGTGAGGAGTGCCGTCACCAGGGTCGCTTTGCGCCCCACCCGATCGCCGAAATGCCCGAACAGCGCCGACCCGATCGGACGCGCGACAAAGGCGAGCGCAAACGTCGCCAGCGACTGCAGCGTCGCGATCTCATGATCCCGCGTCGGGAAGAACAGCGTCGGGAACACCAGCACGGCCGCCGTGGCGTAAATATAGAAATCGAAGAATTCGATGGTCGTGCCGACCATGCTGGCGATCAGGATACGGCGAGCCGGCCGGCCCACCCCGGAAGTGGTCACTATTTTTTCGATCCGCTGCTGCTGGGCGCGCCGAGATCATCGATCAAAGTGACGCTCGCGGTCAATTGCCGAAGCTTTATCTGCAGCTCCGGGAAGATGGACGAATCATAAAGCCGGCGAGCGCGGCCGCCAGTACTGACGGCACGCGCCGGGTTACCGCCGTGGCCGGCCGGGAATCGAGGGTGCCGCCCTGCCGCCGCCCGTCGGACGACCGCCGGCAGCTGCTCTCCCGCCGTCGTGTCCGGCGCCGCCGCGCGGCGGCCCCACGCGGTAGCGGCCGCCCCAGCCACCATAGTCGTAGCCCCCGGGTTCGTAGTAGCCGCCCACGTAGCCGACCCCGCCACCGTCGTACCCCGGGCCGCCGACGCCCACCGCGCACGCCGCCACGACCGCAAGCGCTGCGCCGGCGACGAATACAGCCTTCCAAGAGGGGAGTCTCATTTCAGCTCCGCTGCGTCGTGAGTGTCCTGATCCGACCATTCCATCAGTCCGATGGGCGCGCCCTGTGGATCGGCGATCACCGCTACCTGGCCTCCGTGCCGATCCGCATGAGCCTCTACGAGGATGCGGCCGCCGAGCTCGACCGCTTGCGCGGCGGAGCGGCTGGCGTCGGCCACTCTGATGAAGTTGATCCAATGCGCATGACGGTGACCGGCCGGAAGCGAATGAATGCCGGCACGCGCGAAATCGTCGGTGGCGAGGATGACGTGCTGGGCATCGTCGTCGCTCGGCAGGTCGAACACTTCGTAACCGAATACCGCCTTGTAGAAGGCAGCGCTACGGCTCGGATCGTCGGTCAAGAGGGAGCTCCAGATCCACTCGCCCGGCGCCGCGAGGTAGTCCGCGCCATCCCCGCTGGTCGAGTCGAGCACCGCGAATACCGCTCCTTGCGGGTCGCTGAACACCGCTTGCGCGCCGCGATCCGCAAAGGTTTTCGGCGGCGCCAAAACTTTCGCGCCTTGCGAAAGCGCTTCGCTGCGCGCCTGCGCTAGGTTACGCACCGCGATGAACGTGAGCCATAGGGGTTGGTGGTGCTCGCCGGGCGGAATGGCCTTCTCGAATAGTCCGGCGACGGGATGACCGCCGAGGGTAGCCACTGCGTAATCGGAGTTGCCGATGCGCAGGTCCTGGAACGTCCAACCAAATAGGCCCGCGTAAAACCGCTTGGCAGCCGCGAGATCCGGTGTGACGAGATCCGCCCAGATCACCTTTCCCGGGTGATGCTCCACATTGGACGGATCGGCGATGGACGGAAGCTGGGTTGGCGTCGCCGCCATGCCGCGCACGGGCCACGCCGCGAATGCCAGCGCGGCGATCAGAGCTGCGACGCTGAGCGCCGCCTTTTGCCGCGGCCGGTAGAACGAAAGCCTCATCGGTAGTATCTCCATCGTTGCATCTTGAGGGATGCTCTGCCGCCGGGGAATCGACGTCTAGACGCTCGCGGAGCGCAGGCGCTGTGGGAAAGCACCTACATCGAGCTCGCTGGCGTTTTCCGTGTTCCCGATGCAGTCTAGGCAATCATGCCCATTCATCCGAAAAACTATCGTGTCCGTGAAGGCAGCGAAGTCGAGCTCGACAAATGGCCCACACAGACGGCCCGCGTGTACCGGGACGATGCCGATTACCAGTCCATCCTCAAGGATCACGTCAAAAAGCTGAGCGCCCAGCAGGAGCTGCTGTACGCATCGGGCCGCCATGCGGTGCTGTTGATTTTTCAGGCCATGGATGCGGCCGGCAAAGATGGCGTCATCGAGCACGTGATGTCCGGGGTCAATCCGCAGGGCTGTCAGGTATTCAGCTTCAAGCATCCGAGCGCCACCGAGCTCAAGCATGACTTCCTCTGGCGCACCACGATCTGCCTGCCGGAACAGGGCAAGATCGGCATCTTCAATCGCTCGTATTACGAGGAGGTGCTCATCGTTCGTGTGCATCCGGAGATTCTGCGCGCCGAGGATCTGCCGCCATCGGCCGAGAGCAGCAAGTCGCTGTGGGCGCAGCGCTATCAGTCCATCCTGGATCTGGAACGGCATCTCTCCCGCAACGGCACCCGCATCATCAAGTTCTTCCTGCATCTTTCCAAGGAAGAACAGCGCAAGCGCTTCCTCGCGCGTATCGACGCGCCCGAGAAGAACTGGAAGTTCAGCGCAGCGGACATCGAAGAGCGCAAGTATTGGAAGCAATACATGAAGGCCTACGAGAAGTGTCTCGGGGCCACCAGCACGCGCGAAGCGCCGTGGTATGTCGTGCCGGCGGATGACAAGCAAAACGCCCGTCTCATCGTCTCCCGCATCGTGCTCGATACCATGGCCGACCTGAAACTGTCCTTCCCCCGCACCGGCGGCGCGCGCCGCAAGGAACTGCAGCGGTTGCGCAAGCAATTGGCGAAGTGATCATTCGAGCGCCGGCGGCCCGATCAGCGTGGTGATCGTCGCCGTGACGAGCAGTATGAGTGCCGCGAGCACCATCTCGGCATAAATCGATCGCTCGAGACTGCGGGCGGCGCCCGTATCGCCCGCCGACAGCCGCGGCGTAAGCCTGATCTTGTTGAATGCCGCGAGGCTCAGGAGGCCCGCGACCAACGCGAGCTTCACACACATCGCCCAACCGTAGGGACTCTCCCACAACGCGGAAGCATGTCCCAGAAACCTCGCCAGGGCGAAAACCCCCGCGAGCACCAGCGCACCCACCGCGGCGACTGCCGCCTGTCCGAAACGGCTGGCGGCGGCACCGGCACGCCGCGGATCGGCGCGGCGGGCCAGAAACGCGAGCGGCCCGAGCGCCCCGATCCAGAAGGCGGCGCAACCGACGTGCAGGGCGATACAGGCCACCGTCCAGGGATCTCCCGTCGCGTGCGCGTGTCCCACCCAGGCGAACGACATGGCAGCACACGCAGCGCCCACCGCCGCGGGCGCGAGGGAGGGCCGGGACGGCAGCGCCACGCGCACGGCCAGCAACAATCCCGCAATTCGCGTGATCACCGCACTGTCCTCGCCCGAATGCCACACCATGTGAATGAGTTTCGTATCGAACATTCCCGTGGCGTCGCCCGTCATGGATCCGGCTGTCACCAGGATACGCAGCGCACTGAAGGCGACGGCGGCGGCGGCGCAGATCTCGATTCCTCGCCCGATCGCGCGGCGTTCGTCGGTCCCGAGCAGCGCCCCGGCGTAACAAACAAAGAACGCTCCGCCCGCGGCCGCGAACGTGGTCGCATAGAGCGCCGCCTTCACCACCACGGCGCCGACATCCCAAACGCCGATGTCCAACGATGCTATGGCTTGACCACGAACGAGAAGGCGCCCTTGACCACATGGCCGTCGTCGACGGTCAGGGCGCTCCACTTGACCTGATAAGTGCCGGCAGCGAGCGCCGGCAGCGGCACGGTGACATGCGCCGCAGATGCGTCGCCGTCGTAAGGCACGGAAATCTCCTTCCCCGCTGAGGTAACTTTGAGCACGGCGAGCTTGACGCTCTCGTTGAAATCCAAGGTCAGAACCTTGGGCGCGGCCGCGAGCTCTGCACCGGCCGTGGGCGAGGTGCTCAGTAATTTGGCATGCGCCATTACCGCGAGCGGGAACATCATCGCTGCCGCGGCCGTCGCCATCCGGAACTGCTTCTTCATGACCAACTCCTTGCAAAGGGACGCAGTTCTCAAGCCTAGCCGAGAATGGCCGGCAAGGGGATGTATTGTCGCGGCGCCGGTGGTATGTTTTCGGCCATATCATGCGGCTTTCACGCACCCTCTCCTTGATCCTGGCGCTGATGCTGGCGGCGGCTCTTCCTTTGCGCGGCTACGCGGCCATGGCGCAATGCGAAGGGTCCGCATCTGCCGCTGCCCATGCCGAACATGGCGCGCATTGCACCGAGGGAGCGGGGTCCACGCATGCGAGCGGCTGCAGCGATTGCTGTTGCGCGGCGTCGGCCTCGACGCCGGCGCGCTGGATCATTCCTCATGCGCCGACCGGGGAGATCATCGCACCGTCCCTCGGGTCGCCGCCCACCCACGCCCCCGACCGCCTCGACCGGCCTCCTCGCCTCCCGCGCTGATCTCAAGGGCGCGAGGTCCATCCTCCCGCGCCGGTATCGCGTTGAGGTTATCGCCGTCCCGGCATGCGCCGGGAACGGCAGCGAGGTCTGTCATGGCTAACAACGGCATTTTTCGTATCAGCATCGCGAGCTTGTTCGCGCTCGCGCTTGCGGGCTGCGCACAATTCTCCCGCGACGGGGGATTCGATGCGGTCGCACGCACGACCCGCGAGCGCATCGGCACCGAGGTGCGCTGGGCACGTACGCCCGAGGAGCGCGCCAAATCCGCCCGGCAAATCGCCGATCTTCTGCAGCATCCGCTGTCGGTGAACGATGCGGTCCAGATCGCGTTGCTCGCTAACGCGGCACTGCAGGCGTCGTTCCAGGAGCTCGGCATCTCGGAGGCCGACCTGGTCCAATCCGGACGGCTGCCGAATCCGGGATTCACCCTCCGGCACGCGGCTTCCGGCGGCGTATACGACATCGAGGAAACGTTGAGCCTGAACGTGGTCGCGCTGTTGAGCGCGCCATCCCGCCACCGCCTGCAACAGCGCCGCTTTCAGGAAACGCAGAACGCGGTCACGCTCGAAATCGTGAGACTGGCCGGGCGGACGCGCGAGGCTTACTACACCGCACTCGCCGCGAGCCAGTCCGTCCGCTACCGGGAAGAAGTACGGGCGGCGGCCGAAGCGGGCGCCGAGCTCGCCCGCAGAATGCGCATGGCGGGAAACTGGAATCGCCTCGATGAGGCCCGCGAGCGCGGTTTCTATGACGATGCGTCCTTGAGCCTGGAACGCGCCCGGCTGGTTGAGGCCGTGGCGCACGAGAACCTGGTGCGGTTGCTCGCACTCGAGCCCGGTTCCGAGAATTTCAAGCTCGTCGACCGGCTGCCGGATTTGCCGGCGACCGTCGAGGAGGCGCCGGATTTCGAGAAGACGGCGCTCGCCGGGCGCATCGATTTGGCGCTGATGCACGCTCGGGTCGATGCGCTGGCGGCCAATCTTCACCTGACCCGTTCGACGCGCGTCATCGACGTGCTCGAAGCGGGTCCCACGCGCATCAAGCAGGGACCGGCCTCCGAACCCTATGAAACCGGTTACGAAGTCAGCCTGCAGGTCCCCATCTTCGATACCGGCGCCGCGCGCGTGAGAAAGGCCGAGGCCCTCTATGCAAAGGCCGTGGAGGAATTTCGGCAAGCCGCCATCGACGCCCGGGCCGAAGTGCATACAGCCTACGCGCGCTATCGCGCCGCGCACGAGATCGCCCTGCGCGAGCGCGACGAGGTCCTGCCGCTGCGACAGTCGATTTCGCGCGAAGACCTCAAGCTTTACGACGTATCCCAGATCAGCGTGTTCGATCTGCTCGCCGACGCCCGCCTGCAGAGCGCCGGCGTCGACGATTTCATTCAGAGCCTGAAGGATTTTTGGATCGCCAAATCGGCGCTCGATACGGCGCTGATCGGGGAAACATCATGGTGACTCGACGACATCTGTTCGGCGGCATGGGCGCCGCCTTTGCATCCGCCGCGGTCGGCCGAGCGGCGCTCGCCGCGCTCCCCCAGATCGTCACCCGCGACGATGCGAGGATGCAGCGGCCGCTCGTACCGCCCACCGGAAAGCCCTACCGGCCGGTTGCGACGCTCAATGGCTGGACGCTGCCCTGGCGGATGCGCAACGGCATCAAGGAGTTCCATCTCGTGGCCGAGCCCGTCGTGCGCGAAATCGCACCCGGCATGAAGGCGAATCTCTGGGGCTACAACGGGCAATCGCCCGGCCCCACCATCGAGGTGGTGGAGGGCGACCGGGTGAGGATTTTCGTCACCAATCGCCTGCCCGAGGCGACCAGCATCCATTGGCACGGTCAACGCCTGCCGAACGGCATGGACGGGGTGTCCGGCCTCACTCAACCGTCGATCAAGCCCGGCCAGACTTACGTCTACGAATTCCGCGCGCAACGGGCGGGCACGTTCATGTACCACCCACATGCGGATGAGACCACGCAGGTCGCGATGGGAATGATGGGCTCCTGGGTCACCCACCCGTCGGATGCGGCATCGATGCCGGTGGATCGGGACTACGTCTTTCTGCTGAACGCGTACGACATCAGCCCCGGAAGCGCCACGCCCAAAGTCAGCACCATGCTCGATTTCAATCTCTGGACTTTCAACAGCCGGGCCTATCCGGGGATCGACCCCATGATGGCGCGGATCGGCGAGCGCGTGCGCATCCGGGTCGGCAACCTCACCATGACCAACCATCCCATCCATTTGCACGGCCACGAGTTCGAGGTGGCGGGCACCGACGGGGGTTGGATTCCGCGCGGCGCGCGCTGGCCCGAAGTCACCACCGACATCGCCGTCGGTCAGATGCGCGCGATCGAATTCGAGGCGGCCGCTGCGGGCGACTGGGCCTTCCACTGCCACAAGAGCCATCACACCATGAATGCCATGAGCCACGGCGTGCCGAACACGCTGGGCGTCGAACAGTCGGACCTCGCAGAGAAGATCGCGGCACTGGTGCCTGACTACATGAGCATGGACGCCGGTCACGCGATGGCCGGCATGCAGATGCCGCTGCCGGAGAACACGCTCGGGATGACGTCGGGCGACGGCCCGCACGGAAACATCGAGATGGGCGGCATGTTCACGGTATTCAAGGTCCGCGACGACCTCGCACCCGGCGATTACCGCGACCCCGGTTGGTATCATCCGCCGAAGGGGAGCGTCGCCTATTTGTGGGAAGGCGAGCCGCCCCCGGTGTCGCGCTGAAGGGTACGCGCGCTCACCGGGGAAGCTTCGATTCGTCCAGGGGATAGAACTCGGACGCAGGAGTCGAGCGCAGGAAATCCCCGATCAGCGTCGATACCGGCTTCGACCCCGTATCCGTGGGGCTGCGTATGAGCGGCATGGTCCGGCGAAATGCCGACCATGCGGCGGTGGCGGCCGTTCCAAACGCGCGTTGCCCGTCCTGCCGCTTGCGCGCATCCAGCCACAGGGACCCCTCGAGCAGGTCGTAACCGAGAAGGTCTAAGGTCGCTGCGACCGCCTGCCGGGCGCGCTGCACTTTGATGCGGGTCTGCGCCTGCAGATCCTCGACCGTGGCGACGATTGCGCTCCCGAACGGCGCTAGCGGACTCATCAGGCTCTGCACCTCCTGCTCGAGGTCCACGGATGCGTAGTCCGTGAACGCGAAACTCGCTTCCGGCAAGACGTCCTGCAGACGGGCACCCGTGAAGAACGGGTTGCGAAAGCGCTCGATGCGCAGCATCACCGCCACATCCATGTTGCCCAATGCGATCACGAAGTCCTCGATCCGATTGGCCATCGGATAAGGATCCCAATTGGCGTTGGAGACGATGTAGCCGTGCTGTCCGTTGCTGTGCGGGCCGCCTTTCACGTAGAAGCGCATCAGTTGCGGCGTCGCGAGCTCCGGCGCGTCCTGAGGGCTCATGCCAAGCGCCACCGCGGGGTTGTGGTCGGAGGAGTTCGCCTGCAGCACGACTGAATCCTGCAGCGACCCCAAGGACTCCCACGCCGACGCCTGGCGGATGGACGAGGCGCGCAGGCTTTCCGGATCCTGAATGATGCGGTGGGCATCGTCGCCGAACAGATAACTGCCCTTCAGCATGTCGAGGATCCGCGCGGCATGCCAGTTGAGCCAGGGCTCCGGGCGATCCCGCTGCACCGCCAGGCTCAACGGCGTGACGCTCGAGTTCATGCCGTTCAAGTCGATGGCGTAGATGACATCCGCCCATTCGAGCGCGGCGCGCGCATCGTAGACCAGCAGCGCCGCCTGGCCCGTCGCGAACGCGTTGCTGCTCGTCAACGCGTTGTCGTCAGCCGCGAACGGCTTGATGGGCGACAGACCGGCGCGCTTGAGCGCCCCGCCGGCGCCCATCCGCACGCCCTCGAAATACACATCCCCCGCGCCCACCATCGCGGCGCCGACGTTGCCGAGGGGGGCGAGGTCGCCTTCGCCCAACGTGCCGCGGGACTGCACCACGGGGGTGATGCGCTTGTTCAATAGATCGAGCAGCATTTGCGCGAGCTGCGGGCTGGGCGCGTTATAAGTCATGGCGTTGGCGCGCACCACCATCATCGCGCGGACGATTTCCTCGTCGCTCACCTCGGGACCGGTTCCCCACAACGCACCGTCGCGAAACGCCGCCATCTGCGTCTTCTCGATCGACGCACGGTTCTTCGAGGACATGGGATCGCCGTCGAACATCACGGTCTCGCGTTGCTCGCCCGCTCCGCGATTGAACCAATAGACCGAGACGCCCTCTGCGGCCGCCTCGAGCAACAGACCGTAGTTATCGGTCTCGCGCCGGCGGGCGTCGCTTCCGAGCTCGACCTTCGCGCCATGCCGCGCGACCGCGACGATCTGCTCGATGCTTAAGGTTCGGCCTGTCAAGATGATCGTCCGATCGCTCATGGTGGGCACGATCGGCGTGTAGACGGAGTCGGAGGCGGCCGGGACGATAGGCGCCGTCACGGCCGACAGCACGCAAAGCGTTAAAAATCCGGCAAGCCGGGTGAAGTGCACGCGATCAGCTCCCTCGCCGGCCGACACGCAGTCGATCGGTGCCGTACACCAACAGGAAGTTCCCCAAAGTCGCGAGGGCGAACAGCGCAAGCGAGGCGGGCAGAATCTCGACCAGCTTGTGCAATCCCAGCCAATCCACCGGCGCATCGAGCCAGTGCGAGAGTCTCGCCAGACGGCCAGTCGAATCGGCCGGAATGCTCAGATGGTTCAGCACGGCGCGAATGCCATCGCCGAGGCTGATGTGCGTCCATTCACCCTCCCTGAACCACCAATAGATCTGCATGCCGACGAGGCTCACGAAGGCCGCCAGAAAACCGTAGCCCACGATCCCGCCCAGCACGCGCAGCGTGCGCCAGGTGTTTTCGCGGCCGGTCATGGCGCCACCCCGCCAGCCGCCGCCGGACATCCCTTGACCTCCAGACGCACGATGCGGCCGGAATCGGTCTGCAAATCGGCGGGCTTCAGCACGCTGTCCGTCGGCTTCAAATCGATGTCGATCCAGTACACATCCCCGGTTCGCTTGCGATCGGCGATCGCGGGATTGAACCCCAGGGCCTGTGCCTGCGAAATCCGCGTTTGGGCCCGCTTCGAGTCGCTGAACAGGCCGAGCGACAATACCGACCCCTCGTTGGGCCCCGGCATTTCCAGCGCATCGTCGATGCCGCCGGCCTTGAGTTTCGCTTGCATCTGATCGCTGCTCCGCGAGGGTGTGATGGGCAGATAGACCCACACTCCCGCCCACACCTCGCCTTCGGCCACCCGCTGCCTCGGATCATAGCCCCCGCCGCGCAGCGTCGTGGCCGCATGCGCGGCTTCGGCCACGTCGCGGAACGGGCCCACGCTGATGCAGCGCTTCACGTCGGTCAACAGGCCGACAGCCTCCGGCGAGGACGACGGAGCCGCAGCCGCCACCTCCGCCCCGCCGCTCGCACCGGCAATCCCAGCCGGAGCCTGCGTGTCGGGGACGGCGACGAGCCGCGGGGTGGCGGACGACTCGGAGGCGAGTTTCAAGCTGACGGCCGGCGCAGGACCCGCGACCGACGACGGGGTCTGATCGCCGACCCCGCGATTCCACAGAAAATATCCGACATTGGCGAGCGCCAGGCACACCACGATGCTTTTGAGAATAGTCACCCGTCACCTTCATTCAAGCGCAGACTCACCTCGCCGGACACGTGCCGCTGCAGTTGCCCCGCCACCTCGAGCAACAGCGCACCATCCCGGTCCACTCCCCGCGCCGTCCCCTCGACCGGGCCATCTGCCGCGAGCACCCGCGCCCTGCGCCCGGCGAGCGCATCGAGCATCACCCATTGCTCGCGGATGGAGGCGAATCCGCTTCGTTCGAACTCATCCAGCATACTCAAAAGTTCATCCAAAAGAGCCGCCGCCAGAACATTGCGCGATACCGGCTCCGGGCAAGCGTCGGATACTGCCGCGATTTGCACGCCCTCGGATTCGATCGCCTGCCGCTCGGCGGCCGACAACGACACATTCAGCCCGATGCCGATCACAACGTAAGCCGGCCCCCCGGCCTCCGTGCGCAGCTCGACCAGCACTCCGCCGAGTTTGCGATCGCCGAGCCAGATGTCATTCGGCCACTTCAGCCGGATAGGCTGCGCGCCCAGCCGATGCAAGGCCCGGGAAACCGCCACGCCCACGGCGAGGCTCAAGCTCGGATCCACCGTTGAGGTGCCGGCGAAGGACCATCCGAGGGACAGCGCCAAACCGCCGCCGAACGGGCAGATCCATCGTCGGCCGCGGCGGCCCCGCCCGGCGTGCTGCAGCTCACTCGAGCATACATTCGCGCAGCGCAACGGTGGCGGTGTGAGTTGCAACAGGTGCGTGTTGGTGGAATCCACGTCGAACAACACGTCCAGGCGATGGATCCTCGGCCGCATCGGCTCGGAGAGCCCGCCGCGGATCCTTGCGGGATCCAGAAGCTCCACCGCTGCCTGTAAACGATAGCCCCGCCCGCCGACGGCGCCGATGTCGATTCCCGCGCCGCGCAGTTTCCCCACCAGCCCTGCTATCTCGGCCCGGCTGGTGTCGAGCTCGCGCGCAAGCCGCGCACCCGAGCGTGTGCCCCCATCCGACAGGAGCCTCAGCAGCGCCCGCGGATCTATGCAGTTCGGGAGCGAAACAGCCATAGCTTCCGCACCCGGTGCTCCTGCCCCGAAGCCATGCGCGCGATATTGGCTCGATGGGTGAAGATCACGAAGAGCTCGACCACGACGCAGAACGTGAGCAGCGGCTGATTGCCCGGCTCGGTCGCATAGACGAAGGCGACGAGGGCCGCGCCGGCGAGCATGCTGGCAAGTCCCACGTAGCCGGTGAGCAACAGAACCGTGACCCAGGCGATGCACACCGGGAGGAGCAGCCGCGGTTCCAGAGCGCCGATGACCCCGATCATGGTGGCAACGCCCTTGCCGCCGCGAAACGAAAACCACACGGGATAGACATGGCCCAAGATCACGGCCAGGGCGCACGCCAGGGTGAGCCACTCGCGCGACACCGCGGGATCGGCGGCGGGCCAGGGCGCGCCCGGCAGATAAAGCACCGCGAGCACTCCCTTGCCTGCATCGATCAAGAGCACCGCGAGCCCGAAAAGCTTTCCCTGCGTGCGCAACGCATTCGTGGCCCCCGCGTTGCCGCTGCCCATCCGGCGGATGTCCACGCCGCGCAGGCGCCCCAAGATCAAGCTGCCGAGCAGCGCCCCGATGAGATAGGCCATCAAGCTTTTGACGCCGAGTTCCAGCATGGCTTTAGGTGCTTACATCCGGTGCGGCAGGTGAATTTCCGCCAGCATGCAGCGCACGCCGCCGCCGCCGTAGCGCTCGATGACGGGAATGTCCGCCGCCACGATGCGGCCGTGCCTTTCGAGGGCGCGGCACTGCTCCGGCCCGAGACTTTCCCAGGCAGTCCTCGACAGAGCGATCACTTTGGAGCCCGGCGGCGCGAGCTCGAGCAGGTTGCCCGCGAACGCCTGCATCTGCGCGAATCCGATCTCGATGATTTCGCGCCCGCCCGACTCGAGCGTCGAATGGACCGCCGCGCGCCGGTCCCGGTCGGCAATCGACTCGCCGCACACCACGGCGAAGCCGGCCCCGATCGCCATCATCACATTGGTGTGATACACGGATCGTCCAACGCCGTCCGTGGATTCGAAAGTCACCACATCGTAGTCGAGTTGCTGGGCGAAATCGCCCAGCACATCGAGATCGGTGCGCGCCGACACGTTCGCGTAGGCGATGTGGCGCACGCGATCGAGGACCAGGCTTCCCGTGCCTTCGAGATATTGGCCGCGGGTCTCCCGGGGGGAGAGATCCACCGTGCGCGTCGTCCGAAATCCCGCACCAAAGACCTCGCCGAGCACGTCCTCGCGGCGCTCCACGCGGCGGTTCGGGGCCAGCATCGGGTATAGCACCACGGTTCCGTCGGCGTGAAAGCTGACCCAGTTGTTGGGGAATATCGCGTCCGGCTTTACCGGCTCCCGGGTGTCTTGGGCGACGATCACGGTCACGCCGGATCGCTCGAGAGAGTCGGCCAGACGGTCGAACTCCCGCAGCGCGAGGCTTTGAATCTCTGCGCTTTCGTGGGCCCAAGGCGTGGCCCCGGGACTTTCCGGTGCGTGCTGGAAGACATTGCTCGCAGCGGTTTGTTGATTGAACCCGAAGTTCGCCGGCCGAACCATGAGCACCGCCGATGCGCTCTGGGGTTCGGCGCGTTGCGGCTCTTGGCGCGGTTCTGGGGGGAGCACGGAGGTGGCCATCGCGTTAAACTATCCGAATCCGCCGCACGGTCAATGCCCGGGGGAGCGATGCGCTCGCTCATCCACGGCCACCCGGAGGCTTTTTTCGACGAAGGGAGTGGACCAAATTGCGATTTGCGATCGCCAGCGCCGGGTTGGTGCTCACGATGACCGCCGCCGGCGTATCGATCGCGGCGGCCCCGGGAGCGCGCAAACCCGATCCCGCCCCCCCTGCGGCAAGGTCCGAGGCCACGTATCCGTTCAGTTTCGACGTGCTGCTCGCCGATGCCAAGCGGCTTGCGGCGAAGCCGTACACGCCGCGCAGCAGCGCGTTGTCCGCGGACCTCGACAAGATGAGTCCGGAGCAATACCACGCCATCCTTTTCGACCGGAATGCCGCGATCTGGCGCCAGGATGGGTTGCCGTTCCGCCTCGAGCTGTTGCGCGCCGGCTTCAGTCAACGCACAGCTCCGGTCACGGTGTCCACGGTCGAGGCCGGATTGGCGAAGGATCTGATCGCGACCCCTGCCATGTTCGCCATGGGCCCGGTCGCGCAACATGCCGGGGGCCAGGTATCGCTGCCGCTGTCGGGATTCCGGCTCGTCGGTCATATCAACTCGAAAAAGGTGTGGGACGAGTTCCTCGTATTCCAGGGCGCGAGCTATTTTCGCGCCGTGGCGAAGAATCTCCTGTACGGCTTGTCCGCCCGGGGTCTGGCCATCGATACGGCCGAGGGCGCCGGCGAGGAGTTCCCGGCGTTCACGCATTTCTGGATCGAGCGCCCGGCCCCGCGTGCGGAATCCATCGTGATCGACGCGCTGCTCGAAAGCGACTCCACCACCGGCGCATACCGCTTCACCGTCACGCCCGGCGTGGAAACCGTCGTTGACATCGAGTTCACCTTGTTCCCGCGTTCGGACGTGCGCGTCGTGGGAATCGCGCCGCTCACCTCCATGTTCTTGTTCGACGAGACCAATCGAGGCCGCCTCGATGACTATCGGCCGGAAGTTCATGATTCGGACGGATTGCAGATCACCTCCGACTCCGGCGAACACATATTCCGGCAGCTCGCGAACCCCACGAAGCTCGAGGTATCGACGTTCACGACCCATCCGCCGCAGGGTTTCGGTCTGGTGCAGCGCTCGCGCGAACAGAGCGATTTCCAGGATTTCGATAACTTGTACGAACGGCGGCCGAGTGCGTGGGTGGAGCCCAAGGGCGACTGGGGGCCGGGCGGGGTCGAACTGGTCGAGATCCCGTCGGGACGGGAGAGCAACGACAACATCGTCGTCTTCTGGCGCCCCACGCAGGGGCTCCAGGCCGGTCACCCCTTGAGTCTCGCGTACAAGCTCACCTGGCTCGCCGAACCGGCGCTCCCGAAGGGCATGGGGGAAATCGTTGCCACCCGATCGGGTGCGAGCCTCGACGGCAAGCGCCGCGTCTTCATCCTGGACATCGTCGGGGCGGGCGACAAAGCCGACGGACTGAAGGTCGATCTCGGTGCCTCGGCGGGCAAGATCTCCAATGTGTCGCTGGTGTCCAACAGCGCCTTGCGGGGTCTGCGCGCCAGTTTCGAGGTGGACACCAACAATGCCGACCTGATCGAGCTGCGTCTGCGAATCCTGCGCGGCGACGTTCCCATCACCGAAACCTGGCTCTATCGATGGACCTCAATCTGAGCTCGGCGGTACGCCTGGCCCCTGCCGAGTCCTCGGGCGGAATGCCGCCGGAGAGCCGGCTCGACATGCCGTCCCAGGATCTGGGCTTCTCGCGGCGCCATTTGGAGCCAGCGTCCTCGTCCGCCGCCGTGATATTTGCACGCATCATCCTGGCCACGATCTCGGTCGGGGTCACGGTCTACGGCGTGTACCAGATGCTTCAGGTGGTGCGGTTCACCAGCATGACCTGGCTGCAAGGCCTGATGATTTTCTTCTTCGCGATATCGCTCGCCTGGATCGCATTCGCCGCCGGGTCGGTGCTTGCTGGCGCGTCCAAACGCCGCGATCCGATGCCCGCGCCGGACGAGGGCACGGGCAGCACTTTGACCGCGCTGGTGATGCCGATCTACAACGAGGATCCGACGCGCACCACCGCGGCGCTCCAGTCGATGGCCGAGGGCCTCGGCCGAATCGGCACCCAGGGGGCGTTCGAGATCGTGGTCCTGTCGGACTCCACCAATGCAGATGCCTGGATTCGGGAGACCGTGGCGATCGACGGCCTGCGGCGCTCGCTCACCTCGGTGATGCCGGTGTGGTACCGGCGGCGCTGGCGCAACGTCGCGCGCAAATCCGGAAATGTCGAGGATTTCGTCAGCCGCTGGGGAGGGCGCTACGACCACATGATCGTGCTCGACGCCGACAGCCTCATCGATGCATCGACGCTCACGCGGCTCGTGCAGATGATGCACGCGGATCCCGCGCTGGGCATTCTGCAGACCGCGCCGCAGCTGATCGGAGCACGCACCTTCTTCGGCCGCCTGCAGCAATTTGCCGCCTGCGCCTACGGACCGGTCATCACGCGCGGGTTGGCGGCCTGGTCGGGGGACAGCGGCAACTACTGGGGGCACAACGCCATCATCCGCGTGCGGGCATTCGCCGACTGTTGCGGTTTGCCGGAGCTCGAGGGGCGCAAGCCTTTCGGGGGCCATGTCCTGTCGCACGATTTCGTCGAGGCTGCGCTCATGCGGCGCGGCGGATGGAAGGTGCGGATGGCGACGGAGTGCGGCGGCTCCTGGGAGGAATCGCCGCCGTCGCTCATCGATGTGGCCATCCGCGACCGGCGCTGGGCGCAGGGCAATCTGCAGCACATGAAGATCATCGGCGCATCGGGTTTTTCGTTCGCGAGCCGGCTGCATCTCGGCATCGGCATCATGAGCTACCTCTCCTCCCCGCTCTGGCTCTTGATGCTCGGCGTCGGATTCGCACTCGCCGTGCAGTCGCACCTGATCCGCCCGGAATACTTCAATCACGACTTCCAGATGTTTCCGACCTGGCCCCGGTTCAACGTGGAACTCATGATGGCGTTGTTCTGGTTCAGCATGGCGGTGCTGTTCATCCCGAAGATGCTCGGCTTGATCCACGCGCTCACCTCGACGAGGCTGCGGCGCGGAGGCGGCGGCGTGGTCGGCATCGGCGCGAGCTTCCTGTTCGAAGTCATCCTGTCGGCACTCTACGCGCCGGTCATGATGATGCTGCAAAGCCGCCATGTCTTCGAGGTGTTCCTGGGCCGCGATTCCGGCTGGAATCCGCAGCGGCGGGACGGCAGCGGGACGAGTTGGAGCGATGCCTGGCATTTTCACAAGCGGGACATGCTGCTCGCCGCCACGGCGGCAGCTGTTTTCTGGTTTCTGTCCCCGGCCCTGCTCGCCTGGATATCGCCCGCGCTGCTGGGATTGCTGCTGTCGGTGCCGCTGTCGCGCGCGAGCGGCAGCGAATGGCTCGGCCGCGCTCTGTCGAAAGTTGCGCTGCTGCGCACGCCGGAAGAGCTCGACGTGCCTGCGCTGGTGGCGCGACGTACGGAATTGATCGCCACGGCGCACATCCTTCCCGACGACGGACTGAAGTTTTTGGCGCGAAATCGCGAAGCGCGGATGGCGCATGTCGACGGAAATCTTCCCCGTCCCGTCGACCCGCCGGGCCGTCCCGACCCCGATGCCTTCACCGCGCAGCAGAAGCTCGTCGATGCCCGCTCGCTGGAGGAGGCGCTCGGATGGCTGACGCGCGTCGAGCGGGTCGAGGTCGCCGGCAGCGCGCGCCTCCTCAATCAGCTCGCGCAGTTGCCCGACGCGCAGGCCCCTACTTTGTTGATCTGAAGGACTTTTACGCACATGACCGATCGTCGCTCGATATTGAGATTGGCCCTGGGACTGGCAGGCGGACAGCTCATGCGCGCCGCCGGTGCGGACGCCGCGCAGCAGCCCCCGCCGGCCGCGCCGTCCCCCGCCCAAGCATTCGACTTCGCCTGGCTCAAGGGTCAGGCGCATTGGCTAGCCAGCAACGCCTTTCAGCCGTCGAAGGACGTGCTCCCGCCCGCGATGGGGAAACTCGGTTACGATCAGTATCAGTCCATCCGGTTCCGCGGTGACCATGCGCTCTGGGCGGATGCGGGGCTTGCCTTCCGCGTGCAATTCTTCCACGTCGGCCGCACTTTCACCGAGCCCGTACACCTGTACGAAGTCATCGACGGCCAGGCGCGCGAGATCCTCTACGACCCCGCGATGTTCGAGTGGGACAAGAGCGGCGTCGACCCTGCAGTCATGAAGGACCGCGCGGGCTTTGCAGGGTTCAGGGTGCAATTCATCACCGACTGGAGAGATGACGTCGCAGCATTCCTCGGTGCGAGCTACTTCCGCGCCGTGGGGGGCGACACGCGGCAATACGGTCTTTCGGCCCGGGCGCTGGCGGTAGACACCGCGTTTCCCCGCCCGGAAGAATTTCCGCGCTTCACCTCATTCTGGTTCGAGCGGCCCGTCAAGGATTCGGGAACGCTGACGCTGTACGCGCTGCTCGACTCGCCGAGCATCGCGGGCGCGCTGCGCTTTCAGATCACCCCCGGCGGCACTCAGATCATGAACATCGACACCGCGTACTATCCGCGCAAGCCCATCGAGCGGCTCGGGATCGCGCCGCTCACCAGCATGTTTTTCTACGGCAAGAACGACCGGCGTGGGGCCAACGATTGGCGGCCGGAAATTCACGACTCGGACGGTTTGTCCATGTGGACCGGCGCGGGCGAGTGGATCTGGCGCCCGCTGGTCAATCCGGCGCAGCTGCATCTGAACTCCTACTTTGACGACAATCCGCGGGGATTCGGTCTGCTGCAGCGGGACCGCAACTTCGATCACTACCAGGACGACGGCGTGTATTACGACCGGCGGCCGAGTCTGTGGGTCGAGCCCAAGTCGGGTGGCACTTGGGGGAAGGGCGCCGTGCAGCTCGTTGAAATCCCGACCATCGACGAAACCTTCGACAACATCGTCGCCTTCTGGAATCCCGCGGAGAAGCCCAAGCCCGGGCAGGAGTTGCTGTTCGGCTACCGCCTGTACTGGGGCACGAAGATTCCTTATTCGTCGCCGCTGGGACAGACGATCGCCACGCGCACCGGCATCGGCGGCACCGTCGGCGTCAAGCGCCAGTACTACTCCTGGCATTTCGCCCTCGACTTCGCCGGCGGCGAGTTGGGCGCGCTCCCCAAGGACTCTGCCGTTGAGGCGGTGATCACGACCTCGCGAGGCACCACCGAACACGTCACCGCGCATTTCGTCCCGGAGTTCGCCGGATACCGCGCGCTCTTCGATGTGAAGCCGCCGGAGGACTCGATCGAGCCCATCGACCTGCGGCTTTACTTGCGCATCGACGGCCGGCCCCTCACCGAGACGTGGATTTACCAATGGACGCCGCCCTCCTTGAAGGAGCGCAAGCTCGCCATCCAATGAGCAGGCGCCGCGCGCCCAAGGGCGCGCGCTCCACCCTCATTTGGGCCGCAACACCAGCCTCTTGAGCCGCTGCGTGTCGCCCGTGGCGCGGCGCAGATCCGCCTCGCGCTTGAGGAACGGCTGCGCCGAGCGCGGATCGAGTATCGCCAGACGGTATTCCTGCAGCTGCTGTTTGAGGAGCGGCAGCAGCGCGCGTTGCGACTCCGCCTCGTTCGAATTTGCGATCAAGCACGCGCAGTACAGATCGAAATATTCGGCGTAGAGCTCCTCGTAGCGCTGCATTGGATCGAGAAACGCGGGGTCCCGCACCACGTCGGTGCCGAGATGGCTGGTGCACAGATGGCTGCACGCCTTGCGCAGATACGCGCCATGCTCGGAAATGAGCGCCGCCTCGTAGCTTCGGCCCGGACGAAAGTGCGCCATCACGCGTTGCCGCTGCCGGCCGCGCACCGAGCTCTGACGCAGATAATGAAACAGAGCCGTTCCATGCAGCAGGCGAAACGTGGTCTGTTTGAGCTCTCCGACTTGCAGGCGCGCGCCGCAGTCGGCGAGTTTGCGCATGAGATTGGAATGTTCGCGTTCCCACAGGCTCCAGGCGTTCGGATTCTCGAGGACGCGCCGCGCGATCAATTGTTCGCCGGCATCCGCGCTCGCGAGCGCCGCCTGAACGCGGTCAGTCGATTCGCGCATGAGGCGCCCGTGACTGATCGCGTGATGCAACATAACGTTCCCTCCTTGCAACCACATTCTGGCATATGGGGGGAGGAGTCAACCGTTGCTAACCGGAGACAATCGGTGTGCGACGCGGCAAGATGGTGGCGGCGCCCGTCGAAATGCTGATGCGGTGCGATGGTGGGCGCCGTCACCCGGATGGTGCGCTGCCCACCGGTTCAGAGACCGCTTTGGTCGCGGGTACGCCTACGGCTGCTGCGACTTGGACGCGATTTCGGCCAGATCTCTTCGCCGCATAGACGGCCTCATCCGCACGCGCGATCAATTGTTCGCCCCACACGGCCAGCATGTCGCTCGCTGCAACGCCGATGCTGCACGTCAGCCGCACCGGCTCCCCGTAGCCCGCGACGGCGACGTTGGCGACCCGTTCCAGTATGCGCTCGGCGGTCAGCAGCGCCGCAGCGCCATCCGCGCTGCTCAGCACCACCACGAATTCCTCGCCGCCGAAGCGGCCGATCACGTCGGACTGACGCAGCTCCGAGTGAATGGGTTCGATGACGGCGCGCAGGCACGCATCTCCCGCCTGATGCCCGTGCGTATCGTTGATGTGCTTGAAGTGATCGAGGTCGATGAACAGTACGGCGATCGGCAGAGCGCGCGCCCGCGCCCGCAGACACGCGGCGTCCAGCCGCTCGATGAGCGAGCGCCGGTTGAGCACGCCGGTGAGCGAGTCGATCTGCGCACGGCGCTCCGCGTCCGACAGCGCGTCGCGCTGCTGCCGCAGACGGTCAGCGACGCCGAGCGCCACCAGCACGGAGGCAGCCACCATCGACAGCGGCAGCGCGTAATAGTAGGGGTCGGCGTTCGCATCATTGGACGCGAACAGGAATCTCACGGCGGTCGCGATGGCAACTCCGTCGAGCACGCTCCAGGCGATCAAAAACCATCCTGCGGCCCGATTGCCCCGACGCCAAGCCAGGAACGCGATCACCACCGTGAATACCGCAGCCACTGAAAAAATCAGGTTGCCGAGCGCATTCACGATCAAGCCGTAGCCGGCGAGCTTCGCCACATTGGCGATCGTCACCAGCACGAAGGCCACGGCAAACCAGCCGAAAATCGCATCGATGCGCGGTGAGGCGTGCCTGAGATCGGCGATTTCGCGCACGAACAGGCACGCTGCGGCACCGCTCAACCCGACCGGCACGTTCCAGGCGAAGGACCCGAGCGGTGCAGCGACCGACAGCAACGGCCACTCGAATCCCTGCCCCGAGAGATACACGATGTAGAGCGCCTGCAACGAGAACAAGGTCGCATACAGGATGAAGAGCTTGTCCTTGAGCACGAACCAGATCAACAGAGCTGCAATGGATACGGTGAACAACGCACCCACCGAGAGCGCGATGACGCGCGCCCGGTCGGCGCCGGCCGCGAGCACATCGGCCAGGGTCGAGGTGCGGATGCTCGCCGTGTCCGGTTCCGAGAGACGCGATTCGATGCGCAGGTACACCGGCCCGCCAGCGCGCAGGTTCTCTGGAAGGGCGAAGATCGACTCGCGCATGCCGCGAAAGCCCGCGAGCGTCGCAGCGCGGGGCAGCATCACCCCCTGCGGCGCGGCCAGCTGCACATCGGTCTGCCGCCCCGATCGCACCACGACCACCGGAACCCCGGACGCCGGCAGGCTTGCGAGCTGGAGCCTGATCCAGTGCACCCCGGCACGCACGACGGTCGTGGCACCCGAAGCTCCGTCCGGAGCAATGTCCAGCTGCGACATCTCGATCGGCGATTGCTCCGATCCGAACGCGGGCACGATGCAAGCGGCGAAGCCGAGATGCCATGCGGCGACGGCGCCGGTGCGCCATCGGCCGCGGCGGGCCCTCAATAGCTGCGGGACAGCAACCAATGTGCCAGTGAGCGCAGCGGTGCGGCGCGCTCGCCGAAGGGCACGAGCGCTTCGAGCGCCTGGTTGTGCAGCAGATGCACGCGCTCCTGCGAGGCTTCGATGCCGATGACCGAGGGGTGGGTCGGCTTCGCGTGCTCGCGGTCGGCCCCGGTGGCCTTCCCCAGCGTCGATACGTCGCCTAGCACGTCGAGAAGATCGTCCTGAATCTGGAATGCCAGACCGATCGCTGCGGCAAACCGGGCGAGCGCCTCGTAACGCGCAGGCGGCAGATCGGGCGCGCAGGCGGCAGCCATCAGCACGCTCGCGCTGATGATGGCGCCGGTCTTGCGGGCATGCATATCCTCGACCGCGGCGACATCGAGCTTCTTGCCTTCCACCTCGAGATCGATCGCCTGTCCTCCGGCCATGCCGAACGTGCCGCTGGCCTCGCTCAACATGTCGATCAGGCGCAGCCGCACGGCCGGTGCCTGCGGGAGCGATGAATCGCGCGCGAGCAACTGAAAAGCCAGCGGTTGTAACGCATCACCGACCAGGATCGCAGTCGCCTCGTCATAGGCTTTGTGGCAGGTCGGACGGCCGCGCCGCAAATCGTCGTCGTCCATGGCGGGCAAATCGTCATGCACCAGCGAATACACGTGGGTCAGCTCGATCGCGCAAGCTACGGCCTCCACCTGATCCTCCGAGAGCCCGAGGGCATGCGCCGTGGCGAACGTCAGGGCAGGTCTGATCCGCTTGCCCCCGCCCAGCACGCTGTAGCGCATGGCCTCGTGCAGACGCGCCGGCGTCTGGGTCGCGGCGGGCAGGCGCCGGTCGAGGGCGCCCTCCATACGGACGCGCCAGACCTCGAGTTGTTTTGCGAAGGCCCCGTCATCCTCCGAAGGAGGCCGGGCTGGGGCGCGACGATCGGCTGCGTTGCTCACATGCATTGATTGGACGGGGAGCGCTCAGTGCGTGGCCGCAACTCTTTGGCCCTCGTCCGACTCGCGCGCCATCCGTTTGATCTCGGAGACCGACACGGTGGCAACGGTGCCGGGAGCCGCGCCCTCGGCATAGTCGAAAGGCAATTCCGGGGCCATCGGACCGGACACCCGCGGGCCTCTGAGCGAGGCCAGCATGGCCTTCACCGGGTGGCTGAACGCGTCGTTGACGGCCGTACCCTCGAAACCGCAGTGCGCCATGCAATTGTCGCAGCGCGGGTTCTTGCCCACGCCATACTTGTCCCACTCGGTGTCTTCGATGAGCGAGCGGTAAGTCGGCGCATAGCCCTCGTCGGACAACAGATAGCAGGGACGCTGCCAGCCGAACACGTTGTAGGTCGGATTGCTCCAGGGTGTGCACTGGTAGGTCTGGTTGCCCGCGAGAAAATCGAGGAACAGGCCCGAGTGGTTGAACGACCAACCTTTGCCCGACGGCCGGCGGCGCTTGAAGATCTCACGGAACAGCTGTTTGCTCGCATGGCGGCCGAGGAACACATCCTGCCGCGGCGCGTGATGGTAGCTGTAGCCCGGCGAGACCGTGATGCCCTCGATGCCAAGGCCCATGGCGGTGTCGAAAAACTCCGCGACGTGATCCGGATTCTCGCCGTTGAACAGGGTGCAATTGATGGTGACCCGAAAACCCTTGCCGCGGGCCAATTTGATCGCGGCGACCGCTTTGTCGAACACCCCTTCCTGGCATACCGATTCGTCGTGCCGCTCGCGGTTGCCATCCAGATGGATGGAGAACGTGAGATACGGCGACGGCTGATACTCGTCGATGTGTTTGGCGAGCAGGATGGCGTTCGTGCACAGGTAGACGAACTTCTTGCGCTTCACGATCCCGGCCACGATCTGCGGCATTTCCTTGTGGATCAGCGGCTCGCCTCCCGGAATGGAAACGATGGGCGCGCCGCACTCGTCGACGGCATTCAAGGCATCGTCGACGCTCACCCGCTTCAGCAGGATCTCCTTCGGGTAGTCGATCTTGCCGCAGCCGGCGCACGCCAAATTGCACTGGAACAAAGGCTCCAGCATGAGAACCAGGGGGTAGCGCTTGTCACCCCGGAGCTTGCGCCCGGCGAGGTATTTTGCGACCCGATACATTTGCAGAAGAGGTATTGCCATGTCCTATGTTACCGCGGCTTTGACGATTTGGGCGTCGGGTTGATATTTCCGGCCAAATTAAGATTGCCTCATCAAGCGCCAAAAGCGAGCACGTCTGCCCGATGATCACGGCATATCCTGTCCCATTCCAGCATGAACCACGGCGTATACCTCGAACTGTCGGCGCCCGCCATCTCTGCTCGTAGGACCTCGGGACCGACCCAGCGCCAATCCGCGATTTCTTCGCGATTGATGTTCGGATCGGCGTCGGAGCGGCCGATAAACACGGAGCACAGTTCGTGTTCGGCGCCGGTGGCGTCAAATTGCGCGTGGTACTGGAACTTGAACAGGAATTTAAGGTCGCAGCGGATGCCAAGCTCTTCCCACAGGCGTCGCCGAGTAGCGACATCCATGGTCTCCGCGCGACGCGGATGGCTGCAACAGCTATTGGACCAGTACAGCGGCCAGAGGCGCTTCTGGGCGGAGCGTTGTTGTACCAACAGTTCGGCGCGGTCGTTGAAGATCAGCAGGGAGAAGGCGCGATGCAGCACCCCACGCCCCTCGTGGCAGAGCGATTTGCTCAAATGGCCGAGCCGGCGGTCCTCCTGGTCGACGAGAATCAACGCATCCGAATCTGCCATAATATCCCTATTATCGATTCGGTTCGCAGGTCCAGCTTCGTCCATCTCTATAGCCTCAACGGGTCGGCGTTTCCGCCGGTGGTCATCGGCGGATCATAGCGTCTTGCGGAACGGCCGCGCCAGCCAGCGGCGGTTTTACCCGCCATGCCGGCGAGCGTGCCGAAATCGCACAATTGGAGCTTTTCAGTGATTGTGAATCCACATACATGGATGTCCTGGGTCGGCACGGCGCTTGCGGCCGCGGTTGCCATCTATACCGTGCTGGCCGCCTACGCCGTGCGCACCCGGCTCAAGCCCCACCCCGCCTGTCCGCCGCTGCGCAAGGGCGCGCCGGTGACGATGCTGAAGCCGCTGTGCGGCGCGGAGCACGAGCTCTACGAATGCCTGCATTCGTTTTGCGACCAGGACTATCCCCGCTTTCAAATCGTGTTCGGGGTGTGCGACCCGGATGATCCGGCAATCGGCGTCGTCGCCCGCCTCGCGCGGGAATTTCCGAGGGTGGACATCCAAATCGCCGTCGATCGCCGCCAGCACGGCACCAGCCGCAAGGTGAGCAATCTCATCAACATGATGCCGTACGCGCGGCACGACCTGCTGGTGATCTCGGACAGCGACGTGAGCGTCGGCCGGGACTACGTTGCCCGCATCGTCGCCCCGCTCGCCGACCCGGCGGTAGGCATCGTCACCTGTCCGTATCTCGGCCGTCCCATGAAGGGGCTCTGGTCGATGCTCGGCTCCTTGTTCATCAATGATTGGTTCGCCCCTTCGGTCCGGGTCGCGGCCATGTTCGGATCGCGGGCGTTCGCGTTCGGCGCGACCATCGCAATCAGGCGCCACGTCCTGCGGCGCATCGGCGGCTTCGCGGCAATCGCCAACCAGCTCGCCGACGACTACCGGCTGGGCGAGTTGACGCGCGCATTGGGTTTGCGCACCGTGCTGTCCGACGTCGTGGTGGAGACTTGCGTGGACGAGCCGAGCTTTAGCGAGCTCGTGCATCACGAGTTGCGGTGGCTGCGCACGATTCGCGTCGTGCGGCCGGTCGGCTACAGCCTCTCCGTCGTAACCTTCGGCGTGCCCGTGGCCGCCGCAGGGTGCCTGCTTGCCGGCTTTGCGCTTCCGGCGATCACCCTGCTGGCCGTCACCGCCCTCGCCAGGGTCATGCTGCATCTGCGGGTGCGAGGCTCGAATTTCGCGCCGGCACATCAGCTGTTGCTGCTGCCGGTCCGCGACATGCTGAGTCTCGCCTTGTGGGCGTGGGGCTTCGCCACGCGCCGCGTTCAATGGCGCGACGACAGCTTCGACGTCGCCCGCGATGGGTCGGTCGACCCCGTGGTAAGGGACGCTGCGTGAAGCGCTTGATCGTGACCGCGGATGATTTCGGCGCAGCGCACGAGGTCAATGAAGCGGTCGAGACAGCGCATCGCCACGGCATCCTGACGGCGGCGAGCCTGATGGTATCGGGAGCCGCCGCCGCCGACGCAGTCGTGCGTGCGCGCCACATGCCGCAGCTCCGTGTCGGACTGCATCTCGTGCTGGTCGAGGGCCGCCCGACGCTGCCCGCCTCGCAGGTCTCGAGGCTGGTCGGCGCCGACGGCCTTTTTCGATCCGACATGGCGAGCTTGGGCGCCGAGATCGCGTTCAGCCCGCGGGCACGCAGTCAGCTGATCGCCGAAATTACGGCGCAATTCGAGGCCTTTGCCGCCACGGGACTCGCGCTCGATCATTGCAACGCGCACAAGCACTTCCATCTGCACCCATCGATCGGCCGGATGATGGCTTCGATTGGCAGCCGATTCGGCGTTCGCGCGGTGCGCGTTCCCGAAGAGCCGCTGTCGGTGCTGCGTGAGATCGAGCCCTCGACGGCGCGCGCGCCTGCGCTCATCACGGCGCCGTTCGCATGGCTGCTGAAGCGGCAGCTTCGCGCGGCGGGCCTCGCCTATCCCGATCGCGTGTTCGGTTTGCACTGGTCCGGCGCGATGACGCGGCCGCGGCTCGCGGGGCTGCTGCGACATCTGCCTGAGGGGCTCACCGAGGTTTATCTGCATCCCGCCACCGGTGCCTACGCGGGGTCGGCGCCGGGATACCGGTACCGGGATGAAATGGACGCGCTCACCTCGGCCGACATCGTGCACGCAGTCCGCAGCGGCTCGGTAGGGCTGGGTGGTTTCGCGGACTTTGCCGGATCGCCGGATGCCGATCAACACAGCCTGCGCCAGTGGGCGGCGCGCCGGTCTTGCTGATCGCGCACGCCGCAGCCGGCCGGCGCTGCATGGGCCGTGCCCGGGGCTCCTAGGGAATCCATCCGCGGCCACGAAACCAGCGGACCGCGTCTGCGAAGGCCTCGGCCGGAGGACGCCAGGAATACCCCAATTCACGCTTGGCTTTCGCGCTGGAAAAGAACATGCGCTTGCGCGACATTCGCAGGCCCTCCAAGGTGAGGCGGCCGCTGCGTCCCGAGACTTTTGCAATGCCTTCCGCCACATAGGCCATCGGCAGCACCAGTGCGTACGGCAGCCGGACCCGCGGCGGCTTGCGTCCCACGATGCGGGCGATCTCGCCCAAGATTTGCTCGAGCGTCATGTCCTCGCCACCGAGAATGTAGCGCTCGCCCGTGCGCCCGCGGGACAGCGCGAGGAGGTGTCCCGCGGCGACGTCGTCGACGTGTACCACGTTCAGGCCGGTGTCGACGTAGGCGGGCATGCGGCCGGCGGCCGCATCGAGCACCACCTGCCCGGTCGGTGTGGGCTTCACATCGCCGGGCCCGATGGGAGTCGAGGGGTTGACGATGATCAACGACAGCCCGTCGCGCGCCGCCTCGAGCGCCGCTTGCTCGGCCAGGAACTTCGAGCGCTTGTAGTGGCCGATCATCGCCTCGAGTGCCACGGGCGTGCGCTCGTCGCCGGGGGTACCGTCGCCAGGAATGCCGATGGTTGCGACGCTCGAGGTGTATACGACCCGCTCGATGCGCGCCCGACGTGCTGCCATCAGGATATTGCGCGTTCCTTCGACGTTGGCGCGATACAGCTGCGAGGGATCGGGCGCCCCGAGCCTGTAGTCGGCGGCGACATGGAACAATGCCGCACAATCGGCGACGGCGCGCTCGAGCGAGCGGGGGTCGGTGAGATCGCCGATTGCAAGCTCGACGGGCAGCGCATTCAAGTTGCTTCGATCCGAGCCCTCGCGCACCAGCGCGCGCACATCCCATCCGTCGGCAAGCAACGCCCGCGTGACGGCCGCACCGACGAATCCGGTGGCGCCTGTGACCAGGGCCCTCATCCGCGGTTCTCCGTGCATCGAACGCCGCGAGCATCGGGCATCGCGGGGGGGCCCAGCCTGCCGAGCTTGCCCACCGCACGCAGCGAACCGACGGCCACGCGATAGCGGCGCGCCAAACGCACCAGCGGCACCAAGTCCGCAGGCGATCGAGCGAGGCCCAGGAGGAGCCGCCCGATCTGCACCTCGCCGGACTGGCCTGCCGCGGTCACCGACTCGGGAATCGCGTCGAGCGCCGTATCGACGATGACGCGTATCGCCATGAACGGCACGTGGCTCGCAGCGGCGACCTCGGCGACGGCGGAGCTTTCCATGTCCACGGCCACCGCACCGGTCTCGCGGCGTGCCGCTGCCTTGGCGGCCACGCTGGCGACCGGGTGCATGCAGGTGAGCAGAGCGCCCGATGCCACGCGCCGACACGAGGCGATCGACGCCAGCAGGGTGTCGCGCCAGGAGGAGGCGGTTGCAAACCGCATGCCGTCCGGTGCCACGACTTCCCGCGGAAGACAAATCGCTCCGGCCTCGAGCTCAGGATCGAGACCTCCGGCCATACCCCAGCTCACGAGGGCCGTGGCGCCGGCTTCGATGAGTCCGCGGGCGGCCATGCCGGCCGCGACGCACCCCATGCCGCTCACGGCCCGAAGCGTCCCGTCGGCGAGGATATCCACTCCCGCCCGGCGGTGCACAGCAGGGCCCAGGGTACGCGCCTCTCGATCGAGCGCCGCGACGACGCCCGCCACATTCAATGGGTGGTTCCGGCTCGGGTCAGCGTTCGATAGGCGGCGAGCGCCCACAGCGGGAAGTAGCGGCAATAGCCGTGGTATTTGAGGTAGAACACCCGCGGAAATCCGGGCGCCGTGAACGTCGGGTCGCTCCAGAGCCCGTCGGCCTGCTGCGTCCTCATCAGGTGATTGACCCCGCGTCGTACCGTCTCCGACGCCGCTTCGCCCGCGGCGAGCAATCCCAGCAGCGCCCACGCCGTGTGGTAGGGGGTGCTCGGCGCGTTGCCGTCCAGCGGATTCTTGTAGCCGTCGTTGCTTTCGCCCCACCCGCCGTCCGGGTTTTGCCGCCCATTCAGCCAGCCCACCGCCCGGCGCACGGACTGATCGTCAGGCGATATGCCCGCATGCGAGAACGCGGTGAGCACCGACCAGGTGCCGTAGATGTAGTTGGTTCCCCAACGGCCGAACCACGAGCCCTCCGGCTCCTGTTCCGCGCGAAGGTAGGCGAGTGCGCGATCCAGGGCGCGTTTGTCCTCCGGGCGCCCGATGCGCGCAAGCACCGTCACGACCCGGGCGCTCACATCGCTCGTGGGGGGATCGAGCAGCGCACCGTGGTCGGCGAACGGAATCTTGTTCAAGTAATACGACGTGTTGTCCGCATCGAACGCGGCGAACCCGCCATTCTCACTCTGCATACCCACCAGCCAGTCGAGCGCACGCGAGATGTTCTCCGCGTAGTCAGCGGCATTCGGTGCCTGGTGCATGGACCAGGCGACCACCGCGGTATCGTCGAGATCGGGGTAGTAGTCATTGGCGAACTGGAACGCCCAGCCGCCTCCCCTGAGATTGGGCCGGTCGACCTGCCAATCGCCCGGCTCGTCGAGAATCTGCTCGGCTTGCAGCCAATCGAGGGCGCGAGCCGATGCCTCCGCGGACGGCGCGCATCCCGCCTCCTGCATGGCGAGACTGGCCAAGGCGGTGTCCCACACGGGGGATACGCAGGGCTGGCAATAGGCGCTCGACGGCCCCACGACCAGCAGTTTCTGCAAGGCACGCTTTGCCGTCACACGGCGCGGGTCGTCCGCCGCATATCCCAGAATCGTCATCACTTCGAGTGCATTCACCATCGCGGGAAAGATCGCCCCGAGCCCGTCCTCTCCGTTCAGACGCTCGAGCATCCACTGCTCCGCGTCGCGTGTGGCACGTTCCCTCATCGACCTGGGAATAAAGGGGTCGATGCGCCGGGCCAGCCGATCAACGACCAGCAGCACCCGGCCCAACCAACCGCCTTGGCGAGCGTCGCGAAAATAATCGCGCTCGATCTCAGGCGGGGTCGTGAACAGCTCTCGAATGTGCACGTCTCTCGGATTCTTCGCGAGCGGCTTCCTGGTGCACAAAATGAACAGCGGCACCATGACGGTGCGGGACCAGTACGACACTTTGTCGAGGTGAAAGAAGAACCATTTCGGCAGCAGCATGATCTCGACGGGTATGTAAGGCACGCCCCGCCAGGGAATCTGTCCGAACAGCGCGAGTGCGATGCGCGTGAACACGTTCGCTCGCGCGGCTCCGCCGCGCTCGAGAATCGCCGCGCGCGCCCGCACCATGTGCGGCGCCTTCATGTCGTCGCCCGCGAGCTTCAGCGCGTAATAGGCCTTGACGGTGCAGCTCATGTTGAACTCACCGCCGTGGTACAGCGGCCAGCCTCCGGACGGCTGCTGATGAGCCCGCAAATATGCGGCAATCTTTGACTCGAGATCCGTGTCGATCTCGTCGAGGAAGTGCATCATCATGATGTATTCGGCGGGGATGGTGCAGTCCGCCTCGAGCTCGAACAGCCAATACCCCGCGGCGTTCTGTTTGCCGATCATGGCATCGCGCGCGTGCGCGATGGCACGATCCAGAAGGCTCGACACCGTCTTGGTGAGCGAGATTGGGACCACGTCGGCGCGCGCCGGCGTGACGGTCTCAGCGGTCACGGACTTTTTTTTCTGAGCGATGCGAATCATGACCCGGAACTCCCGTAGGAGCGGCGTCGCAGCGGCTCTGACTCCCGCGCGGCAAATTGCTCGCCGGCCTTGGGATCGAATTCGGTGCGCAGTCCCGGCTGCGCAAAATGGCCGCGGCGGGTCTCGGAAACCGGCGCCAGCGGCAGCCCACGCGCGGCTGATGCGAACAGGCGCCTCAACATGAAGTCGTTACGGATGAAGAGGTCAGTCAATATTCGCGTCATGGTCACGGCCGAACGCGTGATTTTGACCTGAGATCCGGCCGTAAAGCCAGGATTTTTATGAATTTTTCGCAATGTAAGCACCGCGAGCCCGACGGCCCATAGACAAAAACGCCGGATCCCGGTCTGTTTGCCGGGAATCAACAAGGTGTAATCCAAGGCATTGCGCAAATGAGCGTGCGCGACCCCGATCAGCTCTTCCATTCCGGCATCGAACCCGGGGTTCCGGGGCGTGGAGGTCAGGCGGGCCAAGTCGACCTGATGGGGGGTGAATACTTCCTGCGGCAGCCAGCAGGCGCCTCGGCTCCTGTCTTCCCATACATCCTTCAGGATATTGGTCATCTGCAGACCCTGCGCGAACGACACGGCGAGGCCCTGCAGCGCCGCCCGATTCCGCGCTGCGCCTTCGGAATAGTCGCAGAACAGCTCGGTGAGCATTTCGCCCACGACGCCCGCGACGTAGTAGCAATACTCGTCCAGATCGGCTTTCTGAGGCAGCCCGCGGATGCTGGCCGTCGACTGGAACCGCGGCATGCCGTAGCACATGAGATCGACGCAGCGCTGGATGGCGGACCGTTGCGGGGAGTTCAGCGAGGCGGTGACGCTCAACACGCGCGTCATATTGACGATCAGGTCGCGCTCGGTCACGAGCGTCCGGTCCGACAGGTGCGCCTCCACCTCCGATGCCAGGGGCGCCGCATCCGCGCGGCCGGCGACGACTGCTTTGAACCGCTCCAGGAAGGCGAGCGTCTGTTCGGGGGGCAGGGCCGGCTCATCTTCGATGGTGTCCGCCATGCGGCAAAGCAGGTAGGCATTGGCCACCGCCACGCGCAGTGGTTCGGGCAGTTGCGGAATCGTCAGCGCGAACGTGCGCGACACGTGCGGGAGGATCTGGTCTTGGTAGGCTTCGTCTGAAATGCCGGAATCCATACGAGCAGTCTCTCGGAAAGTCAGCGGGAAAACACACTGGGACGTGGTGTGGCGCAAAATACCCAAGTGCTTTAGGGAAGGCTGCCCTCAACCCACATATCACTATAGCGGCCAGCCCCGCTTTGCCGCAACGTCGCAGTGCGACGGTGGCGATTATGCCACAAGGCGCTGCGGTCATTTCCCGTGAAGGGTCCGTCCAGTATAAACTGGCCCAAATGATCCCGCCACCCAACAGCTACCCGTTGCTCGAGTCCATCCACCTGCCGGCGGACCTGCGCAAACTGCCTCAATCCAAACTCCAAGAGCTGGCGGATGAGTTGCGCCAGTTCCTGATCCAGAGCGTCAGCACGCGTGGTGGGCATTTTGCGGCGGGGCTCGGCACGGTCGAGCTCACCATCGCGCTTCATTACATTTACAACACACCGGATGACCGATTGGTATGGGACGTGGGTCACCAGGCGTATCCGCACAAGGTGCTGACGGGACGCCGCGAGCTCCTGCATACCATCAAACAGGACCAGGGTCTTGCGCCGTTCCCGACCCGGAGCGAGAGCGACTACGACACGTTCGGCGTCGGCCACTCCAGCACCTCGATCAGTGCGGCGCTCGGCATGGCCATCGCAGCCGCCAAGCGCGGCGAGGACCGCCGTGCGGTAGCCATCATCGGCGATGGTGCCCTCACCGCCGGAATGGCCTTCGAGGCGCTGAATCACGCGGGCTCCGCCCCCGCAGATCTTCTGATCATCTTGAACGACAATGACATGTCGATCTCCGAGAACGTGGGTGCGCTGTCCAATTATCTGGCCCGCGCGCTGTCCGGACGCATGTACGCGCATCTGCGCGAGGGCGGTAAGAAAGTGCTGCGGCAGATGCCCACCGTGTGGGAGCTCGCGCGCCGATCCGAGGAGCATCTGAAAGGCATGGTGCTGCCCGGCACGGTGTTCGAGGAAATGGGCTTCAATTACATCGGGCCGGTCGACGGGCACGACCTCAAGGCGCTCGTCACCACGCTCCGCAATGTCAAGAAGCTTCGTGGCCCGCAGTTTCTGCACGTGGTCACCCGCAAGGGCAAGGGTTACGCGCCCGCCGAGGCGGATCCCATCAAATGGCATGGTCCCGGTCCGTTCGATCCGGTCAGCGGCAAGATCTTCAAGGAAGCGAGCACGGGTCCGACTTATTCGCAGATCTTCGGCCAATGGCTCTGTGACATGGCGGAACGCGATCCCACCATCATCGGCATCACGCCCGCCATGCGCGAGGGGTCCGGGCTGGTCGAGTATTCGAAGCGTTTCCCGGATCGCTATTTCGATGTCGCCATCGCCGAGCAACACGCGGTCACGTTCGCCGCCGGGCTCGCCTGCGAGGGATTCAAGCCCATTGTCGCGATCTATTCGACGTTCCTGCAGCGCGCCTACGATCAATTGATCCACGATGTGGCATTGCAGAATCTGCCGGTGGTATTCGCCATCGATCGCGCGGGCCTCGTCGGCAGTGACGGCGCGACCCACCAGGGGGCCTACGACGTGACGTTCATGCGCTGCATCCCCAACATGGTGATCATGGCGCCGGCGGACGAGAACGAGTGCCGCCAAATGCTGTTCACGGGCACGACGCTGTCCGCGCCTTCGGCCGTGCGGTACCCGCGCGGCGCCGGCCCGGGTGTTGCCGTCGTTTCCGAGATGAGCGCGCTGCCCGTCGGCAAGGCGCAACTTCGGCGTGAGGGCCGCAGCGGCCTCGCGATCCTGGTCTTCGGTGCGCTATTCGATTCCGCCCGCCGGATCGCGGAGCGGCTCGACGCGACGCTCGTCAACATGCGCTTCGTGAAGCCGATCGACGCGCAGATGATCGCGGATGTGGCGGCGCGTCATCGTGCGATCGTCACCATCGAGGAGAACGCCATCATGGGCGGAGCCGGCTCCGCTGTGGGCGAAGTGCTCGCGGCACATGGGGTATCATTGCCGCTATTGCATCTGGGCATTCCCGACCGATTCATCGAGCACGGCTCGCGCGAAACCTGCCTGGCGGCCGCCGGCCTCGATCTGGCAGGCCTGACGGCGAGCGTAGAGACATGGTGGGCGTCGCAGAACCAGGAAAGAATCCGTTCGGTTCGCAGCGTCTAAGCGTCTGCGCCTCTCTCGCCAGGGGCGTCGGCACATACATATTGAACGTATTAGAGAGATCGTCATGAGAACACTGTTCCTGCATCCGCCTTCATTCGACGGCTTCGACGGCGGCGCCGGCGCGCGCTATCAGGCTAAGCGCGAAATCCGTTCGTTCTGGTATCCAACCTGGCTCGCCCAGCCCGCGGCGCTGGTGCCGGGCAGCAAGCTCATCGATGCCCCCGCGGACGGAACGCCGATCGAGGATGTGCTCGCACAGGCTCGCGATTACGATCTCATCATCATGCACACGAGTGCCCCTTCGTTCTTGAAGGATGGCCGCGTCGCGGAACTCCTGAAGAAAGAGAATCCGAGACTGATCGTCGGCATGGTCGGCGCCCAAGTCGCCGTCGATCCGGCAGGCTCCCTGGCCGCATCCCCCGCCGTCGACTTCGTCGCGCGTGAGGAGTTCGACTACACCTGCAAGGATGTCGCCGACGGATTGCCCTTGGAAAGCATCGCGGGTTTGAGCTTCCGTCGCGAAGACGGGACGCTTCAGCATAACGCTCCGCGGCCCATGATCGAGAACATGGACGAGCTGCCGTGGGTCGCACCGATCTATAAGCGCGACCTCAAGATCAACAATTACTTCATCGGCTATTTGAAGCATCCCTACGTCTCCATCTACACCGGCCGCGGCTGTCGTTCGAAGTGTACGTTCTGCCTCTGGCCTCAGACCGTCGGCGGTCACCGCTATCGCGTGCGCAGTCCCGAGAACGTGGTGGACGAGGTGCGCTGGATCCAGGAGAACATGCCGGAGGTGAAGGAGATTTTTTTCGACGACGATACCTTCACCGATTTCAGGCCGCGCGCCGAAGAGATCGCCCGCGGGCTCGGCAAGCTCGGCGTCACCTGGTCGTGCAATGCCAAGGCCAACGTGCCGTATCAGACCCTCAAGATCATGAAGGACAACGGCTTGCGCCTCTTGCTGGTGGGCTACGAGTCGGGTAACGACCAGATCCTGCACAACATCCGCAAGGGCCTGCGCACCGACATCGCGCGCCGTTTCACCGAGGATTGCCGCAAGCTCGGCATCGTCATCCACGGCACGTTCATCTTGGGACTTCCGGGCGAGACCCGCGAGACCATCCGAGAGACCATCCAGTACGCCGTCGACATCAATCCGCACACCATCCAGGTCTCCCTGGCGGCACCCTACCCGGGAACCGAGCTGTACAACCAGGCTGTCGCGAACGGCTGGCTCACGGACACCCAGAACGCGAGCCTGGTGAACAAGCAGGGCGTGCAGCTCTCGCCCCTGAGCTATCCGAACCTCGGAGCCGAGGAAATCTACGCGGCCGTGGAGACGTTCTACCGGCGCTTTTATTTCCGGCCCCGCAAGATCGTCGAGCTCACGGCGGAGATGATGAGAAGCTGGGAAATGACCAAGCGGCGCTTGCGCGAAGGCGTGGAGTTTTTCCGGTTCCTGAACGCACGCGCGGCCTGAGGCAGCTCGAGCAACGCTAGGTTCGCCGTATCCCTACTCTTTCCATTTTGCTGCGTCTTTGGACGTTGCGCCGGGTACCCAACCTCCCCACGGTCTCGACCGACCGATCCTTGATCGGACTCGGCCTGGCATCGATCGTGTTCTGGGCGATGCTGGACCGATGGCGCGCCGGGCCGGGAGCCGTTTTAGAGCCTCTCGAGACACCGCTGGTGTCGGTCTATCTGTTGCTCGTGCTCGCGTCCGCCTACCTGGCCTCCCGTGCCTCCAACCCGCGCATAGAATTCAGGGGCGCCCTGTTCGTGGTGCTGGCGTCCTTGCCGGTCTTGATTGCCGCGGGCTTCTGGATAGACCTGCGGTTGGATGGGAAGATGGCGATCGCAGCCTGGATGCTGCTGGCGCTTTACGGACTTCTCTATGCAATGAGCGCTCTGCGCGCCTTGTCGGGTCGGTGGCAAGGGACCGCGGCGGCCGCCATCATCATGCTGCTCGGCTTGTTTTCCACGGGGTACCGGTCCGCGGACTTGAGGCCCTCGATTTGGGCAGCCGCGCCCGATGAGGAGGACACGCAGGCCGAGTTGGCGCCCGCCGACGCCGAGTCCCTGCTGTTCGATCAGCGCGAGGCGATCGACGAGGGGGTCGATCGGATGGCCACGAACGTCGGCCCGAAGCCGGCGATTTTCTTCGTCGGATTTGCCGGTGTTTCCAGCCAGCGGGTATTTGCGCAGGAGATCAAACTCGCCGCGCAGGTGGTTGGAAATCGATTCGGCTCCGCCGACCGGGAACTGCTGTTGGTCAACGATCGGCGCGACCTCGACACTTACCCGCTCGCCACGCTGAGCGGTCTGCAATACGCATTGAGCGCGGTGGCGCAAAAAATGGATCCCGACCGCGACATCCTGTTTCTGGCGCTTTCCTCGCACGGCTCACCTGATCCAAAGCTGGCGGTCTCGAACGGCGGTCTGCCGCTCGCGCAATTGAGCGCCGATGACCTGCAGAGCGCGCTGCGCGACTCCGGCATCAAGCGCCGCATCATCGTAATTTCCGCGTGTTACGCGGGCGGCTTCATGCCGCCGCTCGAGAATCCCGACACCATCGTGATTGCCGCTGCAGCGGCCGACAAGACGTCCTTTGGATGCTCCGACAACCGCGATCTCACCTACTTCGGCGAGGCGTTCTACCGGGATGCCCTGCCGAACGCCAGGTCCCTGGAGGACGCCTTCACCCGTGCCAAGTCCGCCATCGCCGCCCGGGAGAGGCAGGAGAACGAGATCGCATCGGATCCGCAGGCTTTTTTCGGGGGTGACATCAGCAAGGTGCTGGAGGTGAGCCCCATGCGGATCAACGGGCGCGGCGCAGTGGTGACCGAGCTATCGCCGTCGACGGTGCAGCCGGCCCGCGCCACCTATATGATCTCGACCAGGAACCCGAGACGGAACTGAGGTCTTTCGGAGATCGGCAATGGGTTGCGCAGCCGACCAATACAGGATTCCATTCCTGGTCGGCGTGGTCGGCCACCGGGACCTGCGCCCCGAAGAAACTGCCGCGATCCGCGTTGCCGTTGCGCAGCTGTTGCAGCGCTTGCGTGACGACCATCCGGCAGTTCCGCTGCGCCTGATCTGCTCGATGGCGGCGGGAGCCGACCTGCTCGTCGCCGAAGTGGCGTCCGAATTCGGCATTCTCATCACCGCACTGCTGCCTTACGCCCGGCGCCTGTGCCGCGACGACCTCGCCACGGACGAGGACAAGGCGCGGTTCGATAGGCTGTGCGATGCGAGCGAAGTCGTCGAGCTCGGTCTTCCCGCGGACGCAACTCCGGGAGACATCGACGGCGCGGGCGAGCTTCGCGACCGCCAGCTGCAACGCGCCGGCGCCATCATCGCGCGCTACAGCGGCCTGATGATCGCCATCTGGAACGGCGAAACCACCACCCACCGCGCAGGAACCGCCCGCGCGATTCAGTTTCGCCGGCAGGGTGTCATGCCCTCCGACGAGCTCGTCGTGTCGCCTCGCGACGTGCTGCTCTCGCCGCAGGACGATGATCTGAACTTCGAGATTCGCTGCGGGCGGGTTTCGCAGTCCGGCGCGAGCGCCGTAGCCGTCCTCGGCTTCACGGGTACCGATGCGCAGGGTGGCGAGGAATATCCCCGGCACCTGCGCACGACGCTCCAGAGGCTCGCGGAACTCAATCGCGACATGGAGGAGTTCGCGCACGACATCGCGGAAAATGGCCGACGGCTCTCTCACCCCAGTCCCAACCCGCTCCCGGAGACTCTGCAATTCCTGGATCGGCTGTTTACCGCGGCCGATTGGATGGGGGGCCACTACCGCCGTTGCTTCACGACCGCCCTGAAGGCGCGCTACGGACTCTGGGCGCTCATGGCGTTCCTGCTGATCACCTTCAAGAAGGACTCGCACGGCCGGGTTGCGATGGTGTCGATCGGCGGCGTGCTGGCGGTGTTCGTGTGCGGGACGCTGCTCGCGTACTGGGCGCACCGGCGCGCATGGCATCGGAAATACCTGGATTATCGGGCTCTCGCGGAGGCGCTGCGGGTGGACTTCTATTGGGAGGTTGCCGGCGTAAGAAACGAATTCGACGGCGAGTTCGCCCACGAGAGCTTTTTGCAGAAACAGGACGTGGAGCTGCAGTGGATCCGTAACGCCATGCGCGCCGTCAGCCTGCGGCTCGCAATCCGGCCCTGCGGCGATTTCGAGAGCGGCTATCCCTTCGTCTACGCGAACTGGGTCGGCGATGACCATCCGACCAGCCGCCGGGGCCAGATGTCGTACTACCGCGAGCGGCTGAAAAAATTGAAGCGCGGAATGCATGTTGCCGAGCGCATCGATCAGGCGCTGCTGTTCTGCGGGTTGGTGCTCGCGGTGACCTTCGCCGTCGACGTGGCGCTCGGCACCCGCTCGTTCTTGCCGCTGAACTTGCGCGACGGCATGTTATGGGCCCTGGCGCTGGTTCCCGTGTACGCCGCGATTTTCGAGATCTATCTGAACGAGAAAGCGGATCGGGCGCTGATACGGCAATACCGCTACATGTCCACGCTATTCGCCTTCGCGGCCGAGAAGCTGCGCGCCGCCGAGACGGTGGCAATGAAGCTGCTCATCCTGCGATCGCTCGGCCACGCCTGCCTCGCCGAGCATGCACAGTGGATTCTCGCGCACCGGGACAAGCGGATTCAGGGCATGCGCTGGTGAAGGACAGGCAGCGCGTTGCAGGACTGCTGGTCCTGCTCTTCGGCATCACCTACCTCGACCGGGTCTGCATTTCGGTGGCGGGACCGCTGATGCAGAGGGACCTCGATATCGGACCCGTCGGTTGGGGATGGGTGACGGGGATGTTCACCGTTTCCTATTGTCTGTTCGAGATTCCGACCGGCGTGCTCGGCGACCGGATCGGGCCCAGGCGGGTGCTGACTCGAGTGGTCGTATGGTGGTCCGCGTTCACCGCGCTGACAGGCGCGGTCAGCGGTTACGTGCCGTTGCTGCTCACCCGATTTCTTTTCGGTGCGGGAGAGGCCGGGGCCTTTCCAAACGCGTCGATTGTCGTCTCGCGCTGGTTCCCGCCGGCCCGCAGAGCCACGATGTGCGGTGTCCTGCTGATGGCGAGCCAGTTGGGCGGGGCACTCGCACCCTTGGTGGTAGTGCCGATTCAGAACCGGTACGGATGGCGCGCGTCATTCTACGTTTTTGGCGCATTGGGAATCGGATGGGCAAGCGCCTGGTACGCGTGGTTCCGCGATTCGCCGCCGCAAACCGCCGGACAAGTCCCCGATTCCGGCGAGTCGCGGCAGCACCCTTCATTCCCATGGCGTACCGCGCTTCGCTCGCACAGCACGCTCGCCCTCCTGGGGGCCGCGTTCTGCTACGTGTACGTGTACAACTTCTTCCAGACGTGGTTTCACACTTTCCTGGTCAAAGGCCGTGGATTCAGCGAAACCGGCCTGATGCTCTCAGCTCTTCCTTACATCGTCGCCGCCCTGGCGAATCTGACCGGCGGTGCCGTGAGCGACGCTCTGGTTAGAAGACTGGGGCCGAGGTGGGGGCGCCGAACTCTGGGTGTCTGTGCATTGGGGATCGCGGGTCTTTTCACCCTCGCGGCCATGTATTCGCGGCAGCAGGTCCTCACCGTCATTTTCCTGACCGTGGTCTACGGAGGCATCACATTCCAGCAATCCGGAGTCTTCGGCGTTTGTCTGGACATCGGGAAAAAACACGCCGGCGCGATGGTTGGCCTCATGAATGCCTGCGCGCAAGTCGGCGGTCTGGTGGGGTCGGTCGCCTACGGTTACATCGTCGAGCGTTTCGGGAGCTACGATGCGCCGTTCGTGCCGATGGCTGCGCTTTTGTTCCTCGGTGCGTTGCTATGGCTACGGGTCGACGCATCGGAGGAGTTGCATGCGGCCTCGGCGGCGACGCCGCCCGGCGTGGTCCGGACATGAGCAAAATGATCCGACGGCGCCTTGCAAGAGCGCCGATGTTGTTGACGGCGTACTTTGTCTGGGTCAATCGTGGCCTGGCGGACAGACGCAAGACACTGCGTGCCGGAATTGCATTGTTTGTTTGTTGGATCGCTGCAGTTTTGATATCCCTCCACACCGATCGGGCGGCGGCCCTATCGACGCTCCGCTGGGTTGAGCGCCATGCTCTCTCGGCATCCGCGATCTGCGCGATCGTGGCTGCGGTGTTGGTGTCACGTCGCCGGGCTCTGAACCGAATGTCGGCATCCCGCTCGTGGACTGCCGCGCTGCCGGTCGAGCGATCGACCATCAAGTGGCAGGCGCTGGTTGTCGAGAGCGTGCCGGCCCTGGTCCTGGTATGCGTTTTGGTGGCGGCCTTCGGCAGCCTCGTTCTGATCGCTGTTGTCGATGGCGGCGTACCGGCGCCGGTCGTCACGTGGCTTGCAACGACGGGGGCTGTCGTGCTGGGCGCGGGACTCAGCTATTTGATACCGGCGGGCAGTCAGGAGGAAATGTACGAAGGCTCCCGCTATGTGCCTCACCGACGCCGCGCGCAGAGCCCCGTTCCGACCGCGTCGCTGTCGGCACTCGGATCCTGGCCCGTGCGCCAGATGTTTGCGAGCGTGCGGCCGAAAACCGTCCGTCGTGTCCTGGTGCCGATGCTGCTTTCCGTGCCGCTGGGAGCCACGGCGGCTGACGCCATGCTCGCGATCGGGGTGCTCGGTGCGATCACTGCGGTAATCCTGCTCACTGCAGCTGCGATATCGGTGAGTGCAACGGCGTCCCACTGGCTCAAGCCCCTGCCGCTCGAAGCGGTTCTGCTGGCGCGAAGCACCTTGATCCCGGCGCTCGCGCCAATGCTGGTCGCGACCTCGATCGAGTCATGGCTATGTTGGGTGCTCGGGGCGCCCTTAGCTCGCTGCATCGGGATCGGCGCCCTTACACTGATCACCGGCATCCTATTCGCCGTTGCCGGCAGCATTCTCGCAATTCACGCGGATAGAACTCGCGCGATCGATAAGGGTGACGATGGCCGCGTGTAATTTGGCAGTCCGTCGCCTGAGCGCCTCGTACGGCCGCCATGTCGTCCTCAAGGAGGTCTCTCTGAGCCTCCCGCCTGGCGAATGGTTCGCCTTGATCGGTCCGAATGGCTGCGGAAAGACCACCTTTTTGGACTGCATCGTCGGGCGGCACGCTCCAAGCGCGGGCGAGATCCAAATTGCCGGCCATTCCTTGCTGAGCGACCCGGCACTCGCCAAACGTCAGCTGGGCTACGCCTGCGCGCCGGAAATTTTGCCTCCGTTGCTCACCGCGCGGCAGTGCTTCGAGGTGCATGCCGGTGCAAAGGGACTGCCGGCCGTCGATCCTGACCTGATGACGCTCGCGCAGCAACTCAAGTTTCTGCCCTACCTGGAGGCTTTCGTCGATACGCTGTCGCTCGGAACCAAGCAAAAGCTCGCGATTCTCCTGTGCCTGATCGGCGATCCGAAACTGATCGTTCTCGACGAGGCATTCAACGGCCTGGACCCCGCGAGCTCACTGGTACTGAAGCGCCACTTGCGTTGGCGGCTCGAAGAACGGGGTGCGACGCTCGTGATGGCGACACATGCGCTCGACATCGTCGAGCACTATGCGGATCACGCCGGGCTGCTGCTCGACGGCGTCCTTGCCCGGGAGTGGACGAAATCGGAGATCGAAGAGTTACGAATGACGGGAGGGGGGTTCGACTCCGCGCTCGCCCGGTTGTAGGGAACGCGCTCGACAGGCGCACGCCCAACGCCGCAACTTTTGCGCTCCTGCCGTGTTTTATGGCAAGACGGGAGATAGACATGAACGGCAATCTGATTCGCACCAAAGGTACGGTCGTCGACGGTTGGCCCATGCTGGTCGCCTTCGCGCTATATTGGGTTGCGTTGGTCGTCGTCGCGCTGTCATTGGCTTCGGGAATGTTAGTGGCTTGAGGAGCGAGCATGCGGTTACCTCTGATAATGCTGGTGCTGTTCGTTGCTGTCGGAGCGCTGCCGGTCCAGGCGAATGCGCGTGGGTGCATCAAGGGTGCCGCAGTCGGTGGCGTCGCCGGTCACCTGGCGGGTCACCATGCGGTGGCAGGTGCCGCAGTCGGTTGTGCCGTCGGGCATCACCGCGCGAAGGTGCAGGAAAAGCAGGCACAGGCGCAGACACGGGCGCAACCGAAACCTGCGCCGGCTGCGCCGCGCCAAGAATCCATTGAGTAACGGGTGAACGCTGCGACTGGCCACCCACCCGATCCGAATAGCGGGACTCGGCCGTCGAGGATGCGGTAACGCAGCATGACCGGCCTCCCGAGCGGGACTAGACTCGCCGCTTCAAGCCGAAGAACCACAAGAACACGCCTGAAGGCCAAACGGAGTTGATCATGATAACCATGGTGACGCGAAACTCAATTGCGCTGGCGCTGGTCGCCACGACCTGCCTCGGCGGGACTGCCTACGCCGACGATCAAGCCGCCGACGTCCAGGCGGCATGCGCCGATCTTCCGTCTCACGCGCAATTGCACGCCGCCTTGGCGGCGGCGCGCGCGCAAGCGAATGGAGGATTCAATCTCGATATGTGGGGGACATTGGTGAATCGCGATGGCATCGTGTGTGCGGTTGCGTTTACGGGAAGCGATCGAGGCTCGCAATGGCCGGGAAGCCGGGTAATTTCGGCTCAAAAGGCGAATACGGCCAACGCATTCAGCCTGCCGCAACTGTCGTTGTCGACCGCAAATCTTTTCAGCGCCGTGCAGCCAGGCGGCAGCTTATTCGGACTTCAGGCGAGCAATCCCGTCAGCACGAGCGTGGCATACCGGGGGGAGTCCCGGCTCTACGGCACGACCGACGATCCCATGACGGGAGGAAAGATCGGGGGCGTCAACGTTTTCGGCGGCGGACTCGCGCTGTACAACCCCAAGCACGAGCTGATCGGCGCCGTTGGCGTGAGCGGCGACTCTTCCTGTGCCGACCACAACATTGCCTGGCGAACGCGGCATAACCTCGTGCTCGATTACGTACCGGCAGGGGTGAGCGGCGATGCGTCGCGCCCCGACAATATTGTCTACGACATCACGCCGGCAGCGGGGCTCGAGCTGGGCGTCAGCGCCAGCGGGTGGGGACATGCTTTCTGCAGCGCAGCGGCGAAGACTATAGCGGGCGCGCTTCCAGTGATCAGGTAGCGCATCGAGACCATAACTACGTTTGGGCGTCTACGGCCCTATCGGCGCTTGCCGGTGGGGCCAGCTCACTTCTTACAGGATTGACCTCGATTTTGCCGGTCGAGCCATGCGCTCAGCGGCGCAAAGTATTCGATGATGGCTGCGGCATCGATGTCGCGCTCACCGCCGAAGCTCGCGAGGGCTTCAGGCCACGGCTTCGATTGTCCGAGCTGCAACATGGCCGCGAATTTCGCGCCTACATTCTTGTCGCCATAGATGCTGCATCGGTTCAGCGGTCCCTTCCAGCCGGCGAGCCGGCACGCATCCCGGTAGAACTGGAACTCGTAGAGATCCGCCAGAAAATAGCGCGCGTACGGGGTGCTGTCGGCAACGTGAAACTTCGCGCCGGGATCGAATGCGTCGGCGGATCTTGGGCCGGGCGGCATGAGATTTTGATAGCGGCTGACGAGATCCCACCACGCATCGTTGTAGTGTTCAGGGGTGATCTGCCCGGCGAAGACGCCCCAGCGCCATTTATCGACGATGATGGCGAAGGGGATGATCGCGATCTTGTCGAGCGCCATGCGCAACAGATACGGAATGTCGGACTCGGGCCCCGGAACGTTATCGATGAGCCCGAGTTCCTTGAGATACGTAGGGGTCAAGGCGTTCAGGGCAGCGAAGTCGCCGATGGCCTCATGAAAGCCGTCATTGGCGCCGCTCGCGAACAAGATGGAATGTGCGGCGTACGCGCGTTGATACATCAAGTGTCCGAGCTCGTGATGCGCGGTGTAAAAATCGTCGGCGGTGACCGTGAGGCAGCCCTTGAGCCGCAGGTCCTCCTTGTTGTCGATGTCCCAGGCGGAGGGGTGACAGACCACCTCGCGGTCACGGGGCCGGGTGAACAACGATCGCTCCCAGAAGGTGGCGGGCAGCGGCGCGAAACCGATGGATTGATACCAGTGGTCGGCGGTGTGCACGATCTTGACGGCATCGTAACCGTGCGACTGCAGGGCCGCGGTCACGTCGTATCCGAGGGACATGCCTTTGGGCGCAACCACGTCGTACACGTTGCCCCAGGACTGACTCCACATGTTGCCGAGCAGGTCGGCGCGGATGGGCCCGGTCGCGGGCTGCACGGCGACGCCGTATTGCCGCGAGAGTTGCGCGCGCACGAAGCAATGTAGTTTCGCGTACAGCGGCGCGGTTTGCGCCCACAGGGCATCGACTTTGGCCGCGAAGGCCTGCGGCGGCATATCGTACCAGGAGCGCCAGAGCACACCGGTGTCCGCGTAGCCCAATTCGCGCGCCCCTTCGTTCGCCAATGCAATGAGACGCGCGTAGTCGATCGTCATCTGCGGTGAAGCTACCGCGCGCCAGCCTTCCCAAAGCGTGCGCGTTTCGTCGGGATTGCGCGAGGTACGCAGGATCTCCTCCATGTCGTCGAGCGTCAGGAGTCGGTCTTGATAATTGAATTTCGCCGTGGAGTAGTCGGTGTCGAGTCGCGCTTGGATGTCCGAGAGTTCCTGAGAGGCGCCGGGACGGCTGGAGGCCGGCATGACCAAAGCCTGCTTCAACAGATACAGCTTGCGAGCCGAGACCTCGTCCACCGGGACATGGTCGAAGCGTATCGCCTCTTTCGCGAAGCTGACGAGCCGATCGGTGGTGGCGGCGTTCACCTTGGCGACCAACCAGCTGGTATCGCTGGTGATGTACGTTTCCTGCACCCAGCCCGCGCGATTCGAGTATTCGCTGTCCGCGGCGAGTTGCGCTTCGACCCGGGCAAGGAACGCCACCGCGTCTGCGGAGGTCGGCGGCGCGGCGCGGACGGCGAACGCAATGATGAGCCCTACTGCGAGGACCCCCACGGCGAGTACACCGGTCATCTGCCTGCTGTGGTTGCGCATTGGGCAATCCTTAGTTTTAGTTCGCGCTCAGATTCAGGAAGATAACGCATCCTGAATGGCGACCGCCACCATTCACCAGCCGCTCGCGCTACGCCGTCAATCCCGAAATCCGCAGACGGGGAAAGCGCGCGAAATCGCGATCGGCGGTGAGCAGTTCATCGATGCCGTGCTCCCGACAAACGGCGGCGATCTGGGCGTCGAAGACGAGATTTCCTCGAACGCGGCCCGCGACGCATGCCTCATTGAAAGCCGTGGCGTAAGCGGCTGTCGGATTGAGCAATCGAACCGACGGACTTTTCATGAGCTCGCCGAGAAAATCCAGCGCCTGCGAGAGCGAGCTCGGTGGATCGAAAACCCTCAAATGGGTGACGACGCGGACGAATTCTGCCAGGCAGAAGACCGGCAACGCCCAAGGAGCATCGGATTCAGCGATGGAGGTGATTTTTTCGAGGGCCGCGTGATGATGCGCGGATTCTCGCCGGTGAGCGTAGATGAGAATATTGGTATCGACAGCGATCACCCGTCACGTTCCATGAGATCGTAAAGCGCATCTCGATCGGCGATATCCAAGGCGGGCGGCCTTCGGCCCGTGACCACCGGCAGCTTGAGCTTGAACGGCTGGTGGGATTCCGGGGAAGGGAGCATGCGCGCCCGCAGCGCATCCTCGACGAAATCTCGCAGCGATATGCCTGCAGCGGCGGCCAGCTCTTTGGCGCGGCGCATGAGCTTCTCATCCATATCGAGGGTGGTCTTCATATGGGATTACCATATCAATCAACCGTAAATACGGCAAGCGCTCGACTCACGCAAGAAAAAACCCCCACCGGCTTTCACCGGTGGGGGTTCAGTTTCCAAATCAAGAGCCTGGCAGTGACCTACTTTCGCATTGACAAAGCCAACACTAGCATCGGCGCGGAGCGTTTTCACTTCCGAGTTCGAAAAGGGATCGGGTGGTTCCCACTCGCTATGGCCGCCAGGCAAACCGGTTGCGATGGGCGAGTCATGGCTCGCCCACTGCTGATTCGTACAATTTGTTTCGACGTATGTCGCAAATCGAGTCAGTACCCAATCACGATCTGCCACGTTAGGGACAAATCGCTTGGGTGTTATATGGTCAAGCCTCACGGGCAATTAGTACTGGTTAGCTAAACGCATTACTGCGCGTACACACCCAGCCTATCAACGTCGTAGTCTTCGACGGCCCTTTAGAGAC
>Ga0187863_10000055_pt1 | contig 99325 bp, 85 predicted proteins | sample June2016WEW_11_1_FD_132975 | JGI IMG/M metagenome (GOLD analysis project Ga0187863, IMG submission 132975) | Peatland microbial communities from SPRUCE experiment site at the Marcell Experimental Forest, Minnesota, USA - June2016WEW_11_10 | ecosystem: Environmental > Terrestrial > Soil >...
ACGCCGCTGTGTGGTTCCTGCGGGGACGTCTGCTCATCCGTTCTCCTCTTCACAGCCATCGTAAGGCTGCGAGCGAGCAGAACTTCCACTTAAACCCTTGTCCGAATTTGCGCTACCGGCTCTTTGGGGGCCGGCTCGATGTTTTTGAACAGGGATAGAGCGTATAGGTGGCTCGTATGCCGGGCGAGGGTATTCCCGCCGAGTGCCGATCGTCTTGAGCGAAGCCCGTATCCGTTCTGTCCACGATCAGGTTTGCAGAAGCGGTTGTGCCACACGAGCAGAGAACGCAAGCCGCGGTCCGGAATCTTCCAACAACGTTCGGAGATATCCACGCGCAAATTCCTCGGAATCCGAAAGTCCCCGAGCTTTCTGAGGATGTAGATGAGGATATCCTCACTTCAACATGATCCTATCCTCTTTGTTTTCAATAAATGCGACTCGACGGGGGCAGCCAATTCAAATCGACAGCTCGGGGTCGTATGCTTGCCCATCCATTGCGTATAGGTATCTGACCGCTTGTTGCACCAGAGCCGGGTGCTCCACCCTCGGCGCGTGTCGCCGCGGTTCGCCGTGGCGAACGCCTAGGGTGGGCGAGCACCGCAACCCATCGCGATGAACGAATTTGGGCGGTCACAGACGTAGCCTGCGTCACAGCGCGGCCCCGCCCGCCGCCGTAGTCTCTTCTTCGGAGTTTGGGAGGAAGATCGATGCCGGCAATTGCCGCGGAAAACGCCATTACCATTCACAACCTTTTGGCCGCCTTTGAGGGCGAGTCGAACGCGCACGCCAAATACACAGCTTTTGCGACTAAGGCCGGCGAGGACGGATTGCACGGAGCCGCCAGCCTGTTTCGCGCCGCGGCGCGCGCCGAACAGATTCACGCCGCCAATCACGCCCGGGTGATCAAGCAGTTGGGCGGCGAGGCCAAGTGCGAGATTCACACGGTCGCGGTGAAGAGCACACTCGAAAACCTGAAGGCCGCGCTGGAAGGCGAGCAGTACGAGATCGACACCATGTACCCCGAGTTTCTGGAGGAGGCGGCGGAGCGCAAGAATACGGCTGCGATTCGCACCTTTACCGGCGCTCTGGAAGCCGAGAAGACGCACGCGCGCCTTTACGGCGAGGCCATCGCGCTGCTGGTTGGCGGCAAGCGGGACTCGTGGCTTGGAGAGGCGCGCGACTTCTACGTCTGCCCGGTCTGCGGCTACACCTCGGAGACGGAAGAGGAGCACGAACGCTGCCCGGTCTGCCATTGCCCGTGGGAACGGTTCGAGATTATTCGGTAAGTTTGGCATTGCGGCACGGAGAAGGCCATTTGGATTCGTCTTTTTGCGGTTAGCTCTCGCCCGCATTCAACTCGGCCGGGCCTTCGGTGCGCGGGCGAAGGCAACCACGCTTGTATCTATTCCCGCATCCGCAATCCGATCTATATTTTCGGCGCCCTGATGGTCTTGGGAATCATCCTATGGGTAAACAGGCCTTGGCTGTTGCTTTTCTTCGCCGTTCTCGTTCCCTTGCAGGTCTATCGAATCCGCAAGGAGGAGCGGGTGCTGGCGGAGAAATTCGGGGCATCTTATCTGGAATACAAGCGGCGGACCTGGTTCTGATGCCGTCGAGGCTTGAGAGAATGGATCGAGCGTCCATTCGCGGCGCGCACAACGTTTTTTAGGGAGGCCATGATGCATTCTGTCTGGATTGGCGAGTTCATGGGCACGCTGGTTCTGGTGCTGCTGGGCAACGGCGTGAATGCCGGCGTCACGCTGCGCAAGTCCTACGCGGCGGACTCGGGCTGGATCGCGATCACCACCGGATGGGCGCTGGCCGTGCTTTGCGGCGTGCTGGTGGCGCAGGCCTTTGGCAGTCCAGGAGCCAATCTGAATCCGGCTATCACGCTGGCCGTTGCGGTGAACGGCGGGAGTTATTCGCAGGTGCTGAGCATGTGGTCGGCGCAGTTATTGGGCGCCATGGCCGGCGCGGCGCTGATGGCGCTGCACTATGCGCCGCACTGGTCGCTCACGCCCGATCCGGCGGCCAAGCTGGGCGTCTTCTGCACCAACGCCGCGGTGCGCAATCCGCTGGCGAACATTTTCAGCGAGGCTGTGGGCACGGCGGTACTGGTGGTGGTGGCTGGGGCGATCTTCTCGCGCGGAGTTTCAGCGAATGGGCCAGCGGCGGGCATGGGGCCGTGGCTGGTGGGCAGCCTGGTGTGGGGCATCGGCCTCTCGCTGGGAGGAACCACGGGCTACGCCATCAACCCCGCGCGCGATCTAGGTCCGCGCATCGTTCATTGGCTGTTGCCGATTCCCGGCAAAGGCGGATCGAACTGGCGCTATGCGCCGATTCCGATTATCGGCGACCTTGCCGGAGCGGTGCTAGCGGGGCTGTTGCTGCGCCATGCGCATCTTTAATGCAGAGCAGCAACGAGCCTGATGCGCGGTCTCCCACTCTTGCGACAGGAAACAAAAACGTAGCAAGGATGGGGCACCCGGCATCTGTAGCGCGAGAGATGCCGATGCGTCTTCCGGCTCACTGCGGTCAAGGCGAAGAATCCCGAGCCTGGAATCACTCCGGCTCGCAGTGCGTCAATGAACCGTCAACGAGCGCAATGCTCATCGAACCGTCGTTCGACCGGAACTGTAGAGAGCAAATCTTCCATTTCCCCGTGTCTTCCTGCGCCCATTCATTCAGTTCGCCGCGTCCAAGCGGACCGCGAATCTGAATGGTCAGATCGGCAGAGCCATTGCCGCGATTGGTAAACACGCGCCCTTTTGCGAGCCGGGAAACGTGCATTGGCTCCCCGATCAGTTGTTTCATCCTTGCCGAGCCTCGCGCTGTTCTCGCCGCCAATGCCGCGGGCGCCCGCGATCGACGTTCAAACCTCAAGATCCACGCGCCTGCCAGGACGATCAGCAGAAGTCCCATGATTGAGGCAACAATAACTTTGCGGCTCATTGTCCTACTCCAGGCGCGATGCCACTACCGCAAGCGCGGCGATGGCCGCCGTCTCCGCGCGCAGAATGCGCGGGCCAAGCGATGCGGCGATCCAGCCGTTGGCGTCGAAGAGCGCTTCTTCCTCGGGCGCCCATCCGCCTTCAGGACCGATGGCGATCTCCAGCGCGGGCATCTCGTCCGCGGCCGCGGCCACAGCTTCATCGAGAGCATGGGAGAGTGTGGTGGTGCGCTCCTGCTCGGCCAGCACGACGCGCGAAGCCTGCGAAGCCGCGCGCACACGCTCGGCCAACGGAGCTGGATCGCAAATGAGAGGCACATCGGAACGGCGCGACTGCTGTGCCGCTTCATGCACGATGCGGCGCCATCGCTCCGCGCGCTTCTCCGCGGCCAGCGCCAGATGCTTCTCGGTCCGGCGCGCGATGACCGGGGCCACCGCGGCGACGCCCAGTTCAGTGGCCTTCTCAAGAGCCCATTCCATGCGGTCGAACTTATATATGGATAGCACCAGCGTGACGGGCAGCGCGGGATCGGCCTGCACCTCGGCGATCAGATTGAAGCGAACCTCAAGGGGAGTGACGGCGGCGACCTCGGCATGAAAGACGTGGCCGCCCGCCACCACATCCGCCTCCGTCCCCGGCTGCGCGCGCAGCACCCGGGCCATGTGCTCGGCCTGCGCGCCAACGATGGTTGCGGTGGCCTCGTCCCAATGTTCGGCAATCCAGCGGCGGCGCGTCACATCTTCCTCCCCAACGTTCTCTGCGCTTTCAAGTCTAGTCCTTTTCCAGAAACACTGAGGGGGACGCTCAAGAGCGTCCCCCTCGCGTGTTGCCTTTTGTTGGTTGAACGATCCGCTACTTCTTCTTTGCGGCCTTCTTCGCAGGGGCTTTCTTTGCGGCGGCCTTCTTCGCGGGTGCTTTCTTGGTTGCCATTTGCCTATTCTCCCTCTTTGCTGATCATCAGCGATTCTGCAATAAATACATTGCAGTTGAAGAATGTATAGATTCACGCATCAACGCTGTCAAGAAAAATCGCACAAGCGGTGGAAAAAAGGTCCATAACCCATCAACGTGGAATCGCGTGCCGGCACGAATCGATCGGAGAACGATAAACAGGGGCCGGACAAATGCGTTCGCGATTCAGAGCATCGTCACTTTTTGCAGGCGGCCTCGGCGCGCTCCTTCACAAACTGCGCGAGGGTTCCGGCCTCGCGCCGCTCGATCAGATCGTCGAGAAACGGCTGACGGTCCTTGGGGTTCGCCTTCAGCAGAACCTCGTAGACCCGCAATGCGCCCTCGACGCCGGCTTGATATTCGGCGAGGCGGTCATCCTGCTTGTCGGGATTCTGAATGAGAAAGGCCGTCTGCGAGAACGTCTCCGCGATGAAGACGGTGCTCGCGTCTTTCTTGTCGCCCTTGGGCAGCTTGTCGAGAATCGTGCACACGCTTACGTGTATGTCGGGAACCTCGATGATCCACCGCAACACCCATTCGCGTTCCTCGACGGCATGAGGGCCGAGCGGGTTCGCTTCAAAGTCATGAATGTACTCGAGCGCCTGCTTCCGTTCCTCGGGCGTGGACGGTCCGCGGTCGGCGGCGGTCGAGGCGATGGGCGCAAGCAGAAGCGCGCAGCCCAGCAGAGCGGCAAAGATGGTGCGCAAGAACATGGCTGGAATCCTCTCCGGCAAAGTCAACACTCGATCCCACGCAGGGCAAGCCCCGCGAGAACGGCCTCGCTGGCATCGCGCCGGAATATTTGGAGGCATGCAAAGAGAGGCCGCGCTATTCCGCGTTCCTCGACGCTGCGCGATGCGGCAGCTTGAAAGCGGCAAGCGGACATTCGTCCTCGGAAGTCATGGACGAACCGCTGCGGGAGCGGGGACCGAACTTCTCCTCAGCCATCGAGAAGCAGCGACCATCAATGCGTGGCGGGCATGTCCGCGGCGGCGGCGACCTTAGCGGTATCCAGCGTGAGCGGACCTTGAAGCGTTATCTGGAACTGCCAGCCGTTATCGAAAATGACAAAGTCGCTGTTCCCATTGTGACGCCCCAGAGTGAGAAGCAGCACCAAAAGAGCGGCGGTGCCGCCCAGGGTGGCGCCGATAATCACCCCAGGGTTCGGACCGACTTGGGGCAGCGGAGGCGGTTCCGTCGTCTGCCCCGGCGCGCCAAAGCCCTCGCCCAGAAAAGGAGCACCCTCGCGGGCATCGGCAATCTCATAGGGAGCCTGCCGCCCAGGTTCGGGAAGGATCAATATGGCTTCTGTGTTGATGGCATCGAGCGCGGCCGAATATCCGTTCGCAAACAGCAGCCGCGTGAAATGAATCTGCACACTCGGCATGTGAGTGTGCGGCGCGCGCGCAGTTACCGCGGTGACCATGCCTTCCAAATAGGTGCCGGCGGGAATGGCCAATTGCGTGCCGACCGTCACCGGGAATGCAACCACCGCGCGGACTGTATCGCCCCGATGGGTTGACTTGCTCATGATGGGGCTGACAAGCGCCATCTGAATCGATGTGCCCTGCGCGACGGTAACGGAACCCGACGGCGCGGCAGGCGTCGTGGGTGCCTGCGGCATGGAAGGCGCCTGCGGCGTGGAGCTAGTCGTGCCCGATGAAACCGGCATTGGTGTTTGCGCGCCGCAGACTGAAGCAATGAGGAGTATGGCAATCAACTGGTATCGCATTGGGTCTTCTTCCTTTCCTGTGCTGACCGGAAAATCGCAGCAGAATTATCTCGCTGCCGTTGGCGTGCTCTGGCTCTGCGCCGCCGTAGTGGAAACGGGGACGCTGGAGATCACGATCGGCGCTGCCGGGCAATATATGTCCGGAGTTCCGGGGCTCCCAGGCGATCCTGGAATGACCGTATCGGGTGTGGCGGGAGTGCCAGGGATCACGGTGTCCGGCATGCCCGGTCCCCCCGGAACCGTAATGCTGGGGGTTCCGGGCGACCCCGGTATTACTGTGTCGGGTGAGCCCGCGCTGCCCGGAGTGCCCGGAATGAAACGGCAAAGCGTTGCCGACTTGAAACTCCCTGGCTGCGGCGGGCGGCTGAGAGGGACCGCACTCGCAATTTGCTTTGCTTCCAGGGCGAGCGGCGCAGCAAGGGTCATCTCGATTTGCGCGCCATTGTCCAGCAGAAGGTCGTTCGCAGTGCTCACTTCAACAGTAACCAAGGCCGCGGTTGGCGCGGAACCCGCATCCAACGCCGCTCCATCTGCCGCTGGGGCAGGTGCGGCTTCCATACCGTTTGCCATCGGCTGCGCGATTGCGTTTTCCGGCAGGACGATGGTGTACCCGTTGGCGAAGATGATCTTGGTGAACAGAATCTGGATCTCGGCGCGGCTCGTCTTCCGCGTTGGCTGCGTTACTGCTTCGATCTTGCCTTCGACGTAGGTTCCAGCGGGAATCGCAATGCTGTCGCCCACTGTCACCGGGAAGTTGGTCTGGGCATCAAGCGGGTAGCCCAGCTTTACCGTCCTTGCCCACACCGGGCCGGTCACAGCCAGTCCCACCTTGGTCCCCGCGGGCAGCGTCACCGTCGATGCCTCGCCTGCCGAGCCGGATTGCTGAGAGCCCGGCGGCGAGGGCGCGGCCCATCCCAGCCCAGCCGCAAAGACAAAAACCAGACCAGATGCAAGAGTCGTTAACCGGATCATAATGCCGCCTCCGTTCACTGCGGCGCCTGCCGCCAAAGACGGCGAGCAGACTTACATTGTTTCAGACCGAGCGCCATCGGCCTTCAAAAGCAGGTTCAACATCGGGGCCGATGCGTCTCAATAATCTGACGGGTGCGGGCTTCCATCAGTTACTGCCAATTGCAGGCGCAACGAAGACGCTCCGCCGGTTCCAGGTTTACCTCCTGAGATGGCCATCTCCCCGGAACTGTTCTAATAAGGAGGTGAGTTCAACGATGCGGATAGCGGTCATTGGCGGTGGGATAGCAGGGCTGGCGGCGGCCTATGAGCTGGAGCAGGCGCGCGCGTCGGGCGCGGCGGTAGAGTACGCGCTGTTTGAGGCGCGGGAGCGGTTGGGCGGGGTGCTGTCATCGGAGATCGTGGACGGAATGGTGCTGGAGCGGGGACCGGATTCCTTCTTGACGGAGAAGCCGGCAGCAGCCCAGTTGTGCCGGGAGTTAGGGCTGGGCCATGAGCTGCTGCCCTCGAACGATGCGGCGCGCAAGACTTATATTGTGGTGCGCAACCGGCTGGTACCGCTGCCCGACGGGCTGATGTTCCTGGTGCCGACCAAGTTGATTCCGACCGCGCTGTCGCGGCTCTTCAGCCTGAAGACGAAGGTGCGGATGGGGCTGGAGTTGCTGCATCCTCCGCGGCCCACCGGCCTGCCGGACGAGGCTGTGGCGGCGCTTGTAGAGCGGCACTTTGGCCGCGAGGCCGTCGATCGGCTGGCCGATCCGCTGCTGAGCGGAATCTTCGGCGGCGACGCATCGCAACTGAGCGCGCGGACTGTGCTTCCGCGCCTGGTGGAGATGGAGAGCGAATACGGATCGCTGACGCGCGGGATGCTGGCGGCCCACCGCAAGATGCGCGCCCGGATGAAGGAGGCCGCGAAAAAGAACAGTGCGGGCAACGGCAGCGGCCCTGCTCGGGTGAACTCCAGTGCGGGTGCGCGAGGCATCTTCACCTCGCTGCGGGGCGGAATGCAACTGTTGGTCGACGCGCTTGCCGCGCGGCTCAATTTATCGTCGGTGCGCCTGGCTACGCCGGTGACTGGCCTGGAGAAGACGGCGGACGGTTGGCGAGTCGAGGCCGGCAAAGGCTGGGAAGTTTTCGATGCGGTGATCATGGCTTCGCCTGCCTGGGCCGCGGGCGCGCTGCTTGGCAAAGTGGACGCGGCGCTGGGCGAGGAGTTGAGCGCGATTCCCTACTCCTCTTCGATCACCGTCAACTTGATCTACGACGAGGCCACGCTGGGCCGGCTGCCCGACGGATTCGGCTTCCTGGTTCCGGCCAGCGAAGGCCGTGCGATGCTGGCCTGCACCTTCGTTCATCGCAAGTTTCCCAGGGCCACGCCGCCGTGCTCGCCGCGCCGCGCCGTGCTGCGCGCCTTTCTGGGCGGGATGAACAACGAGGCTTTGCTGGCGGAGACGGACGAAGCGCTGGTAGCCACCGTGCGGCGCGAGCTGGATTCAATTCTTGGTAGCTCTGTGGTCGGGCTGGGGATGGAACCGGAACACACGCGGGTATCGCGCTGGCAGCGGTCGATGGCCCAATATGCCGTTGGCCACCAGGAGCGGGTGGGGCGCGTTGCGGCGCGCGTTGCGGCGCTGCCTGGGCTGCGGCTGGCGGGAAATGCCTACGACGGCATCGGGGTTTCCGACTGCATCCGCCTGGGTCGGCGAGCGGCGAAGGAGCTGGTTAGCGAGTCGGCAAGTCGGCAGGTCAGCTAGTCAGCTGGCTCATGTGGTGTCTCGTTCTTTGCCGGTAGAACGGTATGGAAGGGTCAGCACGTCGTATGAACATACAGCGGAGTTCATCGTAATGGTGCCTGGGCAAATCGTATCGCTATTCCGGGTCGCAAAAGCGAGACCCAGGGCGCCCCGTTCGTGGTGAACCATCATCCCTGAGAACCGAACCACCCGCCCCTACTTGTTCCGATCATGGGTTCTCTGCAATCACAACCCAGATAACAATCCCGTTTCGCAGTCCAAAGTCTGCCGATGAGAGAGTATCCGTTGCCGAATATTCCATCGCTTCTTCACCTATATCAACCGCAAACGCCCCTTTGCGTAGAATTACCTCCCGCAGGCGCACAATGGGCAGTGAAAGTAAGCGGGCTCGAAGCCCGTCCGCGCCGGGGAGAAAGAGGTACCCCTCCTACCCCCCAGGGGGGTATATCGAGGCGCAACCCGATTGCTTCAACGAGGCCAGAAAACCGCGCTGTCTGCCGCATTCTAGCTGTTACGGGCACGCTCCCGGCGACGAAGCCGAGTATTCGCAGGCCCCGGCGTCCCACGGACTGCTGCCGCGCGCCGCGCCGGTATAGTCGACCGTTAGATCGGGATTCAGATTGCTTAACACAAGTCCTATGCCGCGCGCGGCCGAATTCGCCTGCAGTTGAAAGTTCGGCGTGGCCGCGTCGGCGAAGAAAGGATTGCCGGTGACGTTGTTTGAGTTGGTGTAGGATGCGCAGCCGGTGTTCGCGTAGAAGAATGTAGAGTTGCTGTTTCCGTTGAGGTTGTTATTGACGGCAACATCGGTGAAATACTTGCACGAGATTGCCGAGTTCGTGCTCAGCGGCACCAGGATGTTATTGTCGATGTTGACGCTCGTTGCGTTGGAAGCTGCATTCGACGCGCTGATGGCGATCTCTCCGGCAGTCGCCGCGTGATGGTCGGCAACTGTTTGGTTCTGGTAAAGCGTGTTATTGACAATATCGACATTGTTGCCGTTGAAGACTTCGATGCCGGCGCTTTGATTGCCGTAGAGAATGTTGTTGCTGATCAGCGTGCGCGATGTGGCTGCGCACTGAAATCCCGCGGGGGGCGTACCGTAGGACGAGCATGGAACTCCCGGCCCATAGTCGATGATGATGCCCTCGCCATCCGAGTTGAATCCCGTGACTGGCGGATTGCAGTTTGCCGGGTTGCCATTGTTGTAGGAAAGGTTGCCGCTGACCGCATTGTTATAAGCGGCCGTTCCGTCGTCGATATTTCCGCCCAGGGAGACGCCGCTCGTGCAAGCCTCGGCATAGGTCAATCCGTTGTTGTAGAAGATGCTGTTCGTTAGGGTGAGAGCGCCACATAGAATGCTTTGATATCCCGCTCCCGACGCATCGTGGATGGTTACATGATCGACGGCGACGTTATGGCAAACGCTTCCGCCATATGAATTCAAATACAAACCGGAGCCGGCAGCGGGAGACGGCCCGATTGTGAGATTCTCTATCGTTACGTACGCGGGAATCATGTAGACCGCGCCCGTTACCGTCGATGTGCAATTGATACTGGTGCCACCGGAAGTCGCCGCGCCTTTTGCGGGTGGGTTGCCTGCGCCCGTCATGACGATCGGATTGCCTGCGGCGCCACTCTTATTCAAATAGATGCATTCTGTAAAGGTGCCGGGGAGTAAATAGATGATGTCCCCTGGACCCGCCGCCTCGATATTCTCCCAGATCGTTTGATAGGGGTCGGTCAGCGTACCCGCGTGTCCGGCCGCTCCAGAACCCGGCGGCGCGCTGTAGCGCACTGTGCCGCCCGTGACGCCGAATGTAACCGTGCAGTTGGCCGTGATCGGACCGGTAATATAGCGGTTGCCGCTCCAGCTGCCAAGGGGGCAGGTTCCGCCGACCGAACTGGAGAGAATATGAGAAGAATTCGCCGTGACTGTGAAGGAAACCGTGGCCCCGGAGCTTACTGTCTGAACAGTATCGGGGACAATGCTAACATCTGCGCCGGAGGGAGTCACAGTGTAACTCGCGAGGTAGGCCGAGCAGCTGGCGTTTGTTCCGCCGTTGCTCCCCGCGCAGGTCCAGTACCATGGGCCGGTCCCGGTAACCGAAGACACAGTGCCAGCCGTGCACAGATTGGCTGTGGGCGCGCTCGTCAGAGTTGTTCCGTTTGATGTGCCGCAACTGCCGTTGGTCGCAATGGGGGTAACCGAGCTGGATGTACCTGAACCGCCGCAACTTGAGAGAAGAAACGATGTCGCCAGAACACAGGCGATTGCAAATACTCCACTGCGCAAGGTACGCACTCCTCACCTTTCAAAACTCGCTTCTGAGACCTGGGAAAACTACTGACCTCTATTTTCCCACCACCGGCAGGATCAGCGCGCTGGGATGGGCGTCGTCGTGAAGAATGGTGTTGGTCGCCTTCACAAAGGCTGAGTCCGTGCTCGCGTCCTTGCCGGTGTTCAGGTTGCGGTCGAAGCGCGGGAAGTTGCTGCTGCTCACTTCCAGGCGGATTCTGTGGCCCTTGAGGAAGACGTTGCTGGTGGACCACATATCGATCTTGTACTCGTAGACCTGGCCGGGGACGATGGGCTTGGCTTCGCTGGTGGACTCGCGAAAGCGGGCGCGGAGAATGCCTTCGGTAAGGTTGATGGCCCGGCCATCGGGGTATACGTCGACTAGCTTGGCGGTAAAATCCGTATCGACTGCGGTGGAGCTGGCAAAGAGATCGAGAGTTACGGGGCCGGTAACTTCGAGATCTTCGACGAGCGTGCCAGTGGAATAGACCAGAACGTCGGGACGGGCTTCGACCTCCTTCTGGTCGCGCGGACCGGGAGCAAGGTGAACTGTGTCGCAGCATAATGGGCCGCCCACGGTGGGAACGGGGTTGGCTGGGTCGTAAATGTAGCTGTCATGAGACGAACGGACAAAGAACTCCTGGTCAGGGTTGGTGTAAAGCAGTCCGTGTGAGACAGGGCCGTTTGCATCGTGGTGCGGCGCACCGAGCAGAAAGCGAGTATCCTTGGCCCGTTCCAGCGGCCATGCATCCTCAAAGCGCCACTCATTCTTCCCCATCACAAAAATCTTCACCGGCTTGCCGTTGGCAAATTCATTCTGCTTGCCCAGGAAGAGATAGTCGTACCAGTCGAGAATTACCGCGTTCTCGTCGAAGGGAGCGTCGGGGCCGAAATCGACCTCGCCGATGGTGCGGCTCCAGCCGGAGTGGCCGCCGATGGCGACGACCAAATGCTGGCCGTTGCGCGCTGCCTCGTTGCCGGCATGGTCTCTCATCCCCATGTAGTTGCGCAGCGAGCCGCCCTGAAAGATGTCGTACCAGGCGGCGATGGTGAGCGCGGGAACCTGGATGTTCGCGTACTGTTCTTCGATGGACCACTGCTTCCAGTAGCCGTCGTAAGTCGGGTGATCGAGCCAGTCGAGAAAGTAGGGCGCCAGCGTGCGCGTCAGCGCCGCGCCGTCCTGAGCTGCGCCGATGTTGAAGACGGGGTACTGTTTGAGCGGCAGGACGGCGCTTCCCACGACGGCATTGGTGTCATGCCGTATCGCCCGGCCCAGTGTGTCCTGCGCCAGCGAGGAGGTCCACGACTCGTTGAACCACTGCTCGAATGCGCCCCCCTGGTAGGTCCAGTTCTCGTGGTAGTTGCTGGCGGTCACGATGGGACAGATTCCGGCCAGGTGCGGCGGATGGCCGATGGCGGCCAGCATCTGCGTCGCGCCCACATAGGAGCCGCTGAACATGCCCACCTTGCCGTTGGAGTTGGGCAGCGCCGCGGCCCATTCCACGGCGTCGTAGCCGTCGTCCGTCTCGTGCTTGAAGGGGTACCACTCGCCCTCCGAGGTATAGCGGCCGCGCACATCCTGAACCACGACCATGAAGCCGCGCGCCGCGCCCTTTTGCCCAAACGCGGCGGAAGTGTCCTTGTTATAGGGAGTGCGCTGCAGCAGCACCGGATAACTGCCGTCGGCGGCGGGCCGGTAAATGTCGGCGCGCAGCGTTACGCCGTCGCGGGTCTTCATGACGGCGTTCTTCTCCACCCATACCCCGGTGGCAGTCTGGACGGCCGTGGGAGCGGGCTGGCCCGGTGTGGCGTTGGGCAGCAGCAGAAAAGCAAAGGCGAACAGGCAGAGTGTCTTTTTCAGCACCGGATTCTCCTGAGGCGAAGGTCGAATCCATTCTACTGACTCGGCTCGATGGAAATGAAGCGGATGCGGGTTGCACGCGCGGCCCGCGCCGGGCAACTCCTCCATCCGGTAAACTGCTGACAATCCAGGTTGCGCCCGCGAGGACTCCGCAAATGTCCCAACTTTATATTCTTGTGCTGGTTGTTATTGTCGTTGCCCTGCTGGCGGTGGCCCTCTATCGCACTTCCCAGGTGAAGACCAGGGCAGACTACCTGCTGGCCGGCCGCTCTCTGCCCGCCGCGGTTCTGGTGCTCACGCTGCTCACCTCCTGGATCGGCGCCGGTTCGCTTTTTGCCGGGGCGGAGAACGCTTACAAGAACGGCTTTGCCGCGCTTTGGCAGCCGGCCGGAGGCTGGCTGGGCCTGCTGCTCATCTACTTCATCGCTCCCCGTGCCCGCAAATTCGCCCAGTTCACGCTGCCCGACTTGCTCGAAGCCCGCTACAACCAGACGGCGCGGGTGCTGGGCACCATCGCCATCCTCATTGCCTATATCGCCATTACCAGCTACCAGTTCAAGGGCGGCGGCGACGTGCTTCACCTCATCTTTCCAGACGCCGTCTCACCGCAACTGGGCACCTTCATGATTGCCGCGTTCGTCATCTTCACCACGGCTTTGGCAGGCATGTCGTCGGTGGTCTACATGGACGTGGCTATCGGCTCCTTGGTCATCGTCATCTGCGGCATTGCCGCGCCCATGCTGTACTTCAAGGCCGGCGGATGGTCCGGGCTTCATTCCGCCCTGCCGCCCGAGTACTTTCAGGTGTTGGGCAACTACCGCCTCAGTCCCGATCATGTGCGGCAATCGGTGGGCATGGGCGTCATCCGCGGACTTGAATTCCTGGTCCCTGTGCTGCTGCTCATGCTGGGCAACCAGGTAAATTACCAGAAGTTCTTTTCCGCGAAATCGGAGAACGCCGCGCGCGTTTCGGTGGTCGGCTGGATTCTGGCCACCGTGCTGCTCGAAACGCTGATCGTGGCCATCGCCGTCTTTGGCCGCGCGCTCTATCCCACCGGCGAGGTGGCCCTGCATCCGCGCGAGATCATCCCCTACACGGCCCGCCACGGCCTGCCCGCGGTGATGGGCGCGCTGCTGCTGGGCGCGGTCTTCGCCAAGGTCATCTCCACGGCCTCGAACTATTTGTTCTCCCCGGCCACCAACCTTGTCAACGACGTCTTTGTGCGCTATATGGCGCCTGGGGCCTCGAACAAGCGGGTGCTGATTGTCTCCCGGCTGTGCGTCGTTCTGCTGGGTTGCTGGGCGCTCTACCAGGCGGTCTATGCCGAGAGCATCCTGCAGAAGATGCTCTATGCCTACACTGTGTACTCCGCCGCGCTCACGCCGGTGGTGCTGGCGGCCTTCTACTCCAAGCGCGTTACCGCCTGGGGCGCGGTCGCGGCCATCGCCAGTGGCACAGTGGTCACGCTAGCCTGGGACATTCAAGCAGTCAGAGGGTTCTTCCCGCCCATTATCGCAGCGCGCGACGCCATCTTCCCCGCTCTGGCAGCGGCCGTGATTGCCATGATCGCGGTCAGCCTCTTCACTCCCAGGCCGGCTCCGGAACAACTGGCGCAGTTTGCGGATTAGAGCATTTTCACTGTTCCTGTCATGCTGGCATGTTGTATCCCACCCTAGCCGCAAGAACAAGAACGCGGCGAGGGTGGGGCACCCATTTCCCTACGCTATCCATGAAAATGCCATTGGCCGCCGGTCGCTCTGGCCTCATCCTTCCGCGGGCCCGGTCAGAAGCTGCGGAGTCAAGGTCGACAAGCCATCCGCCAGATTCACGGCCTTGGATACGATTTGAATCTGCGCCGGTTTCAAGCCGGGACGGCTGGCAGTAATGGCGATCGTTCCGGGCGAAAGAGTCGAGCGCACGGAAACGCGGTTGATGCCGCATTCGGTATTCAAGTACAGATTGTTCGTCGAATCGATCTTGCCGCTGTTATAGCCACCGCGCCAGATGGCCGGTCCGGAGATGGTAAAGTCCACCCGCGCATCGTCCGTCGGGCAGCGCAATCCCTTGGCGTCCACCACCTCGAAATCGATGAGAGCGGCGTCTTGTCCATCGGCCTGAAGCCCCTGCGGCCCACTCGTCGAAGTCAGTTTGATGGCCGCGGGCGGGCCGGCCGTGGATAACTCCTGCCCGGCCACTGTCTTGCCAGCGTTCCTGCCCACGGCCTTCAAGGTTCCGGGCACAAACTCGACATCGGGGAAGGCGAAAACGAATCCGTTCTCCGGCTTCGCGTTCACGCCCAGCGACTTGCCGTTGAGGAAGAGTTCCACTAACTCGGTGTTGGCCACAACGTAAACCGTCTTGACCGTCTTCCCGGCGGGCTGAGCCGGGATTGCCGGCTGGTCCGGAAACGGGGGCCGGCCCGGAGCCGCGGGTCGCCCCGGTATGGCGGGTTCCTCCGGACTGGCGGGCTGCTCCAGTGGATAACTCCAATGACCCAGAATATGGAGGTCGGGCTGGTCGTTCTGCATCACGCGGTGGGCGAAGTAAATCTCCTTGGGCAGGCGCACGGCATCCACCTTCCCGCTCACCCGGCAGACCTCGCTCGAATCCTGGCGGCCGTCCGCATCTGAGTCTGAGAAATAGATGGAAGCATAGCCGGACCATTTCGAATGAGCCGGGTCGGGATTGGAGATGCGGTTCTGCCAATAAGCCCAATACCGTTCAATGCCTGCCAGCGCGAAGCTCTCCGAAGTGAAGAGATACCGCGACCGGATTCTCCACGTATCGTTTGGTCCCTTCTTCGCCTTGTAGTAAGGCGGCGAGTAATCGTCCCAGAAGCGGCGGGCGCCCTCTTCGCGGAAGTCCTCGGACTCAATCAGCGGCGCGCGATCGCGGCGGTTGGCGCTGTATCCGCGAAAGATGTCATCGGGCTTGGCCAGCGCATCCGTCTTGGGATCCTGCCCGATCATAACTTCGTAAACCTCGGCGATGGGAGTGAGCGCAGTGTTCGCGGCGGCATCGTCGTTGTCGCGATCGCCCATCATGCGCCCGCCCTCGGGATCCCATTGCTTGCGCAGCGCAACCATCTGCTCCATCTGTTCCACGGTCACCACCGTATTGCCCGCCTCCCAAACAAGAATGCTGGGATTGTTGCGGTAGTAGACGATGGTATCGCGCATAACTTCCAGGCGCTGATCCCACTGGCGTCCGGTAACATCGCGCTCTTTGTCGCCCGCCGGGCAGATTTGGATGACGCCGTAGCGGGCCATTGCGTCGGCGTCCACCTTCTGCGGCGAGATATGCATCCAGCGGATATAGTTGCCGTTGCATTCGCGAATGAGTTTGGCGTTGTAGTCGTGCATCCAGTCGGGATACGCCTGGCCCAAGCCCTCCCATTCGTTGCTTGCCCGCTGCGCAAAACCCTTCAGGTAGACAAACTTGCCGTTGATGTAAACGCCGCCGCTGCCCGCGCCGCCCTTGAACTCCGTCTTGCGAAATCCGGTGACGGTCTTGTCTGCGTCCACGACCTTCCCGTCCACCTTGAGGACGGTGTGGACGTTGTAGAGATAAGGATCTTCTGTGCTCCAGAAGTGCGCGTCCTTCAGCCCCCCCGTCGCCCTCAACTCGGTCTTCTCGCCGTCCATCATGTCTACCGCATCGCCCTCGAAGCGCGCGCGGACCTGCCCGCTGCGATCGACGATGACCACAGATAACTCGACCGTCGCCCGGTCGCCCGAATCGTTGCGCACTTCGGATTCGACAGTTATGTCGGCAGACTTTTTCTGGAGATCGAAGTTAGCGGCATGCACGTAAACGCCCGTGGTCTCCAGGCCGTAATAGAGCGGCAGCGTCTGGTGAATCTTGCCCGTAACGTGCAGCCACACATGCCGGTTGATGCCGCCGTGGTCGGGGTTGAAATCGTTCGCGTTCCATTCAAACTTGGTTCCGGTGGCGCGCTCCACGTAGTCCGTCCGGTTATCCACCTTCACCGCCAGCACGTTCTCCTGCGGCCCGAAATTCACCGCATCGGAGATATCCACGCCATAAGCTGTAATTCCGTTCTCATACAAGCCGACCTGCTTGCCGTTGAGGAAGATATCGCCGGCCTGGCGCATGCCCTCGAATTCGAGGAATATCTTGCGCTCCGAAAAACCGGCGGGCAGCTTGAAATGCTTGCGATACCACGAGATCCCCTTGTAAGTGCCCAGGTCGCCGCCGCTGTGGGAGATGATCTGCCTGAACGAGTCAACGTCGTTGAAGCTGTGCGGGGTGCTCACTGTCTTCCATTGCGAGTCGTCGAAGGCGGGAGCTTCGGCCCCGGCCGCGTCTTCGCGGATAAATCGCCAGCCGAGATTGAAGTTGAGTCTCGAGCGCGGCGATTGGGGCGGAGCGTAGCGGACGGCCGCAGCCCCCGCGAACGCGGCACGGCCCGCTCCGGCAAGAATGGGGAGCCCGGCTGCCGCGATTGCGGCCGTTCCAAGAAATTCGCGGCGGGAGATGGGATGCTTTGGCATGGGTGTGTTCCTCGTTTCGCCAGTGCGCGACTCTATGGGCGCGGAGATCTTTCCTGCCCATACTACCCAAACGAAGTCAATTGGGCAATTGTTTGTCGAATGAATCCCCGGCGTGAAGTGCTCCTCTTCCTTAGTACTACAGTTGTAGATCGAAGATTCCGGAGGGAGCAGGGGGTTTTAACCCCCTGAGAGATGTCGAATTGACGTGGCCTTTAGGCACGGGCCTTTGCGGGTCTTCGAGGGATTGAGTGAAATACAACCGTAGTATTGCGAAAGCCGGCGGCCTGCCGATCGACCGGAGAGCTTGCATTACCAGGACAAGTTGACCTGCGCCGGCTGCATGGGGGCGGACCCGATGGGCTGCGGCTCCACATCGTCGGCAGCCCAGAACCTCCATGCCCGCTGCGATAAGCTAGTGTTCAGGAGCTGAAGCGCGACTGATGACCACTTCCCCATACAGATACTCGACCCTTGCCGTTCATGCCGGGCAGTACCCCGACCCGCTTACCGGCGCTGTGAACGTGCCTGTTTACCTTTCATCCACCTTTGAGCTGACCGACATCGGCACGGACCGGGGGTGGGACTACTCGCGCGCCGGCAACCCCACGCGCGACCGGCTTGAGGAGGCGCTGGCGGCGCTTGAAGGCGGTTTCAGCGGTCACGCGTTTACCAGCGGCATGGCGGCGATCTCGGCGATGGTGGCCATGCTGCGCGCGGGCGACCACCTGCTCTGTTCGCACAATGTGTATGCCGGCACGGTGCGGCTCTTCGACCGGATCGTCTCGGGCTACGGCATCGACATCGAGTATGTGGATACCAGCAACCTCGAGGCGGTGGAAACGGCGATCCGGCCCGCGACCAAGCTGATTCTCATTGAGACGCCCAGCAATCCGCTGATGGTTTTGACAGACATTGCCGCGGTGAGCGAGATTGCTCACGCCAGGGGCGTGGAGGTGGGCGTGGACAATACCTTCATGTCTCCGGTGCTGCAGAACCCGCTGGCGCTGGGCGCGGATATCGTTATGCACTCCACGACCAAGTACCTCAACGGCCACTCGGACGGGCTGGGCGGGGCGCTGATCGGCTCCACACCCGAGCACAAGGAGCGGTTTCTGCTGGTTCAAAAGGCGGCTGGCGGCGTGATGTCGCCCTTCGAGTGCTTCCTGGTGCTGCGCGGCATCAGGACGCTGCCCTTGCGCGTGAAGCAGCACGAAGAGAACGGGCGCGCGGTCGCGGAGTTTCTCTCCACGCATCCCAAGGTGAGCCGTCTGGCCTATCCGGGACTGAAGAGCCATCCGCAGTACGATCTGGCCGTAAAGCAGCAGAGGGGCTTCGGGTCAATGATGAGCTTCGAGCTGGAATCGCAAGCGGCGGCGGCACGGTTCCTGGCGGCAATCAAGATCTTCCTGAGCGCGGAGTCGCTGGGCGGGGTCGAGTCGCTGGCATCGCACTCGGCCACCACCACGCATGCCTCCGTGACCGAGGAGCAGCGCGCGGCCATGGGCATAACTCAGGGGCGCGTACGGCTTTCGATCGGCATCGAGGACAAGGAAGACCTGATCGCCGACCTGGATCAGGCGCTGGCGGCGGTATAGCGAGGCTTCATGCTTGAACCGATGCTGCTGCTGGCCATCGACACCTGCGGACCCTCGGGCTTCGTTGCTCTCGGCCGCCTGGCCGGGAGCACGGTCGAGATCCTCGGCCAGATCGAGCTCGAAGGGCGCAGCTATTCGGCCACGCTGGTAGCCGCCGTGGGCGAATTACTGGCCCGGAGCGGCGTCGAGTTGAAGAATCTGGCAGCCATCGTGGCCGTGAACGGGCCGGGCAGCTTTACCGGCGTGCGCGTTGGGTTGGCCGCGGTAAAGGGCCTCGCCGAGGCTGCGCGGATTCCGGTGGTTGCGGTTTCGCGGCTGGAAGTGCTGGCGGCGAAGGCCGGCCAATCTTCGGCGGCTCTCGACGCGCATCGCCATGAGGTCTTCCTGCGGCTGGGCCGGCAGGGAATGGAAGCAACGGAAATGCTGGCCGGAGCGGCGGAGCTTGCGGAAATGGTTCCCGCGGGCGCGCGGTTCGCCGTCTGCGACGATGCTGCCGGAGCGCTGCTCTCGTCGGTCTGGCCCGCCGCGGAGTTGGTTCGAACTCCCCCGCCCACTGCCGCCGATGCCCTTGAACTCTGCGCGCCGCGCGTCGCGTCCGGGGAGTTTGTCGACGTGGCGCTGCTCGACGGCCATTACCTGCGCCGCTCGGATGCGGAGATCTTCGGCGAGCCTGCCGCGCCGCCACGCCTATGAATCCCCCGATTGGCGCGCAAATACGGATTCGCCGCATGGCGCTCGCGGACCTGGACCCGGTGATCGAGCTTGCCTTGAGCCTGAAGGCCGCGCCGCACTGGCCGCGCTCGGCTTACCTGGCCGCCCTGGACCCTGGGGCCGCGCCGCCCCGCATTGCCCTGGTGGCGGAGGATGAGGAAAGTGGAGGCGTTCAGGGCTTCGCCGTGGCCAGCCTGCTGCCGCCCCAGGCCGAACTGGAGACAATTGCGGTGGCCGCCGAGGTTCAGCGCCGCGGCTTGGCCCGCCGAATTCTCATGGCCATGGCCGAGGAACTCAGAAAGGCACGGGTTACGGAAGTGCTGGTCGAAGTGCGCGCCTCGAACTCGCCGGCGCTAGCATTCTACCGGGCGCAAGGGTTCGCGATAACCGGCCATCGCCCACGCTACTACGCAGATCCCATTGAAGATGCGGTTCTGCTGGACCTGCGTTTGGCGTGATCCGGGCCTGCTCGCTGCCTGGCGGCCGGCGCGGTACCGAAGCATCCGCCGGCGATTTCAGTCAGGCAAGATCCCTTTGCGTTCGAGATTCCACAGCCTCTGATGACCTTTGTTTCTTTTCCCTCTTGCCGTGTGCACCTCGATAGCGATATATGTAAAGGTTCAGTTACTACAGGAGGTGCTTGATGGATGAAGTACAGAATCCAGCGTTGAGCGAAGAGATCGATCGTCTGCACGCCGAACATCGCCGCTACGCTCAACGGTTGGAGGATTTGCTTCAAAAGCCCTATCTCTCCGTGGAAGAACAGCTTGAGGAAGTGCGCCTGAAGAAGCTGAAGCTGCACGCCAAAGACCTGATCTTCGCCTTGGAGCGCCAGTTGCCGGTTCTCGCCTAGAGCCCGGAAGCCGGGTCCGCTTAGCCGCTTCGGTTCCAGCGGGCGAATTGGCCGAGGTTCAGCCTCGTCAAGTGGTTGTGTGCGGCCTCGTCACGGCCGCTGCGGCTTTCTTCCATCTGGCGTTGCTCCTGATTGGGCCGCCTGTGGGGCGCATGAGCGAAATTGCCGTAGGCTCAAGCGGAATAACCGTATAATCGTTTGGGACGATGGTTCGTGACGGTTACATCTACGGTTTGAGCTTGCTGGCGGTGGCGATGTTGCTGGCCTGGGCTACAGGCAGTTGGGCGTGGAGCGTCGCACCTGTGCTTCTGGCAGCGTTTTTCCTGTGGTTCTTCCGCGACCCCCAGCGCGCGGTTCCCGATGGCGAGGGTTTGATTGTGTCGCCCGGAGACGGGCTGGTCACCGAGACGGCCGCTATCGTCACCCCTGAAGGGCCCCGGCAGCGGATCAGCATCTTTCTCAGCGTCTTCGACGTGCACGTGAACCGCTCGCCGATCGGCGGCGTTCTCACCCAGGTGCGCTATCGCAAAGGCGAATATCTGAACGCCATGAACCCTTCCTCGGCGGACCGCAACGAACAGAACGCCGTCACCGTGCGCGGCCCGGGCTTTGAGATTTCATTCAAGCAAATTGCAGGCCTGCTGGCGCGGCGCATCGTCTTCAACTTCAGTGAGGGCGATGCAGTGGAGCGCGGCCAGCGTGTGGGGCTCATCAAGTTTGGCTCCAGGGTGGATGTGCTGCTGCCGGCCGAGGCTGCACTGCGGGTCAAGGTGGGCCAGCGCGTCAAGGGCGGATCGAGCGTGCTGGCAGTCATGCCGAATGGAGAGCCGCTGTGAACGGCCGCGATCACGCTCTGGCCAAAGCCAAGGCCCAGGCCCGCCTTCGCCGCGGCATGTTCCTGTTGCCCTCCTTGTTTACCGTGGTCAACATTGCCGCCGGCTTCTTCTCCATCACCGAGACCATCACGGCCATCAGCGGCGACGTGCAAACGCATCTTGATTGGGCGGCCATCGGCGGCGACGCGCAAACGCATCTGGATTGGGCGGCCCTCGCCATCATCTTCGCCATTCCGTTCGACGCCCTCGACGGCCGCATCGCCCGCATGACCAATACCACCAGCGAGTTCGGCAAGGAACTGGATTCGCTGGCCGACGCCATCACCTTTGGCGTTGCGCCCAGTCTGTTGGCGCTCATCTGGGGCTTCCATTTTCTGCCCGATACCATCAACCCGCAGTTTCGCCTCCACTTGCAGCAGGCCGGAGCTTTCATCTGTTTTCTGTTTCTCATCGGCGGAGTTTCGCGGCTGGCCCGGTTCAATATCAGCCACGATGCACAGCCGCGCAACCCCGGCCGGCCGGACCGCAAGTACTTTGTGGGCATGCCGATTCCCGCGGGGGCGGGGATGCTGGCCTCGACCGTTCACTTCTTCTACGGCATTCCCATCAGCGATTGGTGGCGGTGGTTTGCCATTCCCTGGCTCATCCTGGTGGGGCTATGCGGATTCCTGATGGTCAGCACCTGGCGCTTCTGGTCTGGCAAGGAGATCAATTTCTCCCGCAGCCATCCGTTCCAACTCCTTTTCGTGCTGGCCCCTGTCTTTTATGTCGTCTTCCGGTACTCGAACGTCGCGTTCTTCGCGATTGGACTCATCTACATGTTCTCCGGAATCTGGGCGCGGGCGGCATACTCCTGGTCGCGGCGGAGAAGAAGAAGGCCGGAAGGTGTTGCAGCGCCGGAAGCTGCCGCTACCGAGCCGGACTCCGTGACTCCCTCATAATCCTTCCCAGCAAAAAAGGATGCCTGTGTACAAGATTGCCATTGCCGGAGCCTCTACCCTGCTCGGCCGGGAGTTGAAGGAAGCGCTGGAAGAGTCGCCCCTGGCGGCCTCCAAGCTCGTCTTGCTCGACGAGGAGACCGCGCAGGGCCAGTTGGACCGGGTCGGCGACGAGGTCGCCCTCGTCCAGGCCATCGCCGACGATGCCTTTGAGCGCGTGGACTTCACCTTCTTTTGCGGCACGGAGAACCTGACCCGCAAGCACTGGCGTCAGGCGCTCCGATCCGGCTCGACGGTCCTCGACCTCTCCGGCGCCCTCGACCAGGAGACCGGCGTGCTGGTGCGCGCTCCCTGGCTGGGTTCCGCAGCCGCCGCGCCCGACCTGTTTACCCCCGCCGTGGTTCCCGCCCACCCCGCGGCGCTGGCCCTGGCGCTGCTTCTGGAGCGGTTGCAACAGGCCGCGCCGGTGCGCTTTGCCGCCGCTACGCTGCTCCAGCCGGCCAGCGAGTTTGGCCGCGCTGCCTTGGACGAACTGCACCAGCAAACCGTCAGCCTGCTCAGCTTCCAGGGCCTGCCGCGCGCCCTTTATGACGCGCAGGCAGCCTACAACCTGCTCAGCGGCCTGGGCGAAAACGCCGCCGTCAGCCTCAACGCGGTCGAGGCCCGAGTGCGCCGCCACTATGAAGCGCTGGGAGGCGGGCGCTGGCCGGCGCTGGCCTTGCAGGTCATTCATGCCCCGGTCTTTCACGGCCAAACGTTTTCGATCGCCGTTGAGATGGAGCGCCCCGTCGAGACATCCGCGCTGGAAGAGGCGCTGAGCGGCGACCACGTTGATCTGGTACTCGAAGACACGGATTCGCCCTCCAATCTGGCCGCCACCGGCCAGAACGATCTCCTGGTCCGGCTGCGCCCCGAACTGGGCGGCGGGCGCAGCAAGAACGCCGCCTTTCGCCTGTGGCTGTGGGCCGCCTGCGACAATCTGCGCCTCAACGCGCAGAATGCCGTGGAGTGCGCCCTGGACCTGCGCCGTCTGCGGCCGCAAGGGACGGTGCAGTAAGCTTGCCCAAGGGGGCAAGGCGAGAACAGTTTCCTCTGATTTTGCCACGATGATCACCTTGCGCGATACCCTGAAGATCATGCGCACAGCCTACATCGGAATGGGCGGCAACCAAACCAGTTGGGCGGGGACGCCGGAGGCTACGCTCACCGCGGCGGCTTTGCGCCTGGAATCGCTGGGGTGCCTGACATGCCGGTCATCGCTATACCTGACCGAGCCGGTGGGCTTTGTCGAGCAGCCGCGGTTTGTGAATGCCGTCGTGGCCCTTGAGACCGATCTGGACCCGCGGGAGCTGCTGGATGGGCTGCTGGCGATCGAACGGGAGTTTGGCCGCGACCGGGCGGCAGGATTCATGAACGGACCCCGAACGCTGGACCTGGATATTCTGCTCTTCGGAGACCTCGAAGTCAGCGAGCCAGGCCTTGAGATTCCCCATCCACGCCTCGCCGAGCGGGCTTTCGCGCTGGTTCCTCTATGCGAGATTGCGCCCGCGGTTATCGAGCCGCGCCGGAGAAAGACCGCTGCCCAGTTGCTCGAAAGCCTCCTCGAAGGCTCCAGCAACGCGGCCGGCTTCGTGGTCCGGCTCCAAAGCCATGCCTGGGGCTCCCAGTAGAATCGTCTGGTGGCCCTCGAATTCAACCTACTGGCGGCGATCGAGGCGGGCGGACGGCGGGGCGAGCTTCGCCTGCCTCACCGCGCCGTCCAAACGCCGGTCTTCATGCCGGTGGGAACCGCCGGGACGGTCAAGGCCGTTGCGCAGGATGTGCTGGAAACCCTGGGCGCCGAAATCCTCCTGGGCAACACGTACCACCTCTACTTGCGCCCCGGCCACGAGGCGATCGGGCGCATGGGCGGGCTGCACCGCTTCATGAGCTGGCCGCGGGCGCTGCTCACCGACTCCGGCGGCTTTCAGGTCTTCAGCCTGAGCGGGATGCGGCGGGTCAGCGACGAGGGCGTGCGCTTCCGGTCGCATCTGGATGGTAGCAGCCATTTCTTCACGCCCGAGCACTCCATGGACGTGCAAATCGCTCTCGGCGCTGACGTTTGCATGGCCTTCGACGAGTGCACCGAATACCCCGCCGGCCGCGACCGCGCCGAGGAGAGCCTGCGCCTCACCATGGCCTGGGCGCGGCGTTCGCTCGACCACTTTCGCGCCCATCGCGAGCAAGTCGTTTGGTGCGACGAGCTGGGCGGCCGGACGCAGAGTCTCTTCGGCATCGTTCAGGGCGGAACCTACCGCGATCTGCGCCGCGAAAGCGCCGAGCGGCTCGTCGAGATGGACTTCGACGGCTACGCCATCGGCGGTCTGAGCGTGGGCGAGCCTCGCGCCCTGACCCTGGAAACCATCGCCGAAGTGCTGCCGCTGCTGCCCAGCGCCAAGCCCCGCTACCTGATGGGCGTGGGCTACCCGGACGAGATCGAGCAGTACGCGCACATGGGCGTGGACATGATGGACTGCGTTTTGCCCACCCGCGCCGCGCGCCACGGGCTGCTCTTCACCAGCGAGGGGCGGCTGAACATCAAAGGCAAGCGGTACGCCGAGGACGAGAGCCCGCCCGACCCCAACTGCCCGTGCATGGTCTGCCGCCGCTACTCGCGCGCCTACCTGCGCCACCTGATGCAGGCCGGCGAGGCGCTTTCGGGAACGCTGAACACGATCCACAACCTGGCCTACTACCTGGGAATCATGGAACGGGTGCGGAAGAGCCTCGAGCCGGAAAGCGGAGTTAGCAAGCCAGCGGCTCAGCCGCCCGGCGCGCGGCGCGAAAAACCAACGTCAGCGTGACGGCGGCGCTGCACCAGAGGATCATGCCTGTTCCGAACGCCGCAATACTCTGCAAATCTGCGACGGGCACAAATACGACGCTGGCCACGGCCCAGGCCAGCAAAATGGCTCCAGCTCGATAGTGCGCCGGATAGCGGAAGATCCGCCCCAACGGGAACATGTGCAGCCCCACGATGGCGGTGATCGCCGACGGGATGTAGGCGTCCAGGCGCAGCTTGGCCAGCGTAAAGGCCACCGCGCCAACGGCGATCCATTGCAGCGCATTGATCCAGCCGAAGGCGCGTCCCACGGCCGGATCGTCGGGCACTCGGGGCCAGCGTTTCGCCTCGCGGAAGAGATACACGGCGGCCGTAATCAGCGCCGCCAGGCCTAGCGCGATGCCTGAAACAGTGGCCACGTTGATAATTTGCCAGGCGTAAAGCGAAAGAAAGAGCCACAGTGCTCCGAACGCCGCGACGACGATTACGCCGGATGCCCTGCCCCTGAGCTGATTTGCATTCTCAATCTTCATGGTATTTCTCCCGGAATTCGTGGATTGATCTGAAACGCGTGGAAAGGAATGGCATGGTCTCTCAGCCGCCGATAGCCCCGCCCAGCAGTTGCTTCAACGCCTGAACGTACTCTGTCAGCGCCTGGCGTCCGGCTTCCGTCATACGGTAGATGGTCTGCGGCTTGCGCTGGACGAACTTCTTTTCGACCGTCACGTAGCCGGCTTCTTCCAGCTTCAGCAGTTGCGCGCCCAGGTTGCCGTCGGTCGAGCCGGTCTTTGCGCGCAGCCAGGTAAACTCCGCCTCTTCGACCCCAATCAGCAGCGAGAGCAAGGCCAGGCGCAGCTTCCCGTGGATCACAGGATTCAGCTCCGGCAGCTCAGGCATGGACCGCCCCCTGTCTGCGCTCGCGGGCTTCGCAAACCATCCCGTAGATACCGAAGACGATCTGGCAGAGAAAGATCGCAACCAGGAATACGACCGTGCATTGGTTATCGGAGCCAAAACACGCAGCCACGGTTGCCGCCCACCAAACAATTGCGGCGGCAATCTGTGCCTTCCACCGGATAATCATGCCGGATGCGCCATTCGCCAATCCCAACATGGCGGCGACGATTGCCACAAAGATGTGCTGATTGAACCTGCCGCTGAAGCCCAGGGCCGGCAATAGCAAACCCATCGACACTCCCATGGCCATCCAGACGGAAAGGATGGCCCGGCCCATGGTAGTCGCCGGCCTTCGCTCCGGTTGGTTCTTCTGCTTGCTCCGGATAATGGCCATGCACACCACCCAGGCAACCATCATGGTTACCAGCCAGGCCCATGGCCATTGGTTCCAGGCGGTCCAGGCGATGGCCACATAATAGGCCAGGCCCCAGAAAACAAAGGTCCAGCCCCAGCTTTCGGTGCCTCGCCGGCTCTCGGCGATCATGGTCTCAATCAGGCATAGCCTGTCTTTCAGTCCCAACTCTTCAGCGTCTATGGTCATATTGGGTTCTCCTTTGAGGCCTCCGTTTGTTTCCAGAGCGTTCCTCTATGAAGAGTACTCTACATTATAGAGTAAAGGATGTCAAGAGTTTTTTCAACTTTCTTTTGACTGTGGTTTGGGTTCTATACCGGACTGAGCCCGGAAGTGCGGGAGTCCTGCCTCGCGGACCTTGCCGTCAGCCGCGGTTGCGCCTGCTTCGACCGCGTCTCGCCGAACTCGCTCAACTCCCCGATTATGCGCTCCAGCACTCCGGCCCAGTCGCCGGGGCTGCGCTGGCGGAAGAGCCTTGCAGCCGGGTACCAGGGAGTGGTTTCCATCTGCTGCATCCAGCGCCAGTCGCTCAGATGGGGCAGCAGAATCCAGACGGGCTTGGCCATGGCGCCGGCCAGGTGGGCGATGCAGGTATCGGTGCTGATGACCAGATCGAGCGTGGCCAGCAGGGCGGCCGTATCGGCCAGGTCATGATCCGCGCTCGACCCGTCCCAGACAAAAACACTGCCGGCCACAGTGGACAATTGCTCCGCCGCCTCGTCCTTTTGCAGCGAGATCCAGTTGATGCCGGGGGTGCGCAGCAAGGGGAGCAGCGTCTTCAGTTCCATCGAGCGCTGGCGATCCGCCTTGTAGCAGGGATTCCCCGCCCAGGCGAGTCCCACGCGCAAAGGCCGCTGGGCAAGATCGTGACCGGGACCCAAACCGGGCCGAACGTGCGGAGTCTGCGCGCGCCTCTCAAACGCAAGCAGCGGATCGGCGGCCAGGTACGCGCCCGGCCAGGGAACCGTCTCCACCGTGGTCCCAAAGACGGCCGGCAGGCTCATCAGCGGGCACTCCAGGTCGAACCGCGGCGGCCCGCCCCGGCGGACGCCCAGCAGCGCAATCTCGACCTGCCCGGCGCGCACTGCGGGCAGCGAGGCCATCAGCCGCTCGACCGGTGCCTGCACTTGCAGAATGACCGCGCCCCCGCGCGCCGCAACCAGGGTCGCATAACGGCAGAACTGGATCGTATCTCCAAGTCCCTGCTCGGCGTGGAGCAGCACGCGCCTTCCCTCGAGCGGCTCGCCCTGCCACCGGGGTTGGCCAAAGACGCGCGGGCCGCGATGAACCTCGCGGAAGCGCCAGCGCGCCTCATACGCCGGCCAGCCTTGCCCCCAGTCGCCCAGCCGAAGCTGCGTCAACGCAAGGTTGTACTGCGCGCCGGGGTGCCCTGGATCGCGCTCGACCGCCGTCCGGTGGGCCCGCAAAGCCTCGCCCATCCGGCCCATATCCAGCAGCGAGTTTCCGCGGTTCGACGCCGCGGCCCGGTTACCCAGCTCCTCGGCCCGCTCAAAGACCTCGATCGCCTCCGCGAACCGGCCCTCGGTGTGCAGCAGAATGCCCTGCATGTTCACGGCCTCGGCGTGGTTGGAATCGCTTGCCAGAGCCCAGCGCAGCCAGCCCCAGGCGCCGGCCAGGTCCCGCTCCGCCGCGCGCAACTGGCACCAGGCTACCAGCGTCTCCACCTGCTCGGGATTCAGCGCGAAGGCCTTGCGCAGGTGCGCCTCCGCTTCGGCGGGCCAGCGGCGTTCCCGCTCCAGAATTGCCAGGTTGATCCAGCCCGCAATCAGGTCCGGGCGCAGCTCGACGGCCCGCAGCAACGCCGCTTCGGCAAAGACCTCGCGCCCCTGTTCGCGCAGCAGGCAGCCCAGGTTCATCCAGGCGGCGGCAAAGTCCGGCCGCAGCACCAGCGCTCGCCGGTAGCGCGCCTCGGCCTGCTTCAGCCGCCCCAGCCGCGCCAGCGCAAACCCGGCCGCAAACTCGCCCTCGGGCAGGTGCGGACGCAGCGCCAGCGCCCGCTCGTAGCGTTCTAGCGCCTGCTCATTCTGCCCCATGGCGCCCAGCGCATTGCCCAAACCCAGGTGCGCCGCCACCAGCGCCGGCTGCCGCCTCAGGGCCAGCTCAAACTCCTTCGCCGCCTCTTCATATCGTCCGGTCGAGATCTTCAGCTCGCCCAGCCCCACCCGGGCCAGCGCGTTCATCCCGTCCAGCGCGATGGCCTCACCGTAGGCGCGCTCCGCCTCGCCGCTTCGACCGTCGGCCTTCAGCGCCTGGCCCAGCGCGACCCATGCGGCACCCATCTCCGGCGCCACGTCCACGGCCGCTTCAGCCATCTTCACCGCTGCGTCGAACTGCCGGCTGGCCAGCGCCAGCAGGCACATGCCCACCAAGGCCTTCGGCTGGCGCGGGTTCTCGTCCAGCATCCGCTGGTAGCCCAGCGCCGCCTCGGTCAACCGCCCGGTCAACCCTCTGCGGGAAACTGCCTCTTTCGCCGGCTCTGCCATAGGATTCTGTGAATCGTCCCGCTTCCAGCGCCGGTAGCACGTACGCTAGACCTGAGACTGGACAACCGCCCTCCTTGGACCCTAAGCCGGATGGTGCGGGCACACAAACAGATAGCTATTGGAATGCGCGGTTGGCAGTCGCGTCATTCCCGCTTCTTCATCCCCGTTCCCATTCGGAACCGGACCGCAAGCCCGCCGGATTACACTGTTGAAGGTATCTTTTCGGAGTGTTTATGACCGCTGAAAGTTCGCTTGAAGCCCGCGTTCCACTGCTGGAGCGCGACGGAGTTCCCGCCGAGGTAGCCGTTCTCTACGACAAGCTCTATGCCGACCGCGGCGTGGTGCCCAACATGTTCAAGGCGCTGGCCAACGCCCCGGAGCTGGTGCTGGGCATTGCCGCGCTGCTCAAGCCGCTGATGGCCGAGGGCGCGCTCAAGGGCTGGTACAAGGAGCTGATCGCCACCCGCGTGGCCCTGCTCAACCAGTGCGAATACTGCGTCAGCGCCCACCGCTTTCTGGCCGTCAAGCGCGGCGCCACGCCGGAGCAGGTCTCCAGCCTGGAGGCCTTCGAGACCGGCCCCTTCACTGAAAAGGAGAAGGCCGGCTTCCGCTACGCCAGCCTGCTCCACGGCTCCGGCCACGCCATCGACGAAGCGGCCTTCGCCGAGCTCAGCGCCCACTTCACCCTCCAGGAGATCGTCGAGCTCACCGCCGTAGCCGCCGCCTTCGAGTTCTTCCCCCGCTTCAACTCCGCCCTGCAGATCCCGGTCACGCCGCTGCCGGAGGGGTGCTAGCCCGCGCCGCAGGGCAATTGCATGAACATTTCTCGTTGCCGGGCAAGGTTCATTTCCCATCCCAGGGACGCTGTTCCCCGCACCCCTCCCGGAGGGAGGCATGGAAAATAGCCCAGGGCGAAGCCCTGGGAATGTGTTTCAGGAGGAAGATGCAGCCCCGGAGGGGCGGATCGAAGCCTGGTAATGGGAGGGAGCCCGGTTCATGCGATTGCCCTTCCGCGCGCCGTCATCCTCATCGCAAGATGCATCCAATGATGCTATAATTGATGCAGTTCTGAGGGGGCGCCCATGCGCACAACTGTCACTATCGATGATTCCTTGCTGAAAGAGGCGCAAGCCTTGAGCGGGTTGGAGGAGAATGGGCCGCTCTTCAAGGCGGCGCTCCAGGCGCTGATCTACCGGGAAAGCGCGTTGCGTCTTGCCCGTCTCGGCGGCTCGCAGCCGGATTTGCAGGATATTCCTCGCCGTCGCCAGCCTGGCAACTGAATCGGGAGCGCGGACGTTGATTCTCGTCGATACCTCGATATGGATCGACCACTTCCGGTCGTCCAACAGCCGCCTCGTCGCGCTTCTCGATGCGGAACTCGTCAGGATGCATCCCTGGGTGGTGGGCGAGTTGGCATGCGGAAACCTTGCCGATCGGGCCAACAGGCTTTACCTGCTCAAATCCCTGCCGCCAGTCGCGGTGGCCAGCGACGCCGAGGTTCACTTCTTCATCGAGAAGCACGGCATCGCCGGCAAGGGCGTAGGTTATCTCGACATGCATCTATTGGCCGCCGCCGCACTTGGCAGCCTGAAGATTTGGACCCGCGACCGGCGGCTGAATGAAGTCGCAACCCTGCTCGGGCTGAATGCGTGAGCCCACTACCGTCTGAACTGACGCCGGATCGCCAGCAGGAACAAGCCAAACAGAGTCGAGGTGAGCAGAGTCTCGAAGATCGCCAGAACTCGCCCCCAGGGGTAAGCCGGTGCGTACTCGGCGCTCTTCTGAAATGTGGCCGTATCGACGGCGGTGATCGCACTCCTGCCAGTCAGACGTGCCTCCGCCCGCAGATTCTCTCCATAGTTCTTTTGAAGATTCCATGTCGAGGTGTAAGTTTCGGTTCGGCTGGCCCCTTGTTGCTTCAATCCAACCCCAGGAAGAGGTAGCAAAGCTGCGGACAACGCCAAGATTCCAAGCAGCCACAGCACCGGTTTCCCATAACCGTTCCCGTAGTCGCTCGCACAGCGGTACAGGGCCACCAGGCTCAGCCTGGGATGCAGCCACCGCCGCAACCGCAGAAATGGTCCGCCTGTCGGGCCAGCCAGCCGCTTCATCTCCATCTCGCCAAAATGAAACTCGTTGGCCGTCCAGTAATCCAGGCGGGAGTCGTAGTTCTTCTTCAACTGCTGATAGATCTGCGCTACAGCGTGGTAGTCGCGCTGGCCATCCCTCTTCAATTCCAACGCGCGATACTCTTTGAGGGGAATCGTCTCTTCATAGACCGCTAAGCCGCGATTGCCTTCCCGGTTCGCCCATCGCACGGATGATGTGAACCAGAGCTGGCTCACATCACAGTTGTGGAAGAAAGCGCGACTCAGATCGACGTCGTCGAAGACGATCTCAGCAGGCTTGTTGAAGGCCGCCAACGCGAATAGAGCGCTCTCGTGTCCGGCAATTTGAGGATCAAAGACTGTGCGCCGAAATTCTGCCCGATCAAGAAACCGGCTGCCCCGCCAGCTGGCTGTTCCCTGAAATCTTGTCTCCAGAAATCGTGCCGCTAGGGTGAAGATTGCATCATTGAAGAATGCGCTCCGCGCAAAGGTCGTTCGGCGGAAGTCTGCCTTTTGCATAAAGACTGCGCTTCTGAAGACTGCGCCCTGCGCGAAGGACGCGATTCTGAAGTCTGCATTCTGCATGAAGGTTGCGTTGGAGAAATCTGCTTCCTTCATGAAACTCGAGTTGCCAAAGGTTGCATTTCGCGCGAAGGACGCGCCTTGAAAATCTGCATTCTGCGTGAAGATCGCTCTATCGAAGTCTGCGTCCTGTTTGAAGGTAGCGCAACCGAAGTGTGCGTCCTGCATGAAGGTCGCCACCTCCAAGCTTGCGTCTCCTGCGAAGGTCGCGCGTCGGAAGAATGCTTTTTGCCTGAAGGTCGCAAAATTGAAAAGTGCGTCCCTCGTGAAGGTAACATCCCAGAAGTGTGCGTCCTGCGCGAAGGTCGACTTATTGAAGCTTGCATCCCCCCTAAAGATCGAAAAATTGAAGCGTACATCCTGCGTGAATATCGCAAAACCAAACCTGCAGACCGCCTTGAACTCCCTTGCTGTTAAATCGACTTGAGGAAAGACAAAGCCCTCAAAGATGGCCTCGTTCCCTCCAGCTTCTTCTAGAGTCCTCTCAAACTCCAACCAGAATGCATCGAAGAGCGGTCCCGACTGCTTGTTTGGGTCCTTCGAGTGCATCAGGCAAACGGGCTGCTCGTCCACCCCGGTATGTGCAACATGAAACTCGCGTCCACATCTCAGGACCTTTCCTTCACCCATCCTGATCGGGCAGCCCGCTTCGCCGCTGTCAACCTTCGCCGCGGCGCTTTCTTCAGGCTCTTTCTCGGGCTCCTCCTCCGAGCGCTCGACCCGTTCAATCTCCGGCTCTGTTCCTACAATCTCATCGGGGGCAATCTCCGGCTCCGCCGACGCGCTCACATCAGACGCATTCTCTTGCTCTTCCGCCATAATGGGCGAGTATACCGTAGGCAGCGCTACAGCTGGTCGAAGGTCTCCCGGAAGTCGCATGCGCCGGACTTGCCCGCCAGTCACTCGGCGGCGCGGACGGCGCCCAAAGCCAGGCCGCGGCGCTGTGGGAGCGGCCTCCCGCGTTACAGGCTGGCGGTCAGGTTGTACTCCCTGGCCACCGGCTCCACCACCTTGTACCGGCCATGTCCAGGATTGATTCGATGGCTTGTGCGGAGCAAGCCGGCCTTCTCCAGCCGGACCACATCGCGGCTGACTGCCCGCACATCCCGCTTGAGTCCGGAAGCCAGTTCCGCAATGGGCTGCGAACCGGTCTTGGCCCGCCGCAACAGGCGAACCCGTTCGGCGGTTAGAACGTCCAGCAGTTCCAAAGGATCTTCGAAGGTGATGGTGATCTCCGCTGGGATGGTCTCGCCGCGATCGAGCTTGGCGGCGTGACCGCGCACACGGTTGAAGAACCCCTCGGCGCCGCCTGTCGCGATGTTGACCTTACTCTTGCTCATCTTCGACCCTCCAGAGATCGTGGACTTCCTGAATAAACCGTTCAGCCAGGGCTGCGTAGGTCGTGAAATCCACCTCTTCCACCTTTCCCATGAAATGCCGGTGGTGATAATCGTGGCTGTTGTCGTAGCCCAGAACCCGGCCGTTGTCTACCGGGCAGCACCTCAGGTTGATATACGCCAGGCTGTAAGCAACCACCTGCCCATCCTCGAACCACACTTGCTCCTTTAAGACCGCCCCTTTCCTGTTCCCCTTGAGGCGATGTTCCTCCAGCATCGTAGTTCGAACCGGCTGCTTCTTCTGGCGCACAATCAGATCGTACCACAGAAAGGATGTATGAAGTCCCCTCTGCAAGCCGGCTGCGTCGTCCTTTTCCCTCGGCCTGGCGGCTCTGTGGGGAGCGGGCATCGCCGGGTGCCCCATCCTTCCGCGGCCCTTTCGCGGAAGGGTGGGATACCACAAAACGAAGCCCATTGCAGAAGAAAGCCCTCACTCAGCGCACACTGGGAATGGAGAGAAAATGTGGTCCAAGCCCAGCGCCGCCGAACAGCCGGCTATGAAGAACACCTCAATCGCTGCGCCCGCGTTCCCGGCGAACCAGAAGTCCTCAGGCAGCCCAAAAAATGCACCCCCACCCCCCCCTGTACCCCATGGGGGTATCAATGGGAAACCGGAATCCCTGCACAACATGAATAGTAACCATAGCGGAATCAATAGATTGCAACGGAATACCAGGCGGAACCGCCCTTTCCGGCGTGTCGAAAAAGAGGCAATCTAGCCCCCTTTTTCAGCGTTTTTCGCCGCAAAAACTCCGCTTTTCGCCACCAAATCCATGGTTTTGGTGGCCCGTTAGGCATGGTTTTCCTGCGGCGATTGTTCCTTCAGCCTGGAATCGGCGGTCCGGGATAGGAGCTTCCCAGGCACGCTGCGGCCGCCGAATAGGGGTTTGCACCCACCTGCTGGCCCATCAGCCAGAGATAGGTCTTCAAATCGTGCGCGCAGGCGAGATTGTTCTGAATGGCTCCCATCGGCGCCACCAGCTCGAATGGGGTATTCGTGTGCTCGTAGGGGAGTGGAAGAATGGGCGGGAGCTGGGGAACAAGGTCGGTACGGTTATAGATGCGATAGCTCTCCGGGATGGTGGCATTGAAGGAGCCGGCAAAGAAGTGATCCCCGGTCCGGGGGCTGGCAAAGGTATACGCCGCGGGCGTGCGGCACGCCGTGTTCAGGGCGATATCCAAGGTCAGCAGGGTGGCGAGCGCTCCCCCCAGGCTGTGGCCGGAGACGGTGACGGTCTGCGCCTGACCCGCGTTGAGATAGGCTCCGGCGGAGGCGGCCGCCGCGGTGGAATTCGGATCGCGGCCAACCCGCAGGGATTTGTAAATGGCGGTAAATCCATCCTCCGTCATTCCCGATGCGCTGGGAATGGGGTTTGGAGACATCAGGAACGCCGCGTCGTGAATCCACTCCCAGACGGTGTCGGTTCCGCGCAGGATGGCCACCAATTCCTTGCTCGGTGATATGGCCAGAAACCCGTAGGTCACGGTTTCGCCCAGATGAGGATCGACGTCGGTGGCAAGTTCATTGCCATAGATAGTCTGAGAAAACCCGTAGCCCAATGCCTGAATTGCGGCGATGTTGCCAGGGGAATACTCGGCTGAGGGTTGAACGCTTTCGGCAATCTCCACCAGGAGCGCATAGCCAATGGCGGCTTTCCAATCGATGGCAGGCATGGTTTGACCTCAAAATGGGGATTCTGGAACGCACAAATCGTGACAGAAGCCGGAAAGAGAAGTCAAGAAGAAGCTGTCTTCGGCGAGTAGCAGCCGAGGCCGGCAACACACAATGAACTCCCAGGAGGCGCCGATCGAGTCCGAATCTCCATCTGCCGTCAAAGGGCGCGGCCTGCGCGCTGGCGCCCTATTGAAAATACGCCGCGTTCTTTGCGGCAAAGTGCGCCTTCTCCGGCGGCAGATCGTCGCCGGGAAAAATGGCGTTCTGCGCGCAGATATCGGCGCAGTTGCCGCAATCGATGCACTCGTCGGGGTTGATGAAGACCTGGGATACAGTACCGGCGGCCGGATCGCCCGCCGTGGGCGCAATGGCGGCCGTGGCGCACTCCGCCGCGCATACAAAGTCCAACGTACAGGCATCGGTAACTACATAAGCCATGATGAAAAACTCCTCGATTGTTTCTAGGATCGCTATTGGGCGCTCGCTCTGCGATGCGTCCCTCAATTGAAGATTACGTGGCTTTGCGGCAGGCTGCCGTGACCATAATCACACCGGGATAGGAGTGGGGCGAATCTACCTGATTACGGTACGCGGCCAATCTAAACCCCGCTGTAACCGGCTCTTGACGCTGCATTCTTATCGGCTCTGCACCATGAGGGTATGACTCCTGCCAGCCGTTCTCCTTTTTTTGCGCAGGCAATCGCCTGCTGGAACTGGAAGTGCGCCCTGCTGAGCGCGACCGCCCGGTCACTGGTGTATCTGGCGGCCATGGCGCGCACCGGCTTGCGGGGCGGCCTCTCGATCGTTCTGGTTGAAATGATTTATGTCACGTTTACCGCCGGCCTCTATGCAGGCCTGCAGCAGAGGGCTCTCGGCTTTCGCTCCCGACTGCTTGGCAATCTAACGGTCGTCTTGGGCGTTCCCGTGCCCGCCCAGATTCTCGATTGGCTTACCCATCGCGCCGCTGGGGCGGCAGCCCCGGGCAGAGCCACTCTGATGGTTTGCATCTTCACAATCGTCTCGGCGCTCTTCCATCTGCACGTCATGCGCCGAGGTGTCTTCCTTACCGGCCGCACAGGACGTTCGCTCTTGAATGACTTTTGCCGCATGCCCCGGCTCATCGCCGGCTTTGTCGTTGCTCCCGCTGTGCTCTTGTCCGCTCTGGGCGCTCGTCTGGCGCGCGGCGCGGAATCGGAGGCCGCTCTGTAGCGGCCATCCATTCGCGTCCCCCGGCGCGGGCCGCATTCCTATGCCAGTTCGACTTTCAGCGTAATGCCCAAATCGGAGATCTTCTCCGCGGGCATCTCGACCTTCAAAGCAGCGTCATCCTGCTTCCACTTCAGATCGCCTTTGTAGCCGAGCAGTTCCACATTGCGAATCTTGCCGGGAATCTGCGGGCTGGCTAAGCCCAGCGCGCTTACAACCGCCGCCTTGTCAGGCCAACCCATCACGAAGGCATAGACCGTGCTGTTCTTGATTGTGAAGCGGACATCCGCCGCAGTGAGGTCCTTCTGCTTGTCCTCGTTGAAGTTGCCGGTCTCGATCTTGGTTTGAGTGGACGGGCCTTCGCCGTATATCTTCCATGGGCGCGAGCTATAGATGCCTTCGCTATTCACCGCCATCCACGCGGTGATGCCGTCGAGAACGACCTTCTCCTCGAAGTCCAGTTCGCCGGAGTTGGGCAGCGGGAAGTTAAGCAGCAAGTTACCGTTCTTGCTCACGATGTCGGCGAGCAGGTCGATCACCTTCTTGGCCGACTTATATTTCTCGCCGCGGTTGTAATGCCACTGGCCGATGCAGGTATCGGTTTGCCAGGGGTTGGGCGCAATGCCGTCGGAAACGCCGCGCTCATGATCGAGCAAACAGGTGCCGATGGCACAATCGGTGGACTCCTTGCTGGTGTAAACCGCCTCGGTCTGGCCGCCATGCACTTGCGCGCTCACGTTGTAAAGGTGCGCCACCATCTTCAGCCCGATGTCTTCGAAGGGAAGATGACCGTCGGTGTAAAGAAGGTCCGGCTGATACTTGTCGATCAGGTCGGTCATGCGGTCGAGGTAATGAAGCTTCCACGAATCGGGAATATCGTTGTCGCTCCAATCGAGCTTGTCGATGAGCCGGGCGCAGTCGGCGTCATGATAGAGATCCGCGTACTTGGGGTCGGCGCCATCGTAGGGAACGCCAGCCAGCGGCCCGGTCTTGTCCGAGCCGTGGGCCACCGAAAACCACTTGTAACTTATCCATAGGTGCTCGGTGACGCCGAAGCGCAATCCCTGCTTGCGCGCCGCATCTCTCCACAGGCCCACAATGTCTTTCTTCGGCCCCATGTTAGCGGCGTTCCAGCGCGTGTACTTCGAGTCCCATAGGTCGAAGTTGTCGTGGTGGACGCCCATGCTGACGAAGTACTTTGCGCCCGCTTTCTTGTACAGGCCAATCAGGTGATCCGGATCCCACTTTGCGGCCTTCCAGTTATCGACCAGGTCCTTGTAGCCGACCTTGGAGGGATGGCCGTAGGTTTCCACATGGTATAAGTACTGCTTCGACCCCTGCTGGTACATCGTGCGCGCGTACCAATCGCCGAACTCGATCGCCGACTGCGGCCCCCAGTGTGACCATATGCCGAACTTCGCGTCGCGAAACCACTCCGGAATCCGGTAACCCTGGAGAGAAGACCTGGTGGGCAGGAAGTTACCGCCCTGCGCCGCCTGGGCCTTTGCAAACCTTGAGAGAGCCAGAGCGGAACACGCACCGCCCATCCATTGAAGCAACTCGCGCCTGTTCACTGCCATTGTGGTTTCATTCCTTTCAGGGCGCCGTTCCCCTCGGAAGGCGCCTGGTTCAGTCTTTCTGTTTCTGCCAAGTCTCCTCGGTGGCTAACTCAAATCCGCAACCCGCATCGCTTGGCGGAGACGCTCTTCCGCCTCGGCGTTCCAGTAGCCGCAGTCGAGCTCGAAGAAGACGGAGGTGTAGGGAATCGTCATATCGGACTTGACAATCAGAATGCGAAATACCTGGGCGGATTGGTCGAGCTTCTGAATGATTTGCTCGTGCGGTATGCGGTTGACGCGCGCGCCGTAGAGCGCGGCATCCAGTTGCCGCCGGTACTCGGTTATACCGGGCGCGTCGTTCTCCGCGACAAAGGCCAGTTCCTTGTCCGCGTAGACGTTTGCCCGGATGTGGTTGCACGCGGTAATCGCGTCCAGAACCTTACGGACGACGCGCATCTGATCTTCGCCGGCGGCGATGGTTTCGATCCCCGGCTTCGATTGCGCGGGATAGGCCGAATCGGCAACCACGATCCAGTTGCGATGGCCGAATAGAGGCAGAAGGGCGCGGAGCTGGCGCTCCCAATCGGGCATGGATGAAGTTATCTGGCCAGTCATCTTTTCGCTACTCCTTGTAACTCGTTACCAACTCCTCGTCCGCGCAGACGGCAACCTTGCCGCACTTGCCACTTGCCATCAAAGCATAGGCTTCGGCGGCGCGCTCCAGCGGGAAGCGGTGCGTGACGATGTCGGCCGGATGCAGATTCCAGCGGACCAGCCGCTCCACCAGCTCTTCCATCAGCCAGGTTGAAGTCACCCACGATCCGTAAACCGTCTTCTGGTCGTGAATGATGTCGGGCGATGGATTGAATTCGACCGTTCCGCCCTCGCCGAGGAAGACGATTCTTCCCCATTTTCGCGTGGCGCGGATGGCCGTTGCCCGCGCCGCGGCGTTGGCCGAACAGTCCACCGCGCGCTCTACTCCCATGCCGCCGGTCAGCTTTCTGACCTGGGCAACATTGTCAGGCCCCGAAGCAAGAACGGCATCGCAAAGACCGAGATCGATGGCGATTTTCATGCGCTCGGGAATCACATCGATGCCGATGATCTTCTGTGCGCCGAGTTTGCGGCAGAGCGCGCCCGTCGCCAAGCCCACCGGCCCAAGCCCGGTAATCAGCACGGCATGATTGCCGTCGATTCCGATTTTCTCCAGGCCCTCGTAAACGGTTCCGAATCCGCAGGCAACCTGGGCGCCATCGGCATACGAAAGCTCATCGGGAAGAGCGATGAGATCCTTCTCTTCGGCCAGCATGTACTCGGCCATTCCGCCGTCGCGCTGCCATCCGTAAGCGCGGCGATACTTCTCGCTGGTGCAGGAGATCATGTAGCCGCGCCGGCAATCGTTGCAAACTCCGCAGCCGGAGATGTGGTACACAATCGCGCGGTCGCCCAGCTTGAAGCGGCGGCAGCCAGGGCCCGCGGCGACGATCTGGCCGCATGGCTCGTGGCCGGCGATAACTCCCTGGTAGCCCTCAGGGCCCTTGCCCAGGTGCTCGTGATAGATGCAGCGAATATCCGAGCCGCAGATCGTCGAAGCCTTCACGCGCAACAAAACTTCACCGTGGCCTGGAGCCGGAACCGGCACTGTCCGCATCTCGACGGTCGAGTCTCCGGGGAGGAACGCGGCGATCATCGTCTCTTTCATCTCTGTGCTCCAATCTCTTCTAACAGCCCGTTGTTTGTCTGCCGACGGGTTCGCGGGAACCACAACCGCGCCATGGGGATAAAGAACCAGGCGATCATCAAGGACGCGCGCCCTCTTAGGTCCGCTTCCCTCAGAGCGAGGTACTCTGCCTGCGAGATCTCCTTTAGGATTTGTCCCCGATCAACGAGAAGATACTGCCCGTCCTTGACTATGGGCGCCCCCGCTTGGCGGAGAAAGGCATCCCAAAGAAAGTTCCCGAAGGAAAACAGCATCAGCAGGCAAATGCAGGGAACGACCCAAGCCGGCATGTCTCGTACGAAGCCTTTCCAGGTCCGGTCTTCCAACATTGAATGTTCGAGCAAGAGGATCGGAAAAAGCGCCGCCGCCGGAATTGCGAGAACGGTCAGCCAAAGGTAACCATTCTCCATCGTCGCCCCAAAGAAGCTCCGGACGTAAATGAGGACGCTTGCGCCGAGGCCGAAAGCCGACAGCGCCGCAAGGAACTTTCGGATGATCGGGATGATGGTCACAGCACTTCCCTCACAAAATGCACATCATAATTCTGCCAGTATCAAGCCCGGCCTAACCGCCTGCGACGGCCCGATCGAGCTCAGAGCGCTGGCTCGCCTCCACTACGGCGGCGTGATTTCTCCGTCGATGTCCCAAAGAGCTTCCCAGCTCTGCCCATCCTTCCATAAGAAGACCTGCCCTTTGATCAACCGGCAGTTGCGGTCGATTGCGGCAATCTCGCGCATCTCTTCTCCGGAGAGCGGATCGCCGACAGCGCCCGCGAGATTGGCGCGGTAGTTATGAATCGAAAACGGAATCGGGGTCTGCCCGCGCTGCACCGCCCACTTGATGCACACCACGGCGGGATGAATCCCGTGCCGCTGGGCAATCTTCACGATGACTGGGTCCTCGGTGGGCGCGGTATCTTCGGGAGTGCGGTCGCGCTCCGGGCGGCCCGGAGAGCCGATGGGGCAGTAGCCGATAGGCTGGATGCCGCTCTCCATGACAAACTTGAATAACTCAGACTGCTGAAAGTGCGGATGCAGCTCCATCTCGTTTACCGCCGGCTTGATACGCGCGTCCCGAAGCACGAGTTTCAATTTGGGTATAGTCATGTTGGAAGTGCCGATATGCCGCACCAGGCCCATGTCCACAAGCTCTTCCATCTTGCGCCAGGTCTTCATGTAGCATTCGTGGATGTAGGGCTGGGCGTCCGCGCTGCGCGAGGTCACATCGCAGCCCGGCGGATGAAAGTTGGGAAAGGGCCAATGCACCAGGTAGAGGTCAAGGTACTTGAGGCGAAGGTCGGCAAGCGACTTGCGGCAGGAGGCGATCACGTCGTTGTGCTTGTCGTTCCACAGCTTCGAGGTGACCCAGAGTTCCTCGCGTTTTACGCCGCCGGCTTGAATTGCTTCCAATGAAGCTCCCACCTCCGGCTCGTTTCCGTAGACCGAGGCGCAGTCGAAATGCCGGTAGCCGGCCGCGGCCGCGCCCTTGACCGCCTCGGCAACCTGGGCCGGGGTCACGTGATCGGAACCGAACGTGCCCAGGCCGACAGCCGGCATCGTGGCTCCGGTACACAACCTTCTTTGTGGAATCGCCGCTGGATCGATGGGGGGCAATGCGCCCTCGCTTGCGTTGCTCATTGATGCTCCTTGCCGACAAGAAGGCTATCGCTAACCGCCGCCATCGCGCAACTGCCCTTTGCCGCAGCCGGCCGGAATGGGCCTTTGCGCCCAGAAACAAAACCGGCATCTCCAAGGCTGACGGTCTGCGCCTCAACCCTGCGCAAGTGAGCGAGCCGCAGCCCGCCCCAAGACTTCCCAAACGCTACACTAAACTGGATGTATGTCCAGCAGCGATCATCGGAATCCGGGGGCCGACTCCGCCGAGTGGAAGCCCGCGGCGAATCCATGGATCATTGCCGGCTCGGTGATGCTCGCCACCTTCATGGTGGTACTCGACTCTTCGGTGGCCAATGTCGCATTGCCGCATATCGCGGGCAACCTCTCAGCGTCGACGGATGAATCGACGTGGGTTCTGACCAGCTATCTGGTCTCCAACGGCATCATGCTGCCAGCCTCGGGCTGGATTGCGCGGCGCATCGGGCGCAAGCGCCTGCTGCTGTCGTCGATCCTGCTGTTCACCGCCGCCTCGCTGCTCTGCGGCCTGGCCATCAACATGCCGATGCTGATCGTCGCCCGGGTGCTGCAAGGCATCGGCGGCGGGGGCATGCAGCCCTTGGCTCAGTCCATCCTGCTGGAGAGCTTTCCGCCCCGCCAGCACGGCACGGCCATGGCCGTCTTCGGCGTCGGCGTTGTAGTGGCGCCGGTGATCGGCCCCACTCTGGGCGGATGGATCACCGACAGTTACTCCTGGCGCTGGATCTTTTACATCAATCTTCCCATCGGCGTGCTGGCGCTCTTCATGGTCAATCTCTTTGTTGAGGACCCTCCTTATCTGCGCAAGGCCTTTCGAGGAGCGATCGATTATCTTGGTTTCGGCTTGATGGCACTTTGGCTGGGCTCATTGCAGTTGATGCTGGACAAGGGACAGGAGATGGATTGGTTTGCGACCGGATGGATTCGATGGACGGCTGCAATTTCGTTTCTCGCGCTTTTGGGCTTCATCTTCCGCGAGTTGACGAATCGGGAACCGATCGTGCAATTGCACGTGCTTTTGGACCGCAATTTCAGCGTGGGAACGCTGATTACAGCTATCTACGGCTTCGTTCTTTATGGCGCCACAGCCATGCTGCCACTGTTCTTGCAGACAATCATGGGTTATTCGGCGCTGCAAAGCGGCCTGACGGTGAGTCCGCGGGGCATGGGCGCCATGGCTTCCATGATGGTGGTCGGCGTATTGGTCAGATACTTCGACGGCCGCCTGCTGATGGCCTTCGGATTCGCCCTGCTCGGTTACTCAACCTGGATGCTGAGTAACATCAGTCTCGATATCGGCATGGCTTCGGTCATCCTGCCCAATGTGATCAACGGCTCCGCCATGGGCTTCATCTTCGTTCCGCTCACCACCATGACCCTGAGCCGCCTGCGCAAGGAAGAGATGGGCAATGCGACCGGTATCTACAACCTGATGCGCAACATCGGAGGCAGCATCGGCATCGCCACGGTCACCACCCTTTTGGTGCGCGGCTCGCAGGCCCATCAGAGTTATCTGGCCGCCAACCTCACCGCCGGGAGCCCCGCAACGGCGCGGATGCTTCAGGGGCTGGGAGCACGGTTCTTTCATGCCGGGGCCAACGCGCACACCGCTCATCAAGAGGCCCTGGGGGCGCTTTACCGCAGCGTCCAGCAGCAGTCGGCCGTCCTCTCTTATGCCGATAACTTCCGCCTGCTGGCGTATCTCTCGCTGGCCTGCATGCCGCTGGTGCTCCTTTTCCAGCGCGTGCGCAGGCATTGACCAGGTAGAGCAATTTCATTGTTTCCTGCATTAGCCGCGCCATCCCACCGTAGGCGCAAAAGTGCGAACCGCAGGTCCTTCGACTCCGGTCGCCGAGGCGACCTTCGCTCAGGATGACAGCGCCGAGGGTGGAGCACCCAGCATTGATGGGCTAAGCCGCGCGCACCAGCAGGCAGGTGACATTATCGTTGCCGCCGGCTGTGTTGGCGGCGCTCACCAGGCGGGCGCAGAGTTCGTCCAGGGGAGAATCGACGCCGAGCAGGGATTCAATCAGCGCGTCGGGGAGTTCGCGGGTCAGCCCGTCGGAGCAGAGCAGAAACAGGTCGCCCGGCTCGGCTTCGAATTCGCAGATGTCCGGCGTGACCTGACTCTGCGTTCCCAGCGCGCGGGTTATGACGTTCCTGAGCGGTGAGTGCGGGGCAGCGTCGGGGGTGATCTGGCCCGCCCGGACCAGCTCGTCGACCAAGGAGTGGTCCACGGTCAGCTGTTCCAGGCTTCGGTTGCGCAGCCGGTAGCAGCGGCTGTCGCCGACATTGATCGCCAGCACGCGGCAATCCTCCGCCAGCAGGCCGACCAGCGTGGTGCCCATGCCGCGGAGCCGAGCGTTGCGCTGGGAGCGGGAGAAGATGGCCTCGTTCGTAGCGCGGACTGCCTCCTCGGCTGCCTGGGCGAGCGGCATGGCCTCGGCGCGGCTGGTGAGCAGGCGAATCATCTCTTCCACCGCCAGCCTGCTGGCTACCTCCCCTGCCGCGGCGCCGCCCATGCCGTCGCAGAGCAGGTAGACCCCGTGCTCGACTGACATGGCGAACGCATCCTCGTTCGAGGTGCGCTTGCGGCCGCGATCGGTAGCCGCCGCAGCCGTATAGTGGACGACAGCCGAAGCCAAGTGCAATCTCCCATCGCCCAGTTTACACGCGGCGGCGAAGGCTGCAGGGCGCGCGGAAGCCGCGCCTCAGCGCCCGATCTGGCCACCGTTGGAGTCCGCCAGCGGCGGCGGGGCGGGCAGATCGAAGACCTGAATTGCCCCGGCGTTGAGCACGGCCACGCGCCTGCCAGAGGGCGAGATGGCCACATTGCCGCCGGCATCGAGCGCGGGATTGGCCGGCGTTTCGAGCGCTACCTTGCCGCTGGCGGCATCGAAGACCCGGACCAACTGCCCTTTCACGTCCCCGGCGGCAAGGGGCGAGTAGGCATCGACTTCGTGGGTGACGGCCAGGGTCTCCTGCGCCAGACGAGAGCCATCAGGCGACCTGACGATCAGCGGCCAGATCCCCGCCGAGGAAGTGAGATCCTCCCAAAGGCGGCGGCCGGCGGTGTCCAGAGCCACCAGCTTGCGCCCGCCCCCGGCGTTACACGCCGTCACCAGCACCACGCGCTCGGAGACAAAGTCGAAGGCGGGCGAACAGGCCGAGTCCACGCGACCCACAATCCTGCTGCCGCCGGTGAAGTAGTTCAGGTTCAGCAGCCACTGCTGGCCGCTGCCGCGCAAGCTCTCCAGGTAGCCGTCGGCGTTGATGGGAAGATGGACGGTTGAGCGGGCGCGGCTCACCAGCATCACCTGGCCGGACGCCCGGCGCAGGATGCGCACCACCAGATCGGTCTGGGGTGGATCGGACTGGCCGTCTATCTTCTGCCCATCCACAACCGTGCTTGCCTTGGCGGAGTCCGGGCTTGGGACTTCGCCGGGCTTGGTTGGCTGCGCCGCGGGCTCGCGCGAGTTGGTCACCAGAAACTGCCCGGTGGGATCGTTCTCCAGCCAGAGCAGCGGCCCAGGGAATTGCAGCACGGGCTTCAACTCCAGCGTGGCGTCTCCCTGCGCAAGACTGTCCCGGTCGCGGAGCAGGAAGTGGCCGTCCTTGAGCGCCCACAGGTAGCGCACGCGATCATGCACGGTCCACAGAGCCTCAGACTCGACCGTTCCCGCCGGCAACGCCAGCACCACGGCGCGAATCTGGCGCTCGTCGCTGTCCGCGCTGCCGGCAGCGTCGCGGCGCATCAATCCCGGCACGCGAAAGGTGAACAGCAGCCGATCTTCGTCCAGAAAGTCCAGCGAAACCAGGCTGCTGCGCGTGCCCAGGTAGAGTGGGCCGGGCGCGGAAAAACTTAGCGGGCCGACCGGAATGGAGAACGCGGGCGGGAGCGAGGGCTTGTCGGGAAGCCGGTCGGGCAGCGGACGCTCTCTGGTCTGACGGGTCTGGCCCTCCCGGGGCGGGGCCACGCCTGGCGAGTCCGGCGCGAAGCCGGCACTGTCCTGTGCCCACGCGGCCGGCATGGCGCATATCGGCAAGCCGGCAAGCGCCAGCAACAGGCCCGTCCGGCTCAAGAGAGTTCGCAGCCGTTTCACCATCGAACAGTATTTTCGCCGATCCGGCGGGATTTGGGCAGTGACGGGGAGGCGTGAAAGGCTCGGTCACCTCGATTCATGAGCGCACACTACCGCGCAATTCACACCGAAGTTTATTTGGAAGATGTTCGGAATTGACCATTCAGCTCTTCCGTTTGGTGCTACCCTTCCTATCGTGCAGCCACTGGAGCGCTCAAAGAATGGGCACGCAGCGGCTTGAGAACGGCAATCCCTCCGTTCCGCACAGGGGCCCTCCACCAAACTCACCTCACCGGGGTCGTCTCGATCCATGAGGCGCAATCTCCGGGAGAGTTTGCTGTTACGCATTATGGTTTCCCAGTTGTGCGTTTTCGGGATGCAAGCCTGCGACCCCCCGGATCCGCAGGCTTGCACCTCGAACTCATTGCCCCTCGCTCCCCGCATCCTATCCCGCAATGCGCGCTTCGCGGTGAACTGTTGCGAAAATGAGACAATCGGAGTAATGTTCGACTTGCTTTCCAGGTCGACCTGGGAGAGCCCTTGACCATGCTGCGAGTCTTGTCCACGCACCTGTTCCTCAAACAGCGCCTGCACCCAGGCCTGCTTGAGTTGGCTGCCCGCTCCGGCGCGGAAGCGGTGGAGATCTTTGCCGCCCGCCAGCACTTCGACTACACCAGCCGCGAACATTGCAATGAGCTCGCCAATTGGTTCCGCTCCAACCCGCTCGAACCCTTTTCCATGCATGCTCCGCTCTTCCCGGACCATGATATGGGTCGCGCCGGCGCTCCCGCCGTTAATCTTCTGCACCCGGAAAAGGCCCGCCGCATCGATGCCATGGACGAAATCAAGCGCGCCCTTGAATCCGCCGAGCAAATCCAATTCCGCAACCTCGTCCTCCACCTCGGCGAGCGCGACGACGGATGGTCGATGCGCAGTATCGAGCACGGCATCGCCGCCCTGGAACATCTGGAGGCTTTTGCCAACCCCCTGGGCGTGCGCTTGCTCGTCGAGAACCTCATCAGCGACCCCACTACCCCCAGCCACCTGCTTACCATCCTTGAAATGGGTCACCTGAATAAGGTTGGCGTCTGTCTGGACCTGGGCCATGCCCACCTCACTGTTGGCATCGCCGAGGCCATCGCCACCCTCGGCCCTCACATCGCCTCCGTTCACGTCCACGACAATGACGGCCTCAAGGACGAGCACCTCTGGCCCGGAGACGGAACTATCGCCTGGGCCTTTACGGTCCGAGCCCTCAAAGCCCTTCCCGCCGCTCCCGCCACCGTCCTCGAGATCTCCCAAGACCTCGCGGAGACTCCCGCCCAAATCGCTGCCCACATCGGCGAAAGCTTCGCCCTCTTCGACTGAGGAACGCCCTTCCGCGAATCGCAATGCGAGTCTCGGATTCCCCTCTTCATTCAACCGTCAATATGATGGTGGCGGAGTGCGACAGCGCGCCCGAGGTTCCGGTCACGGTTATCGTGTAGGTTTGCGCGGTTTGGCCGAGGGAGCTGCTGACGGCCCCGCAGCCGCTCAGCCCGGCCATTGCCGCCATGCCCGCGGCGGCCAGCAGGAGCATGGAGATCCAGCGGCGAATCCGCTTGGAACCGCGCCGCAGCCTGCTTGCAATCGGCAGCAGGAGCAGCGCCAGGGAGAGCGGAACCAGCCTGCCAGCGACCCTGCCTCCGTTGCCGCCGGTCCATTCCGAGGCTGCCGAAGCCCGCGGCACCAGGATGGTCAAGGTTACCGTGGTGGTTCCCGAGCCGGCCGGAACACTGACCGGGGAAAATGCGGCCGTCGCTCCGGCGGGCAGGCCGCTGGCCGACAGCGCGATCGCATTGGTAAGGACGCCGGCTCCGTTCGCGGGGCTGACGGTGAAGCTCTCTCCGACGGTTCCACCGGGAAATACCGTCGCTGTGCTGCCGGCGCCGATAGCCAGGCCGATGGTGAAGTCGGCAACGGCGGGGAGATCGATAACGAAGGTATAGCTCTGGCTGCCGGTGCGCGGTACGGCACCCGCGCTGCTGTCCGTCGCTGTGATGGTGAAGGGGAACGAGCCGGCCGCCGCCGGCATTCCCGACAGCTCGCCGGCCGTGTTCAAAGTCAACCCCGGGGGCAAGGCTCCGCTGCTTACCGCGAAGGCGTACGGCGCAACGCCGCCGGCAGCCGAGATGGCCGTTTGCGGATACGGCGTTCCTATGGTCCCAGTCGTGAGGGCGGTGGGCGAGACTGCCAGCGGAATCGTCTGCGCCGGCACCACCGTCAATGCATAGGTAAGCGTCCCGGTTCCCGAAGCGTCCGACCCGGTGAGCCTGACATCTTGTGTCCCCGCCACCGCCGTCTCGCCAACCGAGATGGTCACCGTGGCGGCCGTTCCCGGTGCAATCGACCCCGGCTGCACGACAACCGTCACGCCGTTGGGAGCCTTTGCCGTCAGCGTGACTGCGCTCGTCGACGCCCCGCTCTCCGTGACGCTCACCGTAAACGCAGCCGTCCGGCCCACAACCACCGTTGCGCCCGTCGCCGACGCAGTCAGCGAAAAGTCCGCGCCCGCCTCACCCCATTCGTTGACCAGCAGCGCCCCGTCCACCGAGCCCATGCCGGTGGCCAGGTTGTAATCGGCCCCGCTGGCCGTGAACCCCATCACACCCGGAACGCTGTTGTTTCCCGACGGCGTCGCGTGGAACGGATTGTGCGCGCCGTTTAGCAGGGAATACAGCCCCGGATTGGCGCTGCCCACTCCCGTCCCTCCCTGCCGCTCCACCACCAGCGCCATCACCCCCGCAAACGAAGGCGAGGACGCCGAGGTTCCCGAGACCACATAGTACGAACCGTTTTCATAGATGACATACCCATCGTGCGCCGCCGCCGTCACCGCGACGTCCGGCACCGCCCGCATTCCATTGGCCGCACTTGTCCCGTTTACCGCCTTCTGCCAAGGCGGCTGCGCATAGATCACGCTCACTCCACCCCCCGACGCCCACAGCCCCGACCCGCCGTTCAGCGCGCTTTCGTTCCAAACCTCCTCCGGAATGTAACCGAGCGCGGTGCCATAATTCGCCGTGTTGGTTGCAGCCCAGTACTGCGCCGGATTCGACCCCTCGTTGAACTCGGTTCCGCCCACGCAGGTCGCGTAGGGCGAACTGCACAGCCCATTCACAGCGGTCCCCGACCCCGATGCGGACGAACCCCCATAGCAGCCCGCCGCGCCCGCGTCGCCCGAGGCCACAAGCGCGCTCATCCCCTGGCTGGCGGCCTGCTCCCAAAGCTGGTTGTAGAACGCCAGCTCCGAGGTTCCCATCTCCTGCTCGCAACTGCCGTAGCTGACGCTCACCACCTGCGCCAGCGCATGATTCACAATGTGCTGCGCCGACAGGTCCACGCCGTCGGTGGTCGCCGTCGACGCCCCAACCACAAGCTCTACCGCGGCCGCCGGCGCCACCGCCCCGCTCCACTCCACGTCCAGCGTCGCCTCATCCTGATCCCCCGTAACCAGCCCCGGATCGGCCCCCGGCAGGATCACCGCCGGGTTGTTCGCCGCCAGCCCGGCCATGGTCCGAAACGCCGCCACGTCGCTCACGTCGATATTGCTTCTCCCCGCAATCGCAATCGAGACCCCCGTCCCCGCCGTTCCAGCACCATACAGCGAATCGAGATCGTAGATCGCCGCCCAGTCGGCCGGAAACAGATAGTGCGTGCTCCCGCTCGTGTACAGCGGCTGCGCCCCAGCGAAGCTCCGTCCACCGAACAGATCATCGGTAGCCAGCGGTGTGCGCGCCTCGATCTCGGATCTGCGCCGGAAATCGTGCAGAGAAACCACGCCGCCCACCACCGCGGCGAGAGCCGCCGGAATCTGAGGATCCTCGGAGCTGGCGACATGCTCCACCCCATCCACCAGATAGCGGTGAATCTCGGCGTGAAAGGCCTCCGCCACCTGCCCCGCGGTCCCGGAAAAAACCAGCAGCCGGTTGCTCGGCGGAATCTCTTCCACCGTGAATCCATGCCCTCCGAGCCACGCAGCAACCAGCGCCGCGTCCTCCGCGCTCACCCCAAACCGCGCCCCAAACCCGGCCGGCGTCAGCCACTGCCGGTAAAGCGGCGAACGCGGATCGTGCTGCGCCGCCACCAGGGCGTCCAGCTCCGCCTGCTGCGTGGCCGAGGGTTCCAGCTCCAGCACCATTCGCCCCAACCCGGTCTCCGCGTCCACCACTCCCCGGTCAAACTCCTCTCGCGCCAGCGGGTGCATGTTCCCCGTGAGCGTCACCAACTGCGACTCATCGATGGGTTCCGCGATCCGGCTCGGTTCCGCCGCGCGGTTTGCCGCCGTCTGGCCCAACCCAACCGCGCATCCCACGGCCAGAATCAGAAGCCCCGCGCAGAATGAGCGAACTCCAACCAAGCTCGGCATGGCCGGCCTTTCAAGACAAAAAAGTCCGCCACAGAGGTGGGAGAGCCATCCCCCAGTCTTAGCGTCTTCTTATCCATCGGCCTGGAGAGCGCGCCTCCCGAGCCGGAGCGGCCGGATTGTTAAAGGAATGGGCTTACTGCGGTACTTTGAAAGAACTAAATGGGTCGCCATGCGACCCGCCTCGAACGCGGCCTTTTTGCAATCTATTCATCTGCCCGGACTATAAAGGACCGATGCCCTTCCCTGCGGCTTCTTCCGTTGCATGCCTGGTGATGAAGACGACGGCGCCGGAAGGCAATGAGGCCTATGCTTTCCTCGTGCATCCGAAGCGGGTGTACGCCGGAAAGAAATGCCGCCGGGATTCTCCAACTTGAACGATAGGAGCCGATGAACATGCGCGTACTCGTTGCTTACGCAAGCCGCTACGGAGCCACCCAAGGAATCGCAGAGCGCATTGCCGCCACGCTGCGCCAACAGGGCATTGAGGCCACGGTCGAGGGCGCGGAGCGAGCCGGCGATCCGGCGGGCTACGACGCCGCCGTCATCGGCAGCGCCACGTATTACTTCCGCTGGATGAAGCCCGCCGTGAAGTTTGTGCGGAGCAACGCGGACTCGCTCGCCAAGCGGCCCGTGTGGCTGTTCAGCGTCGGTCCACTAGGAACGAAGGACAAAGACGACCAGGGCCGCGACGTGCGCGCGGTTCTGGAACCCAAAGAGATCGCGGAGTTCAGAGAGACCGTCAAGCCCAGGGATCACCGCGTCTTCTTCGGCGCAATGGACCCCAGCAAGCTCGGCTTCACGCACCGGCTCATCTACAAGCTGCCGGCCAACCGCGACAACGCGCTGTTTCCCCAGGGCGACTTCCGCAACTGGGCCGACATTGAGACCTGGGCCGGCGGCATCGCACAGGCGGTGAAGGCGCTGTAGACGCCGGGCGCCCCATCCTGCTCGGAGCTGAATTGACTGCTAGGGGACTGTGCTTGGTAGACTGACCGGATCAAGGCCCTAAAAGGAGGCAACGTTTGAAGCTAGCAGAGGCACTTGCGGAGCGGAGCGACTGTCAGAATCGACTCGAAGATTTGAAGAAGCGCATGGCGAGATCCGCACGGGTCCAAGAGGGCGAACAACCGGCGGAAGACTCCGCCGAACTCCTGAACGAGGCGGAGCGACTGTTCGGAAGACTGCTTGATCTGGTGAGCGCGATCAACCGAACAAATGCAAGAACGGCCTTCGACGAGAAGCGATCCGTTTCCGACGCCATCGCAAAACGCGATATTACAGCCAAGAAGCGGGATTTCTTGTCGAGCATCGCCGATGCTGCCAGCACACGGCAGGATCGCTACTCTAAATCCGAAGTGAAGTTTGTGGCCACTCTTTCGATAGCACAGCTTCGCAAGCAGGTAGATCAACTATCCAAAGAGTTCCGCGAGCTCGATACCCGGCTCCAGGAACTGAATTGGCAGACAGAATTGGTGTGAGGAAGTTGGTAGTCGCTTTGTTGTGGTGAGCACAAGCCCCGCCGGGGGCAAATCCGGCACACTGCCGTTCCGGCAGCTTTGGTGACCTTGATGGGCCAGGGTCAGCGGGTTCGATCCCCGCGTGTAACTGCGCATGCCCCGTACGGTCACAACCGTATCGCGCACATTCACTATTCACAACCATGTGCTGGACGGCAAAACGGCGAGGGCGGGTATGGGGAACCACACCAGTTCAAATGCGGGCGCTCCATCCATGCGGCTTCTTCAGTCGCAAGGATGGGGCGCCCGGTTCTATTTCGCTCGTTATGAGCCGGTTCGATAACTAAACGGGACCGTTTCTAGTCTCCCGGTACAGTCTCCTCCACTTGGCTGCGAGCCGCGGCGAGCGCTGCGCGAACGCCCGCGCCGTAGGCCGGGTCAGCCTTGTCGAAGTGGGCCAACTGACGCTCGACGATAAACTGGGGAACGCCGCTCATGGCCGAGGCAATGTTCGAGAAGAGCCGCTGCCGCTGCTCCGGATTCATCAGCCGAAACAGGTCGCCGGGCTGCGTGTAGTCGTCGTTGCCGATGCGGTGGTTGTAGCGATCGGTGTCGCCGGAGATGCGCAGCGGAGGCTCGGCCACCGACTTATCCTCCTTCGGCCCGTTGAAGCTGTTCGGCTCGTAGTAGGCGTCGGGGTTGGCAGTGTTGTTGTCAAAGAAGCGCATGGCGCCATCTTTGTTGTAGTTGTGCACCTGGCACTTGGGGGCGTTTACCGGCAGCGCCTCATAGTGCGTTCCCAGCCGGTGCCGGTGGGCGTCGGCGTACGAAAACACGCGCGCCTGGAGCATCTTGTCGGGCGAGAATCCAATCCCCGGTACGGTGTTCGAGGGGCTGAAGGCGGCCTGCTCGATGTCGGCAAAATAATTGTCCGGATTGCGATTGAGTTCGACCACGCCCACGGGAATCATCGGATAGTCCTTGTGCGGCCAGACCTTGGTCAGGTCGAAGGGGTTGTAGGAGGTCTTCTCCGCATCCAGCTCGGGCATGATCTGGATCTGGAGATTCCAGCGCGGAAACTCGCCGCGCTCGATCGATCCATAGAGGTCTTCCTGGTAGCTTTCGCGGGTCTTTCCGATCACTTCGGACGCCTCGGCGTTGGTGAGGAATTTGTGTCCCTGCGCGGTCTTGAAGTGGAACTTCACCCAGAACCGCTCGCCCGCCTTGTTCCAGAAGCTGTAGGTATGCGACCCGTAGCCGTTCATGAATCGCGGGCTGAGGGGCAGGCCGCGGTCGCTCATGAGAATCGTTACCTGGTGCAGGCTCTCCGGCGACAGCGACCAGAAGTCCCACATGGCCGTGTTCGAGCGCAGGTTGGTCCTGGGGTGGCGCTTCTGGGTGTGAATAAAGTCGGGGAACTTCAAAGGATCGCGGACGAAGAAGACCGGGGTGTTGTTGCCCACCAGATCCCAGTTTCCTTCCTCGGTGTAGTACTTCATGGCGAAGCCGCGCACGTCGCGCTCGGCGTCGGCCGCGCCCTGCTCGCCGGCCACGGTGGAGAAACGGAAAAGGCACGGCGTCTGCTTGCCCAGTTCCGAGAAAAGCTTGGCGCGTGTGTACCGAGTGATGTCGTGGGTGACGGTGAGGGTGCCGAATGCGCCCCAGCCTTTGGCGTGAACGACGCGCTCGGGAATGCGCTCGCGGTTCTGGTGGGCGAGCTTCTCGAGCAGTTGATGGTCCTGGAGCAGGACAGGGCCGCGCGGACCGGCGGTCAGGGAGTTCTGGTTGTCGGCGATCGGCGCTCCCGAGGTGGTGGTCAGGCGCTCAGACATAGTTGCATCTCCTTGTCAGTGCTTGGCTTGCGGGGTTCTTGGGGACGATCCCCGGCGGGGACCGGGTTTACTACACGAACAAAATAGGCCTTCGGGGAAAGAAAAACAAGTCAGCCGGGATTTTCAAGTCGCTTCTCCGGCTTCGGCCAGTATACGCTCGGAAGCCTGCGCCGGATTGGATGCTTGCAACGGTCCGAGCGGGCGCCTGCCGGCCTGCGTCTCTCAACCTGGGAGTTGAGGGCCAGGCGCGCAAGCCCGGTCCCGGTCCGGGACAGCACCGGCGCCGAAGCGATACCCTTTGAACGGGACCCTGAAGGCGCCGAGGCCCGAGACGAACGGATTCTGAAGGCGATCAAGAAGGAGCGGCAATGAGAATGGGAAGGTGGGCACGGCGGTTGATGCTGGCGGCTGCTCCGGTCACGGTTTGTTTATCGGCCGGTCTTCTGGCCGGCTGCGGAGACTTCTGGCAGGCGCCGGGCGGCGGCAGCAACAGCTTTACCTTGACCAATAGCGGCGTCATCACCGTAAGCCCCGGCGCAAGCGGCACCTCGACCATAACCGTAACGCCAGCAAACTCGTTTACCGGGGCGGTCACTCTTACCTGCGCGGTGACCAACTCGCCTGCGGGCGCTGCCAATCTCCCCACGTGCAACCTGAATCCAACTTCGGTGACGATCAGCGGCACGACGGCGCAAACGTCCACGCTGACGGCGGACACCGCGTCCGGGACTACCAGCGGAGCTTACCAGATCACGGTGACCGGCGTTTCGGGCAGTACTTCGGAGACCACCGCCGTTTGCGTTGCCGTGGGGTCTTCCTCGGGCGGTTGCAGCAACACGGCCGGCACCAGCGGCAACTTCTATATTCTGAACAGCAGCACGATTAGCGGCTATTCCATCAATGCCGGTACTCTGACTGCGCTCAGCGGCAGCCCTTATTCCTTGCCCACCGGTGGCGGTGTCGGCGCCGCCATGGCCATTGATCCAACGAGCCCTACTCTTCTTTATGTGGCCACCACGGGCGGCATCTTCCTTTACTCGATCGAATCGAGTGGCGCACTGTCGACGCCGACGACGATTTCTCAGGTTCTGGGAGTGACCGCCATCCAAGTCGACCCTTCCGGCAAATGGCTTCTGGTGGCCTATAGTTCGGGTTCTCTTAGCGCCATTCCCATCACCTCCGCGGGCACTCAGGACTCTACGCGCTCTGTGCAAGCAAACACAAACCTTGCGGGAACCCCAATTCAGATGGCCATTTCTCCGTCTCAGACGAATGCAATTGTGGCCGTGTCTCTCGGCAGCTCCGGAACGCAGGTATTCCCATTCTCCACCGGCAACTCCGCTCCTATCGGAAATGCTTATACACCAACCATCGCACCGTGGGGCGCGACGAATTCCGCCGCATCGGCACAATCGGTGGCCATCGACCCCCAGAACCGCTTCCTGTACATCGGCGAAGTTGCTGCCTTTCCCAATTCCACCGCCAGCACCGGTACCGGCGGCCTGCGCGTATTGCCCATCGGCAGCGGCTCAGTTTCGGGGATTTCCACAACGCCCACTCCCAGTGGCGGCACCGGGCCTCATGCCATCCTGCCCGAATCCTCGGGAAATTACGTCTACGTCGCCAACTGGGCAGGAAACGCAACCGGGGTTGGCTTCCAGGTGGCCTCTAATGGCGCCCTTACGCAGCTCTCCAGCACCTTTTCTACTGGAAGCGAACCTACCGGGTTGGCCGAGGACAACACGGACGGCTTCGTACTAGTGGTGTCCGGTCTCGGCAGCCCGGACTTCGATGCTTACTCGTTCAGCAGCTCAACCGGCTTACTGACCTCCGGCATTTCTTCCAGCAGCACCGGCACAAATTCTGTCGCCATCGTCGCCGTGCCGTAGAAGGCAGGGAACAGGGACAAGGGACTAGGGAATAGACAGGGGGCTGAGATCCGATCTCCGGCCCCTGATCACTGATCCTCGCCACGGCGAGCCTTCGGCCTGACCCCTGAGAACTGATACCTTGAAACTGGAGGCGGCGATGGCAGTGGAGGCAGGGCTGAAGATCGAACTGGGCAAGCAGGGCGTCTTCGTTACCACCATCGAGGAGTTGTACAACTGGGGCCGGCGCAGCTCGATCTGGCCCATGCAGTTCGGGCTGGCCTGCTGCGCCATCGAGATGATTGCCACCACCATGGCCCGCTACGATCTGGCGCGCTTCGGGGCCGAAGTCTTCCGGCCGTCGCCGCGGCAGGCGGACCTGATGATCGTCTCCGGCACGGTGACCAAGAAGATGGCGCCGCAGGTGGTGCGGCTTTACAACCAGATGGCCGAGCCCAAATATGTGATTGCGATGGGGGCGTGCGCCATCTCCGGCGGGCCGTTCAAGCAGGGTTACAACGTGCTGAAGGGGATTGACCGCTACATTCCCGTGGACGTGCATATTCCCGGCTGCCCGCCGCGGCCTGAGGCGTTGATGCACGCCTTCATCACGCTGCAGAAGAAGATCGATGGGCAGCATCTGACCGGCGAGGGCCGTCCGCGGCACCTGGACGCGCAGGCGCAGGGTGAGTTTCCCGTGCCCGTGCCCGGAGCGCACGATCTGGAGCCGGCGTCGAACCCCGGCGTATGGCCGGTGCCGCTGGTGATTAGGTGATAGCGGGCAGCTACAGTTTGGAGGAACGGATGAAGAGCGTGGATCTGGATTTTGACCGGAATGGATTTGCCCGATATATTTGGGGTCTTTCCTATGCTTTTGTGGCATGGGGAGCTTTCGTTGTATTTGGCAGATTCTGGAATGAAATTCATCGTCATGGGCTATCACTGTGGCCTGCGACTAATACACTTCTTCGAATCATCGTTCTTCCGTTCTTCTATATAAGCCCATTGATATTCTCTCTTCAGTTCAGAAGGTATAAGAGGTGTGCATTGAAGGAAAATCTAGTTAGTGAAAGAGTGGCCAAGAACGTCGAATACCTCATCGGACTACAGCTAATGTTTGTTTATATGGCGATAATGCTATTTGCTATATGGAAATGATCTCGACTTATAGGAGCAGGATTTGAAGACGGTAGAAGAGATCAAGGCGGCGATCGAGGCGGCCGTGCCGGGCGCGGCGGTGGAGATTGTGCCCAACCCGAGCCCGTGCGGGCAGCACTCGCTCAGGCTTGAGCCGGATCATGCGGTCGCCGTGGCGACGTTTCTGCGCGACGAACTCTTGTTCGATTACCTGTCGAACGCGACCGGCGTGGACTGGCCGGACAAGGAAGTCACAGAGAGGGTGAAGGTTACGCGCGCGGTGACAAAGACAGTGGACGGCGTGGAATCGACTGCGGATGAGACCGTCGAGGAGACGCGCAAGCGGGTCCAGCCGGGCTGCCTGGAGGCGGTGTATCACCTCTATTCGGTCGCGCTGAAGCAAGGGCCGCTGACCATCCGGATGCGCACGGTGAACCGAACCGATCAGGTCGAGCTGCCGTCGCTAACTCCCGTCTGGCGGTCGGCGGAGTTTCAGGAGCGGGAGATCTTCGATCTCTTCGGCATTGTGTTCACTGGGCATCCCGACCTGCGGCGGCTGCTGATGTGGGATGGGTTCAAGGACCACCCCATGCGCCGCGATTACGTGGAGCCGGACGACTTTGAATACGAGCCGACGGCGCACGACGAGGTGCTGGCTAGGGCGCAGGCGCACAAAGACAGGGAACAGGGAGTAGGGAACAGGGAATAGGACCTGGATGGCAGTTGCGGATAACAAGACGGAAAAGCGGCAAGGCTGGAACCGCCCGCCGGTGATGGAGCCGGACGGCGAAGGGGAGCTGCTGGAAGTGGCCATGGGGCCGCACCATCCCTCCACTCACGGCGTCTTCCGCATGGATGTGGCGCTGGATGGGGAGCGCGTGATCCGCCTCAAGCCGGTCTTCGGCTACCTGCACCGCAACCACGAGAAGCTGGCCGAAGGGATGAGCTACCTGGGCTCGATGCCGTTCACCGACCGGCTGGACTATATCTGCCCGCTGACCAATAACTGGGCCTATGCGCTGGCGGTGGAGAAGCTGACCGGCCAGGAGGTTCCCGAGCGCGCCGAGTACCTGCGGGTGATTCTGGGCGAGCTGACGCGCTTTCAGAATCATGCCTCGTCGATCGGATTTCTGATTCAGGAGATGGGCGCCAGCGGGACGCCGCTGATGTACGCCTTCCGCGAGCGGGAGAGGATTCTGGACCTTTTCGAGGCGCTCACCGGCGCGCGCATGATGGTGAACTACATGCGCTTCGGCGGCTGCCGCGTGGATGCGTCGGCCACATGGCTGGATGCGGCGCGCAAGGTGGTGGCCGGGCTGCCGGGGTTTGCAGACGAGATGGACCGGCTGCTGAGCACGAACGAGATTCTGATGGCGCGCACACAGGGGGTGGGCATCCTGCGGCCGGAGCTGGCGGTCAATGCCGGAGTAACGGGGCCGATGCTGCGGGCTTCCGGCGTGAACTACGATATTCGCAAGGTCGATGGCTACGGCATCTACAATCGCTTCAATTTCCGCGTGCCGCTGGGCGACCACTGGGACGTTTACGATCGCTATATGATTCGGCTGCTGGAGATGCGGGAGTCGATCAAGATTCTGGAACAGGCGCTCAAGGATATTCCGCCTGGGCCCGTGATGGACCCCAAGGCGAAGCTGCGCGGCTTCCGGCCCAAGCCGGGCGAGGCTTACGGGCGCATCGAAGCTCCCAAGGGCGAGCTGGGTTTCTATCTCATCAGCGACGGAGGACCGAATCCCTATCGCTATCGGATTCGCCCGCCGAGCCTGATCAACTTGACGGTGCTGGAGGATATGGCCCTGGGCGAAAATGTGGCCGACGTGGTGCTGATCTTTGGCAGCGTGGATATTGTGTTGGGAGAAGTGGATCGGTGATGCCGGGACTGAGGGACTAGGGACAGGGATGATGCTTGGGTCATCCTATACGGCAGCTCAGAAGGGCCGGTCAGTTGATCGGCTTCGGTTGGTGGTCCGCTGGGTTTGACGCAAATTTGGAAGCAGTGTTAGGAGTTTCTGAGATGAAGCAGCTATTACCATCAAGACAACTCGCTCGGCGAGTGATCGGTGCGCTTTGGGTACTTGCTTGTGTCTGGCTGCTCGTTTGGACGCTTCTTCTCAGGAATGCCTCACCAAGAGAGTTCGGAGATGTAGAGGAAGCGGAAATTCTGGGGATGCTTGGATTGTCAGCTCCATTAAGCTTCTTGATCATATTTCCATTAAGATGGGTTTCGTTTTCTTGGTGGATTTATCCAGAGAATGATTCGCGAACGATTCTGGCCATTTGGTTTTGCATTTTCGCAATTGGTTGCCTTCAGTGGTTTGTGCTTTTTCCATGGATGGTTGATAAGGGGTATGATATTTACGATTTCGTAGCTCTTAGGGTTAGGCGCAGGTTTGGAAGACATGACGCAGTTGGCTCAACGTCCATCCCAAAGGTCTGAGTGAACGGCGCGCATTATTAGTAATAACGGTTAAATCTTCTGGGAGGGGTATTTGTTAGGTGAAGGCATACTGAAGGGCATGGCGGAGACGGCAAGAAACTTTGCGGGGAGCTTTGTCTCCGCGGAGCAGCTGACGACCGTCCAGTATCCGGAGGAGCGCATCGCACCCATCGAGGCTACGCGCGACTTTCCCTTCCTGGTTTACGACGGTGCGGACTGGGAGGCCGGGCTGCGCTGCGTGGCCTGCCAGATATGCGAGAAGGAATGCCCACCCAAGTGCATTTATATAGAGAAAAGCACGGACAAAAAGCCGGACTATGTGGGCAAGCCGCAGTTTTATCCGGCGAGATTCGATATCGATATTTCGGTTTGCATGAGCTGCCAGATATGCGTCGAGGTCTGCCCCTTTGAAGCGATCAAGATGGATACGGAGTTTGAGCTGAGCACAGCGGACCGCTTCGGCGGACTGCTCTACGACCGCAAGCAACTCGCCAAGTCGAACGAGCACTATCGCAAGATTCATCCCACCGAGGCGGCGCAAGTGGATGCGCGGCTGGCGGAAGGGAAGGCCAAGGCCGATACCAAGCAAACGAACGCGGCCATTGCCGCGGCCGTCAAGGGCGCGGAGATACCGGCCCGTCCGCCGGCGGGAGGAGACTAGCCGATGGTCGCGACGCTGGACCAAATCTTCGTTCTCCTTAGCCGCTGGCTAGTGGGCTTCTTGCCTGCCGGTTGGCAGGCTGCGGCCGGCGTGGTGCTCAGCGTAGCGGTGATCGTCTGCCTGTTTCCGGCGCTGTTTGCGCTCACTGTACTGCTGGAGCGCAAAGGTCTGGGGCGCATGCAAAATCGCATCGGTCCCAACCGCGTGGGACCGTTCGGAATCCTGCAGCCGATCGCCGATGGCATCAAGTCGCTTACCAAGGAAGATATCGTTCCCCTGCGCGCGGATGGGGTGGTGCATTTTCTCGCGCCGGTAGTGCTGGTGGTGGCTGTCTTCATGGGCTTTGCCGTGCTGCCCATGGGCCGCAATATGACGCTGGTCAAGATGGATGCCAGCCTGCTGTTTTACTTTGCTATCGGCGCTTCGACGGAGCTATCGGTATTTATGGCCGGGTGGTCGAGCCGCAACAAGTATTCGCTGCTGGGGGCCATGCGCGCAGTGGCGCAGATGATCAGTTACGAGGTGCCGCTGCTGATGTCCAGCGTGGCCGTGGTGATGATTGGTGGGTCGCTCTCGCTGGACAAGATAGTCGAGGCGCAGAACCATTACACATGGGGCCTTCCGCACTGGTACATTTTTACGCCCTGGGGGTTTGCGGGGTTTGTGTTGTTTGCCATCGCGGCCACAGCGGAGACCAATCGCTCGCCCTTCGACCTGCCGGAAGGCGAGTCGGAGTTAGTGGCCGGCTACTTTACCGAGTACTCAGGCTTCAAGTTTGCGCTGTTTTTTCTGGGTGAATATCTGGCCATGTTTTCCATCTCCGGGCTGGGCGCGACTTTGTTTCTGGGCGGGTGGTCGGCGCCGTTCTCCTTCCTGGGCTGGGTTCCGTCATGGATATGGTTCTTCGCCAAGATGCTGGTTGCCATGTGCACATTTATCTGGCTGCGAGGAACCCTGCCGCGGCTGCGCCAGGACCAGCTGATGAACTTTGCCTGGAAGTTTGTGCTGCCGCTTGCCATGCTGAATTTGATGGTCGCCGCGCTGTGGCATTTCCTGGGCGATGGTTGGGCGCGCTGGGTAATCTGTTCGGCGATCCTGGCGGTGAGTTATGTTGGGATGGGCTGGGCTGGCATGCGCAGCAAGCACTTCGGGGCAAGGAGTTATCGCTATGCGGAGTAAGGTTCTCAGGTCTTGGAGGAGTTCGGAGGAATCCGACAGGAACGCAATCGGACTTGGGGCTAACGGATGGCAGCCATGATGATTACTTTGGTCGTAATGTTGGGCCTGTCGGCCGTCGGAATCGTGCCTCTGGTTTACGGTACCGTTAAGAAGAACAGATGGGGGATCAATTTGACCTCGGCCTTTTGCCCGCGCTGTGGCGCACCGTTCCCACGGGTACGCGCGCCGCGTTCGCTTCGCCAATTTTTGTGGGGTGGTTGTACGTGCGGGGCCTGCGGAACCGAAGTTGATAAGTGGGGCAGAGAAGTAGCATCACCCGCCCCGAATAGCAACGAAAGGAGCGAGAGTCGATGAGCATTGTGTTCTTTCTGCTTGCCGCTGTGACGCTGGCCGGCGCGCTGGCGGCGGTAACGCTGAAGAATACGGTGCATTGCGCGCTGGCGCTGACGGTGGCCTTTGCAGGCCTGGCGCTGCTTTACTTGGAGCTTGACGCGCAGTTTGCGGGGTTTGCGCAGATTCTGGTTTACATCGGCGCGGTGGCTATCTTAGTTGTGTTCGCGATTTTGCTGACAAAAGGATCAGAGACACCGAAGGATGGAGTGTATAGCAAGAACTGGTTCGCCGGCCTGGTGATTGCGGCGGGCGTGTTTGCAGTGCTTGGCTGGGCGGTGCTCGAGAGCGCGCGGGTTTTGCCAGGCCCAGGGGGCGCCCCGACGGCAGCGCCGGCGGTAACTGTGTTGCAGATTGGCAATGCGCTGATGGGCCGCTATGTGCTGCCGCTGGAGATCGTAGCGCTGCTGCTGACGGCGGCGCTGATCGGCGCGGTGATTGTGGCCATGCATGAGAAGGAGGAGACCAAATGACGCCGCTCAGTGGTTATCTTCTCGTGGCCGCGCTGTTATTCTCGATTGGCCTCGCCGGGGCGCTGACGCGGCGCAACGCCATTCTGGTGCTGATCGGCATTGAGCTGATGCTGAACGCCGCCAACCTGAATCTGATTGCTTTCTGGCGCTACGGGCCGCATCCGGAGGCACTGACGGGAATGATGTTCGCCATTTTCTCGATTGCCGTGGCGGCAGCCGAGGCCGCGGTGGGACTGGGACTGATAATCCAAATCCATCGCCACGCGCATACGACGGATTTGGACCGGATAAACAGGATGAGGGGGTGAGCGGCAGATGCAAGATCAATCTCTGAATGCTGTTGTAGTTGCCGCCTCTATCATTGGCCCAACGCTTGTACTCGTTCCCGCTGTTCCGATGATTGCCGCGGGTGCGATTTCGCTGATGAAACAGAAGCGCCGGAAGGCCGCTGCCAGATTGGCCATCGGCTCCCTTGGTTTTTCTTTTCTGTATTCGCTGGCTGCTTTCATTCTGGTGGCCAGCCGTCCCGGCATGAGCACCTGGACCTATACGAATTGGTTCCAAGTGGGCCAATCCTATGTGGAACTGGGATCGATTCTCGACCCCCTTTCGGCCGTGATGCTGGTGATGGTCAGCTTTGTCGGCCTGCTCATCTTCATTTACTCCGTTGGCTACATGGAGCGCGATGAAAACTTCACGCGCTTCTTCTGCTTCATGTCGCTCTTTGCCGGAGCGATGCTGGGCGTGGTGATCGCCAACAGCGTGCTGTTGCTCTTCATGTGCTGGGAGTTAGTCGGACTTACTTCTTATTTATTGATCGGCTTCTGGTATCAAAAGCCATCGGCTGCCGCCGCGGCGAAGAAGGCTTTTCTCACAACCCGCATTGGCGACGTTCTTTTCCTGCTCGGAATGGTCTGGCTCTACGCGCAGACAGGCACGCTGATCCTGTATAAGGGCGGCGCGGGAGCGATTGAGCCGGCCGCGCTGACCGCCTTGCTGGCGCAACATGCGGGCTTGGGACTCTCCGCCGCGAGCGTGATCGGTTTGCTGTTCTTCTGTGGAGCGGCGGGCAAGAGCGGCCAGTTTCCGCTGCATGTGTGGCTGCCGGATGCGATGGAAGGCCCGACGCCGGTCTCAGCGCTGATTCACGCGGCGACGATGGTGGCCGCGGGCGTTTATCTGATTGCGCGGGTCTATCCGCTGATGGCCGCGGGCGCGCACGCCGGTGGAAGCACGGCGGCCCTGACCGTGGTGACCTGGGTGGGCGCGTTCACGGCGGTTCTTGCCGCGCTGATTGCCGTGGCTCAGAATGACATCAAGAGAATTCTGGCGTACTCAACCATCTCGCAGCTGGGCTACATGATGGCCGGGTTGGGCATGGGCGGAGTAGCGGTGGGGATGTTCCATCTCATCACGCATGCGTTCTTCAAGGCGCTGCTCTTCCTGGGCGCGGGGTCGGTGATTCACGGCTGCCTCGAGGAGCAGGACATTCGCCGCATGGGCGGGTTGCGCGCTGAGATGCCGCTCACCTTTGTCACTTATGCGATCGGAATGCTGGCATTGTGCGGCTTTCCGCTGCTGTTTTCTGGCTTCTGGAGCAAGGATGGAATCCTGGATGCGGCGCGACACTGGAGCGTGGCCAAGACTCCCTTTTACATGCTGGTCTTCGGCGCGCTGCTGACCGCGTTCTATATGACGCGGCAGGTGGCCTACGTCTTCTTTGGGGCGAGAAGAGGTAATGAACCGGCGCATGAAAGCCCCAGAGTGATGACCGCGCCACTCGCGATATTGGCCTTCTTCGCCATGGCTTTGGGATTGATTGGAACGCCGGCCTGGCCGTGGTTCCGAGCCTTCCTGGAGGGCAGCGCGCTGAGCTTCGATTGGCATGGCTTCGTCGAGCCAGAGTTCATCACGCTGTTGGGGCTCTCGACAGTTGTGGTCTGTGTGGGCCTGGGCCTTGGTTTGTGGCTCTATGGCGGCAAATCGCCCGCGCCGGAGCAGCCCGACGCGCTGGAAATGCTCGCGCCATTGCCGTGGGGCTGGCTGCGCAACCGGCTGTATGTGGATGAGTTATACGGCGCGACGGTGATCGCGTTTTACGGATGGTGGGCGCGGGTTGCCGACTGGCTCGACCGCCGCGTTTGGGGCGGGGCGGTGGCCGGGGTTGCATGGGCCTTCAGCAGATGGGCGCGGCTCAACCGCTTCCTCGATACGAATTGGGTGGATGGCAGCTTCGACAAAGGCTGCGAAGAATTGGCCAGTGGCGGAGGCCTGCTGTCGCGGGTGCAGAACGGGCGCGTGCAGACCTACCTGAGAATCCTGGCCGCCGCCGTGGTGGGGCTTGTCGCGATCTTGATCTGGAGCAGCCGGCCATGAGCGGATTCCCCATATTGACCGCGCTGACTGTGCTGCCTCTCGTGGGAGCGGCGATTGCGCTGTTGTCCGGCAGGCACGCGCGCGGCGTGGCGCTCATCACGACCCTGCTCAGCCTGGCGTTGGCGCTGGTGGTGTGGGCCGAGTGGAGTAGGTTTCCTGTTATTGGCGGCTACGGATTCATCGAGCAGCACGCGTGGGCGCCGTCCCTGGGCATCGAGTATCACCTGGGCGTGGATGGATTGGGCGCGCTGATGGTGTTGCTTTCGGCCATTGTGACGCTGATGTCGGTGGATGCGGCCAGCCACGTGCATCATCAGCCGGGACTTTACTTCGGGCTGGTGCTGACGCTGGAAGCGGGGCTCTTCGGATCCTTCACGGCGCTGAACTTCTTTCACTGGTTTCTCTTCTGGGAGCTGAGCCTGATTCCGGCCTTCTTCCTCATCAAGCTGTGGGGCGGCGCGCGCCGAGGGCCGGCGGCAACGCAGTTCTTCGTCTACACCATGGCCGGCTCGGTGGCGCTGCTGGTGGCGTTTCTGGCCCTTTTTGCCTCGACGAGGAGCGTTGACTCGCCGGGCAGCATGGACTTCGGCCGCCTCGCCTTCTTGGCCTCAACGGGAGCGCTGGAGCAGTTGGTGAGGGACCACTTTGGATCGGCAATGATGCTTTGGCTGGCCATCGGTGTGCTGGCCGGGTTTGCGGTCAAGGTGCCGATGGTTCCCTTCCACACCTGGCTGCCCGCGGCCTATGCCGAGGCTCCATCGCCGGTGACCATGCTCTTGACCGGCGCCATGTCGAAGATGGGAGTCTACGGTTTGCTGCGGATTGCGATTCCGCTGTTCGGACCCCAGATCGCGCAGATGCGCACGCCGCTGCTGGCGCTGGCCGCGGCCACGGTGGTGATGGGCGCGTGGGCGGCGGCGGCGCAGAAGGATCTGAAGCGCGTCTTCGCGTACTTGTCGGTGAATCACCTGGGCTATTGCCTGCTGGGCATCTTCGCGCTGGCGGTTCCGGCGGCGGGCGCTGCGGCTGTGGCCAGCCAGGCGGCGGCACTGAACGGCGTGATCCTGCAGATGTTCAACCACGGCCTGACGGCGGCGGCGCTCTTCTGGTTTGTGGCCATGATGCAGCAGCGGACGGGCGGCCATCGCAGCATCGGCGACTTTGGCGGGCTGCGAAAGCCTGCTCCGGTGCTGGCCGGTCTGATGGGAATTGCGCTCTTCTCGTCGCTGGGACTGCCGGGACTGAACAGCTTTCCCGGCGAGTTCCTCATCTTCCGCGGCGTCTTTCCGCTGGCGTGGGTGGCGGCGACGGTCTCCGTTCTTGGGCTGCTGGTGACGGCGGCGGTGATTCTGACGGTAATTCAGAAGGTCTTTAACGGGCCTGTTCCAAAGCACTGCGAGGGCTTTCCCGATCTGCACCATGGAGAGCGGCTGGCGCTGGCCCCCGTGATCGGCCTGATGCTGGTCATCGGCATTCTACCGTGGTTGATTGTGGACAGCGTGAACCCAACGGTCGTGAACCTCCTGGCTCACTGGAGATTTTGATGCTGGCGTGGACGATCTATCTCTCGTTTGCCGGAGCCCTCGCCGAGGCGCTGCTGCCCAAGGGGCGGAATGCGCTGGCGCGCTGGCTGGCGCTGGCCGTGGCCGTGACCGGGCTGGCGCTGGCTGTGGCGGGATTCGCTGCCGGCATGGGGCAGGGACGTCAAGTGATCGTCGACGCGCCCTGGGTTCCGTCGATGGGCATTCGCTACCTGCTTGCCGCCGACGGCATCAGCCGCGTGTTGGTGCTGCTCACCGGGCTGGCCGCGGTGGCGGGCGTGCTCTTCAGTTGGAATATCGAACTGCGGACGAATGAGTTTTTCGCGTTCTTTCTGGCGCTTATCGGCGGCGTCTACGGAGTCTTTCTCAGCTTCGATCTGTTTCTGCTCTTCGTTTTCTACGAAGTGGCCATCGTGCCCAAGTACTTCCTGATCGCCATCTGGGGTTCCACGCGGAGAGAGTACGCGGCCATGAAGCTGGCGCTCTACTCCTTCGCTGGCTCGGCGATGGTGCTGATCGGTTTGCTGGCGGCCTACGCGACCGCGGGCAGCCACTCCACGGGGCTAATTGAGTTCGCTCATGCCGGGCTTCCGGCGAGCTTTCAGATGTGGTGTTTCCCGCTGGTCTTCACGGGCTTTGCGATTCTGGCCGGTATGTGGCCGTTCCATACCTGGGCGCCGACAGGGCACGTGGCCGCGCCCACAGCCGCCTCCATGCTGCTGGCCGGCGTGGTGATGAAACTGGGCGCTTACGGCTGCCTGCGGGTCGCGATTGCGCTCTTCCCGCGCGGCCTCGATCCGTGGGGATTTTCATTCGCGGGCATCGGTTCCTGGCGCGATGTGTTCGCGGTCCTCGCCGTGGTGGGCATCGTCTATGGCGCGCTGGTGGCGCTGGTGCAGACCGACTTCAAATTCGTCATTGGCTACTCCAGCGTGAGCCACATGGGCTTTGTGCTGCTCGGCCTGGTCACGTTGAACCAGATCGGCGTCACCGGCGCGGTGTTGCAGATGTTCTCGCACGGCATCATTGCGGGTCTCCTCTTCGCCATTGTGGGGCGCATCGTGTACGAGCGCACGCACACGCGCCAGTTTGCGGAGCTGGAGACGATGCACTTATCCAAGCGCCTGCCCTTTGCCGCCTGGGCCTTTGTGATCGCCGGAATGGCTTCGATGGGGCTGCCGGGCTTCTCCGGCTTCGTGGCCGAGTTGCAGGTTCTGGTGGGCGCTTGGATGGTCAAGCCGTGGTGGACGGCTGCCGCGGGCGTGGGCATCGTGGTGGGCGTGGCTTATACCTGGAGAGCCATGCAGAAGGCATTCTTCAGCGATGCGCTGCCCGCCGCTCACGTGCTTGAGCAGGAGCATGGGCATCCGCTGGCCGCGATCACCTGGCCGGAGGTTACCGGCGTGGCGCTGCTGGCTGGAGTGAGTTTGTTCGTCGGGCTTTACCCGAGGATTCTGCTCGATCAAATTGAACCGGCGGTGAAGGCGCTGCTTGCGGGAGGGGGACAATGAACTACGCAGACCTCTTCCGCGTGACGCTGCCGGAGACGGCGCTGGAAGTAGCGGCGTTGCTCGTGCTGATAGTTGACCTGGGCTTCTTGCGCAAGGCCGCGCTGAAGACGCGGGTGGCCGTGGCCGCGCTATTGGGCGTGGCCGGGTGCGGGGCGGCGTTGTGGGCGATGAGGTTCCAATACGGCGCCTGGCTGACCAGCGATGGCGAGGGATTCGGTCCCGCATTACTGGGCACAGGAGGGTACGTCGGAGTCGCACAAACCGGAATCCTGATCCTGACCGCCCTTACTCTTCTTCTGCTGATCGATTCAGTTTTCACGCGTCATGTGGGCGAGTTTGTTGCTCTGGATCTGATGGCGGCAGCGGGCGGCTTGCTGGTTGCCGGCGCGCAAGACCTGCTAGTCATTTTCGTTGGGCTAGAACTGCTGAGTCTGAGCTTGTACATCATGACCGCGTTTGCCAAGAGTTCCGCCAAGAGCGCCGAAGCAGCACTGAAGTATTACCTTTTCGGAGGAATGTCAGCAGCGTTTCTTTTGTTTGGCTTCAGCTATTTCTATGGCTTGAGCGGCACCACAAATCTGACCGGAATTCAGGAAGCTATTTCAAGCTCCGGATCGAGCCCGCTGTTTTGCGTTGCGTGGATTCTGGTTGTGGCTGGACTCGGATTCAAAGTAGCCGCGGTGCCGTTCCACCTTTGGGCGCCCGACACCTATGAAGGTGCGCCCGCTCCGGCGGCGGCGTTTATTGCCTCGGTTTCAAAAGTGGCCAGCTTTGCACTGCTTATCACTCTGAGCTGGCAGTGGATGAGGGTGGGTTCTAATTTCGGAAGCTCGTTGACCGTGGTGAACCCGTTCCTGCGTCAGTATTACCAAACCTGGCCCAAGCTGGGGCTGGTTTTGCTGGTGGTTGCGGCAGCCTCCATGGTCGTTGGCAATCTGGCGGCGCTGGCGCAGATCAGCGTCCGTCGCCTGCTTGCTTACTCGGCCATTGCTCATGCGGGATACATCCTATTAGGACTTGCCGTTCAACCTGTCTACTCAGGACAGGGAAGTCCATTTGAGTTTTTCGCTAAATCGGTCTATCTCGCCATTCGCAGCACAGACGCCATTCTCTACTACGTCCTCACCTACGGCCTTACCGTCATCGGCGCCTTCGGCGTAGTTGGGGTCGTCGAGCGGGCGACCGGCAGCGACCGGCTGGACTCCTTCCTCGGCCTGCACAAGCGCAATCCGGTGCTGGCGGCGGTGCTGCTGGTGCTCTTCCTGTCGCTGGCCGGGATTCCGCCACTGGTCGGCTTTTGGGCCAAGTTCAATCTCTTTGCCGCGGTGCTGGGCGTATCGGCCGGTCCGGTTCCCTTTGCCCTGGTTGTCCTCGCAGTCGCCTTCAGCGCGGTCTCGCTCTACTACTATTTGCAGGTGCTCAAGCGAGCCTACGTGATGCCCGCCATCGACGAAACTCCGATCAAGGCGCATCCAGTCACCCTCGCCGTTCTGGTGGCGATTGCGGCGGCGGTGGTGGTGCTGGGCTGCTTTCCGGCGCTGCTGCAAGGGTGGATCGAGAGCTTCTAACCGGCCATGTAGCTGGCCGGAGCCAGCAGGACGCGCCAGGACGCGGGTGTGCCGCAGCTAGAGCATTTTCGGCTTGGCTGTTTACGGTCCAAATTGAGATTTGTGCTCTCCCACCCTTGAATCAAAGAGCGATTCAAGGATGGGGCACCCAGCGTTTTGTTAACACTTGACCCGAAAATGCTCTAGGCGCGCGGGCGGCTTTCGGCAGGCACTTTCAACACCTGAAACTTGTTTTGATGTGGTCAAATCTATTATTAGAATCTCTAAAGGATTTATCGGTTTGCAATCCGTTCCTTGCACAATTGCTGTTGAAAAGGGGGACGGAATCGGATTAAGGTTGTAGGAGCCTCCGATATTGATGTACCTGATTTAGACTGAGTCGTTTGTTTCCTTGGTTACTTGCCTCCCGAGGTGTTCCCATGGTCTGCCCGAAGTGCCAATCTAGCTCCTTATCGACGGTTCCGGCGGAGATCCGGCTTTATCGCAACTCTCCTCGTACTCTGAGCCATCCTCCCTTAACGCCTTCTCCCGATGTCCGGGTGTGCCTGGACTGCGGCTGGTCGGAGTTTTCCATTCCGCGCGCGTGGCTTTCCGCGGGGTGGTTGCGTCCGTTGCGTCCGCAGGCCGTCCCGAGCAGGGCTGAAATCGCTCCATCGAACATGATCGCGCTGGTAGGGTAAAGCTGCGTTCCGGCGGCGTCGGAATAGCGGGCTGACTCCTTGAGTTGGGGTCCAAGGTTAATGCCTGGTTGACCCCAGGACCGCGAACAAACGAACGCGCTACCCCTGGGAACATCCAGGCGCGCACAATGAACGAAAAAGGCCTCCAGCCGAAGCTGGAGGCCTTTTGTCGTTGCGGCGCGTTCAGGACCGGTGCGAGGGCAGAGAAAAACTAACCACTGATCCTCGCCACGGCGAGCCTTTGGCCTGACCCCTGTCTTTAGTACATGCCGTCCATGCCGCCGCCGTGGCCGCCGGCCGGAGCCGACTTGGGTTCCGGAATCTCGACCACCAGGGCTTCCGTGGTGAGCAGCAGAGCGGCGATCGAGGCTGCATTCTGGAGCGCCGTGCGAGCGACCTTGGTGGGGTCGATGACGCCGGCCTTGACCAGGTCCTCGAAGGTATTGGTCAGCGCGTTGTAGCCGTAGTGCGGGTTGTACACATCGCCGTCCTTGTCCTTGCCTTCAATGACCTTGGCAACGATGACAGCGCCCTCCGCGCCGGCGTTGGCGACGATCTGGCGGAGCGGCTCTTCGAGGGAGCGGCGGACGATCTGCGCGCCGATTTTCTCGTCGCCTTCGAGCGTCTTGATGAGCGCGTCGACGGCCGGAATGGCGCGAACCAGCGCTACGCCGCCGCCGGGGACGATGCCTTCCTCGACCGCGGCGCGGGTGGCGTGCAGGGCATCCTCGACGCGAGCCTTCTTCTCCTTCAGCTCGGTCTCGGTAGCCGCGCCCACCTTGATGATGGCAACGCCGCCGACCAGCTTGGCCAGCCGCTCCTGGAGCTTCTCCTTGTCGTAGTCCGAGGTGGTCTTCTCGATCTGCGAACGGATTTCCTTGACGCGGCCTTCGATTTCGCTGGACTTGCCGGAGCCGTCGACGATGGTGGTGTTGTCCTTGTCGATGGTGATGCGCTTGGCCTTGCCCAGGTCATCGAGCTTGACGCCTTCCAGCTTGATGCCCAGGTCCTCGGTGATGGCCTTGCCGCCGGTGAGAATAGCAATGTCGCCCAGGATGGCCTTGCGGCGGTCGCCGAAGCCGGGAGCCTTGACGGCAGCCACGTTCAGGGTGCCGCGCAGCTTGTTCACCACCAGGGTGGCCAGGGCTTCGCCTTCCACGTCTTCGGCGATGATGAGCAGGGGCTTGCCGCCGCGGGCTACCTGCTCCAGCAGGGGCAGCAGGTCCTTCATGGCGCTGATCTTCTTCTCGTAGATCAGGATATAGGGGTCTTCGAGGACCACTTCCAGCCGCTCGGCGTCGGTGACGAAGTAGGGGCTGAGGTAGCCGCGATCGAACTGCATGCCGTCCACAGTCTCCAGGCCGGTGTGCATGGTCTTGGACTCTTCGATGGTGATGACGCCATCCTTGCCCACAACCTTGACAGCCTCGGCGATGATATCGCCAATCTCCTGGTCGCCGTTGGCGGAGATGGCACCCACCTGGGCAACCGAACCCTCGTTCACGGGCTTGGACAGTTCGCCGAGAGCTCCGCCCACGGTCCACTTGCCGTCCTTGTCGCGAGTGCCGATGATCACTGTGACCGCCTTTTCGATGCCGCGCTTGAGGGCGGTCGGGTTGGCGCCGGCAGCTACGGTCTTCACGCCTTCGCGGAAGATGGACTGGGCCAGAACCGTCGCCGTCGTGGTGCCGTCGCCGGCCACGTCGCTGGTCTTGGAGGCAACTTCGCGCACCAGTTGCGCGCCGACGTTCTCCAACGGGTCCTTCAAATCGATCTCTTTGGCCACCGTCACGCCGTCCTTGGTGATGGTGGGCGAGCCGAACTTCTTCTCGATGACGACGTTGCGGCCCTTGGGCCCGAGCGTCGCCTTGACGGCGTCCGCGAGCGCGTTCACGCCGCGCAGGATCGCCTGACGGGATTCTTCACCGTGCAGAATCTGCTTTGCCATGTCTGTAACTCTCCTTAGAACAGTTGTCAGTCATCAGTTGTCAGTGATCGGATACCGGCTTGCAGTGACCAGTGATCTCTAAATCGTGGCGGGCGGTCTTTACTGACCACTGACCACTGATCACCGACCACTCGGCAGCTACTTCTTCACAATGCCGAGGACTTCTTCTTCGCGCATGATCAGGAACTCCTGGCCATCGAGCTTGATCTCGGTGCCCGAGTACTTGCCGAAGAGAACCTTGTCGCCAGCCTTCACGTCGAGCGGAAAGACCTTGCCTTCGTCGTTGGACTTGCCCTTGCCCACAGCGATCACTTCGCCTTCCTGGGGCTTTTCCTTGGCGCTGTCGGGGATGATGATGCCCCCGCGGATGGTTTCGCCCTCTTCCAGACGCCGGACGAGGATGCGATCATGCAGCGGAGTGAATGTGGTTGCTACGGATGTCGATGCCATTGCTTCGCTTCTCCTTCACGCGCGGGCAGGGTTGAGCCCCGGCCGCGGGATTTGAGTGGTATTCAGGGAAAAACCTGCGGAAAGGTTGCGGTGCAGCCCCAGCAATTGGAGCAGCGGATCCGGTCCAGCAGTCCTGCACGGAGTATGCTAGCACTCTCGCCTTCCAATTGCTAACGATAGGCAGGCGGGCGCATTTTGTCAAGAGCAACCCGGCTAAAATATGAGTGGAACATGCTCATATAGTATGACGAATACGATGAATTATCTGCGGCGACGACGATCTTGGAAGCATCTGAACAAGTCTAAATGATCACCAGCCTTGAAATGGCCCACAAAATGACCGGGCTTTAACCCCTGAGGGAATGTCGGCTGCCCGGCAAGGACTTCTCCCTTGGTTGGAATCGCGGCGCCTTTTGGTACTCTTAGGCACGAGGAGCTTATGGCGCAGTCTGAGAGTTCGACCGAAGGCCGCAGAAGATTCCTGGCCAACGCCGCCAAGGCAGCCGGGGCGGCGCTGGCCGCGCGTCCTCTGCAAGCCCTGGCGCGGATTGCGCTGCCGGCCCCGCTCGAATCCGATCAGGCAGCGAATTCAACAACGGCGATGCAGGCAGACGCCGCGGCCCTTCCCTCCGCCGGGCCGAATTCGCAAGACGCGGTTGCGGACGACGCTGCCTGGAAGCGCGCCGGGAAGAGCACCTGGGATGCGGCCCTCACCGTGCTCGCGGGCAATATCCGCGCCACGCCGCGCTACCCGCGCCCGCTTCTCTTCGAGGGCAGCACTTACCAGGGCATCTGGCAGGAGTGCGGACCGCACGAAGGCCTCGTCTTCGCCACTCTGGCCAAGCACGTTCCCGCGGGCCAGGCCATTGCGACGCCGCTCGAAGCTGCCCGCAACAACCACATGGCCTTCTTCGAGTTGCAGCGGCCCGACGGGCAGCTCCCCGCCAGCGTGAAGATGACCGAGACCGGCTACGGGCAGATTCAGATGGTGGTTCCCATCGCCGCCACGGCGTGGGAACTGGCTCAACTCGCCGGCGACGAAGCATTTCTGGCGACGGCCTACGACGCTTGCGGCCGCTGGGATGCCTGGCTGCGGCAGTACCGCGACACGCGCAAGACCGGGCTGGTGGAAGGTTTCTGCACCTACGACACCGGCCACGACAACAGTCCGCGGTGGGCCGGCATTCCTAATCGCTGTCCCGACGCCGATGCGCGCAAGTCGCCGCTGATCGCCACCATGCCGCGGCTCTGCCCGGACCTTTCCGCAACGGTCTACGGCGGCCGGGTGGCGCTCGCCGCTATGGCCAAGGCGCTGGGCAAAAACGCCGAAGCGGCCCGCTGGCAGAGCGACGCGGAGACCATACGGCAGTTGATTCTCAATAAGCTCTACTGCCCGGAAGACGCCGCCTTCTACGATCTGGACGCGCAGGGCAACTTTGTCCGGGTGCGCTCCGACGTGATCGGGCGGGTTCTGGGCGAGCATGTTCTCGATCTCGCCGATGCGCGCGACCGGGCGATCTTCGATGCGGTTTGGAGCCGCCAGCTTCACAATCCCAAGGCCTTCTGGGCGCCGTTTCCGTTCTCCAGCATTGCCATGGACGACCCCACCTTCGTACGCCCCATTCCGCGCAACTCTTGGGGCGGAGCATCGCAGGCGCTCACCGCTCTGCGCGCGCCCCGCTGGATGGCGCACTACGGCAAGCAGGCGGAGCTCGATCGCCTGATGCGGCAGTGGTGCCAGGCCATTCTGCGCCACGCGGAGTTTCGCCAGCAGATGGACCCGCTGACGGGGGATTTCACCCAGCCCGACCCCGGCGGCTACTCGCCCGCCGCGCTGGTCTTCCTCTCCTTCGCGACCGCCCTGGGACAAAGTTCCTAGCCGGGGCGGGAACCATTTACAATGGTTCCCATGCGACGCCGTTTTCTCTTTCGTCTCAGCCTATTCGTGGCCGCATTCGGCTTGGTCGTTACACTGCTCGCCGCCAGCGCCCAGGACGCGCCCAGGCGCGGACGCAAGTACAAGGCGCCGCCGGACACCGCGCGCATCGAAGTGACCGTCGTGCGCGATGGGAATGGCAAGCCCATCGAGAACGCCGCCGTTGTCTTTCATCCTATGAAGGGCGAGAAAGACAAGGGATCCATGGAGCTGAGAACCAATGAGGACGGCAAGACCATCATCGACGTGCTGCCCATCGGCGATACGGTGCGGCTGCAGATCATCGCCAAGGGCTTTCAGACCTATGGCGACGACTACAAGATCGAAAAGGCCGAGATGGCCATCGAGATCAAGATGAAGCGGCCGGGCGAACAGTACTCAATTTACAAGATGCACGACGCTGGGGTGGTTGGCGGCAAGAATCCCGATGCGGACAAGACGGCGGCTCCCGCGAAGGATGCGCCCCCGGCATCATCCGCGACCCCGGCCCCGGACATGCCGGCGGACGCACAGCCCAGTCAGCCGAAGTAGTCTGTCTTCGATCTTCGCTTCGGCCGGGTGGAACGTTCGGGCTAACTCGATGACAATTCGCAAGCAGGTGTGTATTCCCGGCCTCCAACAAGCGGGGTGACTGTTTGCGCTTTTCGACCTGTGCGCTTAGAATTCTCCCGACCGCAACAAGGGGTTGGCGCTAGCTCACCATCTGACCGGCTTGATAAGGCGCGAGATACTCCGGAGATCGATCGGGCAGATTGCGGTTCATCCCGGCAACAACGAGGAGGTTCTGATGGGCAGTCATTTTGCCAGCGACCTTTTAGGAATCATCATCAGTGTGGGCACCGTCTTCGGCGCGGTCTATTCATTCTTCAAATGGCTTTTTCGCATGCAGTCGAGCCGCTGGTTGGTTGCGATCTTCGCCGCAGCTGCAACAACCGTCGGCGGTATCTTGTGGAATCTTCTTTGTCATGTCATGGTATGGATGGGCCACTGCGAATGGCATTATTACATGGGAGGGAGCGGAAACGAACCGCATGAGATGCATGCCTTTATCTGGGGAGCTTTAACACTGACTCCAGTGGCACTGTTTGCCATTCTGTTTACGCAAAGAGAGAAGATTCCTGACTGGCCGGCAGTGCTCAAATGGCTGGGAGCAAAATACCTCCTCTGCGTCTCACTTTATGGCGTTCTGGGCGGGCTTGGTGCCCATCTCTTCTATGATTCCGGCTTGCGCCCCAGAATCGAAGCGGCCAAACTTGGAGGCGACCAGCAGGAACTCATCATCGTCGTGCTCTGGGCAGGGATATTGTCAGCGGTGACTTATTTGGCTCTTCCCGGATCATGGCTGGTTCTCAGGAAGCCGGAGATGCCGTTCCGTTCGATGCTGCAGATTCCGTTCGCTGTTTATCTATCGTTTTTCTCGATTTTGTTTTTTCTTTCTGTTTTTGACTTCACGCCAAGGTTCGATATCCTTCGAGGCCTGGTGGCCGGCTGTGCGCTCAGGCTTGGCCTGTATTGCGGACTGATTGCCGCGCCGCTAATCCATGCAAAAGAGTTGCAGCCGACTTCGAAGTAGTTTCGCCCACTGCTACTCTGTAGATGGATCGCAAGACCAGGGCGATGACCAACCAACCCCTCAACGGCAAATCGGCATTGGTTACCGGCGGCGCGCGGCGCATTGGCCGGGAGATTGCCCTGGCGCTGGCGCGGGCCGGGGCGGATGTGGCCATAACTTACCGCACCTCCAGCGCCGAGGCCGTGCAGACTGCACGCGAGATCGAATCTCTGGGACGCCGGGCCCTGGCCGTGGAATGCGATGTGCGTTCGGAAGCCTCGGTGCGCGCCGCCGTCGCCGCTGCCGTAGGCAGCTTCGGGCGGCTGGATGTGGTGGTGAACAACGCCGCCGTCTTTGCGTCAGCTCCGCTGGAAACTATCGGCCTCGACACCTGGGATGCCGTCTTCGAGACCAATGCGCGGGGGCCGTTTCTGGTGGCGCGCGAGGCGTTGCCGCACTTGCGCGCCGTTCAGGGCAGGATCGTCAACGTCGGCTCTTTGGGGGGGATTCATGCCTGGGCAGGCCATGCCCACTACTGCGCTTCCAAGGCCGCGCTGCACATGCTTACGCTGGCCATGGCCAAGGCCTTTGCTCCCGAGGTGAGCGTCAACTGCGTGGCGCCGGGCCGGATCGAGATGGACGACCACTCCGAGGACGAGGCCGCCCATTTTGCCGCCAAAACGCCGATGCGGCGCAACGGGACAGCGGAGGATGTGGCCCAGGCGGTGCTGTTCTTTGCCGCCGGCCCAGCCTTCGTCACCGGCCAGATCCTGGCCGTCGATGGCGGATTGGGGCTGTAGGCTAGGGTCGGCCGCCGATCCTCCGGGGGAACTACCGGGCCAACAACCGGCCCCAGAAGCCTCTTGTGCCCGTTCTGGGAGCGTCCTCACCGTTCTCGCCGGGCCGGGGTTCGAGGCTGGCGGCATAGCGCCGGGGATCGATCTTTAGCGGCACGCGCTCCCACAGGCCCCGCGGCTCGGGCTGCGCGGGCCACTTGGCGCCCTGGACCGCAGCCTGGGGATTGGTGAGGCACAGCCGCCGCGCCGTTTCCTCGCCGGAGCGCCCGGCCACGTAGTCATAACCCTTTTTCAGGTGCGGCGAACGCCATTCGGGGTTGTGCGCGTCGGTGGCCAGAAAGTGGATCCAGTTGCGGTCAAGCAGCTCATTGGCAATGGCTTGCGCCACGGGGCCAAAGCGCCCATACAAGGCGCTGGCGGTCACCTGGACAAGGCAGCCCTGGCGCATCCAATCGGCCAGCATCCCCGGCTGGCGCTGCACGGCCGGGTAGCGCTCAGGATGGGTGACGATCAGCGTATAGCCAGCCGACTGAAGCCGGAAGAGCGCATCGTTCAACTGGGGAGCGATGGTCATGCCGGGAAACTCGACCAGCAGGTATCCTTTGCCGTCGATGGAGTAGCGCAAGGGGTTGGCCACAGCCTCGAAGACGTTCTCCGCGCTCAGGTGGAAGTCGCAGCCCAGGCTCAACTCGACCACGCCGCTCAGCAATCTGCGCAACTCGGCCAGGCGCTCTTCGACCAGCGCGGCCCGGTAGGGATGGCCGTCGCTGGCGTGCGGGGTGCAGACGATGCGTGTGACGCCCTCCGCGGCCGCCTCGCGCGCCATGGCCAGGGACATTTCCAGATCGGGCGGCCCGTCGTCGACTCCGTAGATCAGATGATGATGAATGTCGATCATGGCGATCCGATCTTGAGCTCCGGCGGCAAGAGGCTCAATGCGCTGCCAAGGCCTCGACCATCGAGGCAAAGATCTTCCAGCCGTCCGCCGAACCGAGCAGTTGCTCGCTTGACCGGTCGGGATGCGGCATCATGCCCAGCACGTTTCTCTTGGCGTTCAGGATGCCCGCAATGTTGCTCAACGAGCCGTTGGGATTCGCTTCCGGAGTAATATCGCCGCCGGGAGTGGCGTAGCGGAAGGCGATGCGCTCCTCGGCCTCAAGCTCGCGCAGCTCATCCGGCGTGCAGAAGTAATTCCCCTCCATGTGTCCGATGGGCATCTGCAGCACGTCGCCCTTGGCCAGCCCGCTCGTGAATGGACTATCGGCAGTTTCCACGCGGAGATGAACCTGTTTGCAGATGTACTTGAGCCCGGCATTGCGCATCAGCGCGCCGGGCAGCAAGCCGGCCTCGGTCAGAATCTGAAAGCCGTTGCAGATGCCCAGCACCAGGCCCCCGCCGGCGGCAAACCGCTGCACCGCCTGCATGACGGGAGAAAAGCGCGCGATGGCGCCGGTGCGCAGGTAGTCGCCGTAGGCAAAACCGCCCGGAACCAGCACCGCATCCACGCCTTGCAGGTCCTCGGAATCGTGCCAGAGAAAGGTGACCGGCTGGTGGGCCACTTCGGCAATCACGTTGTAGGTGTCGTGATCGCAGTTGGAACCTGGAAAGACCAGAACCCCGAATTTCATGTGTATAGGGTAGCAGTTTTGCGGCGGAGCGAGAGTGGTCTCTTGTCCAGGGTGACCGGGCAGCGACTGGACAACTGGCGATGGCCGGCGGAGCCGCAGGCCCGCGATTCGACCATCGCTGCCGGTGGTATACTCACAAGGTCAGGCGCGGGTCCGCGCCGGCATTCTCGTTTGATCGCTGAGGTTCCCATGTCCGGCCATTCAAAATGGGCGACAATCAAGCACAAAAAGGGCGCGCTGGATGCCAAGCGCGGCAAGGTATTCACCCGCATCATCAAGGAAATCAGCATCGCGGCCAAGGGAGGCGGCGACCCCGACGGCAACCCCCGCCTGCGCACCGCAATCCTGGCGGCCAAAGCGGAAAACATGCCCCAGGAGAACATCAAGCGCGCCATCCAGCGCGGGACCGGCGAGCTGGAAGGGGTCAACTACGAGGAGATCAAGTTCGAGGGCTACGGCCCCGGCGGCGTGGCCATCATTGTGGATGTGACCACCGACAACCGCAACCGCGCGGTGAGCGAGATTCGGCACGCCTTCTCAAAGAACGGCGGCAACCTGGGCGAGTCCGGCTCGGTCCGGTTCCTGTTTGCCAAGAAGGGCCTGATCGCCGTCGAGAAGTCCGCGGCCGATGAAGACCAGTTGATGGATATCGTGCTCGAACACGGCGGCGAAGACCTGAAGGACGAGGGCGACACCTGGGAGATACTTACCGATCCGGCGGATTATGAGGCGGTTTTGGGAGCCGTGAAGGCCGCGGGCATTCCCACGGTGATGAGCGAAGTGACCATGGTCGCATCCACCTATACCAAGCTCGAGGGCAACACGGCCCACCAGATGATCCGATTGCTCGAGGCGCTGGAAGACTGCGACGACACGCAGAATGTTTATTCGAACTTCGACATGGACGCCGCACAGTTGGAAGAGGCGGCCGGTTGATCCGGATTCAGGCAGGCACTCAAAAGGCCGCCCGGTTGTGGCGGCCTTTTTGTGGAAGTCGTCAATTGCGATGGAGGGAAGGGAAGAACATTGATCCGAATTGCAAGGTTTGTTTTTTTTGTCTTGGTGGCGGGAATGACCGTGGCGGGAGCGAGCTTTGCTGCCGCTCAGGTTTCTGGCGGCTCCGCGACTGACGCGGGCATCAAGTCGACCCTAAATGGTCCGGGGATTACTAATTTGCCCGCTAACTTCGTGGCCGAGGTTCGTAACGCAAAGAGCTGGGAGTATGGGCCGTTCGTCAACTATGGGAATGGGGTGGGCGACCGCTCGACCTTCAAGTTTCTTTCGGCCGGGATGCAGTTGGGCAAGCCGCTCACCCCGGTGTTCCACGCAGGGATCTTTAGCGGCCAGTTCGAGCTGGGCGCCAACATCATGCCGCTGTGGCAGGCCTATACTCCGGCTCCCCACCTGGAGGAGTCTCCTTGCGTCGTCAATGGGCAGAACTCCACCTGTCTGCTGGCGGTCGGGGGCGGTACCTTCCGCGGCGTCAGTCTTACGCCGGTGATCCTGCGCTGGAACTTCCTCACCGGCTCGAAGCGCTTTCAGCCCTGGTTCCAGGGCGCGGGCGGGCTCATCTATACCACGCACAAGTTTCCACCAAATCTCCTCAGTACGCCAACCGTCAATGGCGTGCCGGGGATCGACGGCGGAACCAGTGTGTGGAACTTTGCCCCCCAGGGCGGCGTTGGCTTCCATTACTTCACTGGCGCCAAGCGGTCGATCGATGTGGGCGTGAACGGCGTGCATATCTCCTCGGCCTCGCTGGGAGATCGCAATCCCGGCGTCAACGCCAGTGTCCAGGTGCAGGTGGGCTATACCTTCTGGAAGTGATCCGGCCTCCGGCGGCGGGGCCTCGTCGCTGGGGTGGCAATCCGGCCTGCGGCGACGGATCTTCCGCGCTGGGATGAAAGGTAGCATGAGCGAACCGGTTGTGGAGTGCGTTCCGAACTTCTCCGAGGGTAGGGATGCCCGGCGGGTCGAGGCGATTGTGGCCGCAATGCGCGTGGAAGGAGTGCGCCTGCTCGACTGGTCGATGGACGCCGACCACAACCGCTCCGTGGTGACCATTGCCGGGGGGCCCGCCGCGGTAGTCGAGGCCGCGGTGCGCGGCGCCGGCAAGGCTGTCGAGCTGATCGATCTGACCCGCCAGCAGGGGGTTCACCCGCGCATCGGCGCCGCGGACGTGATTCCCTTCGTGCCCATCTCCGGCATCAAGCTGGAGCAGTGCGCGTTGCTGGCCCGCCAGGCAGGCCTGGAGATCTGGCGGCGCTTCGGCGTGCCGGTATTCTTCTATGAGGCGGCGGCGGCCCGGCCCGATCGCGCCAACCTCGAAGAGGTGCGCCGGGGCCAGTTCGAGGGGCTCAGGGACGCGGTCGGCAAGGATGCGGCTCGCCGCCCCGATCTGGGCGGACCCGGCCTGCATCCCACCGCCGGCGCCTGCGCCGTGGGAGCGCGCAGGTTCCTGGTGGCCTACAACATCTATTTCGATTCCGCGGACGTCGCCACCGTGAGGGCCATTGCCCGCGAGATTCGCGCCGCTTCCGGCGGGCTTAAGGGCGTAAAGGCCATGGGGGTGCTTGCCCACGGGCGGGCACAGCTCTCCATGAACATCACCGACTTCCAGGCGACGCCGGTCTCGCAGGTCTATCGCGCCGTCGCGAGCCTGGCGCTGCGGCATAAGGTTTCGCCGGTCGAGGGAGAGGTGATTGGCCTGATTCCGGAAGCCGCCTGTGAGCGGGAAAGCGACTGGATGCGTCAATTGAATGGGTTCGATCCGCAGACCAAGATTCTGGAGCGCCGATTAGAAGCTCCGCTGGCTTGGCCGGGAGAGGGGCCTGGAGCTCCGTAGCCGATCAGGCCGAAGAGCGGGCCGGAGCGGGCTTGGCGCAGTCACGGCCTTCGGCGGCTACAATAGAAGCCGGAGGGATGAGCTTTTTGCGTTTTTCTGGCGAAACAAAGTTGGTGAGTTGCAAATGATCCCCAAAGTCTCGGTTCGACGAGCGATTGGTTCCCGGAGGATGGAATTGCTGAAAGCATTTATCAAGATTTCGATTGTCCCCATGTTGCTGGCGGCGGCTGGTTTAGCTCCGGCGGCGCAGTTGTCCACCGATGCCCGGACGGCGATTCCGCATGAGGTGCAGCAGTTGGTTGTGGTCGATTACCGCGCCATGCAGAACTCGACCTCGGCCATGAGTCTGCGCGACCGCGTAATGCCCCCCGAACTCAAGCAGTTCGACGACGCGCTGCGCAAGTCCGGATTGAACGACAACCACGACGTGGACAACCTGGCTTTTGCTCTCTTTCGCCCCAGCGCGTCCAGCGACGACCTGGTGACCGTGGGCATTGCTCAAGGCCAGTTTGCCACGCAGGACATCCTGGCCAACTTCCGCAAGGAAAAGGTACTTCCCACGCGCCTTCGCACCAACAGAATCTATCCGCTGGCCAAGACCGGCATGGTTCTTTGCTTTGTCGATCCCTCCACCATGGTGTTTGGCGGCAAGGATGCAGTCAGCAAGGCTCTCGATGCCCGCGACGGAATCTCTCCCAGCCTGCTGACCAACGCCACCATGATGGACGCCATGAAGACCGTGGACTCCGAGCCGCTGTGGAGCATCCTGGACGAGAAGGGCACCCAGACCATGATGCGCCAGGTGCTGGGCGAGGCCGGCGCGGTCGCCGACTTCGACACTGTCCGCAAGCGGCTGCAGTCCTCATGGTACGGGATGGACTTTCAGCACGGCGTCAAGTTCGACCTCACCATCTCCACCGGCGATTCCTTTGCCGCGGCCACCATCTCTTCGCTCCTGACGGCGGCGGTGGCCCTGAGAAAGATGAGCGGTTCGGACGCCGAGAAGCAAGCCTTGGCCGGTACCGCCATCGCCTCCGATGCCGGGCGGCTGTCGATTCACTTTGCCACCTCAGACGCGGATTTCGACAGCCTGCTGCGCTCGCCGCTCTTCACAAGCATGGTGCACTGACGGGAATCGATGGGCAAGTCCGCGTTGTGAAAGCGCGCACGCGCAGAGATTCCTCAGCGAACGACGATGACGCGCGTTTCGTATGGCTGCAGCTTGAGCGGCACGGAGAAGCCTCCGGCTGCGCGTTTGGACTGCACAGCAGCGATGGTTCCGGTTTGTGGATCCCAGGCCTCTGCCATGCGCCCCTTGCTCATCAGAGTTATCTTGTGATCGCTCGCCTGCGCGCCCTCATTGAAGAACAGATATACGTCGGCGTTCTTCCATCTGCGCTTCATCACGCGCAGGGCCGTATCCGCGGCGTCCAGGCAGATGGCCGGCGCGATCACCGCCGCATCGACCGCCGCGAGCACTTCGCCGGGGACCGCTTGCGGCGCGGGCGGCTCGGTTGGTGGCTGAGCGGGCGGCGTGGGAGTGTGCGCCAACTGCGCGTCCAGCACGGTTGTCCAGGAGAAGTCGGCAGCCATGGCTGGGGTTGCGTCGCGGATGGTGCGGCCCGAAATCCACTTCGGCGCGCCACCGAGAAAGAGAACCTTGCCGCCACCTTGCGCGAAAGCCTTGAGCCGCGCCAGCGCCTCGGTTGAAATCACCAGCGGCGCGGGCAGGATGACCGTGCGATAGCGGTTTCCGCTGAGGGTTTCGAAGCTGCCTTTCAGCGCCTTCAGGTCGCTTGCCAGCGCGTCTTCGTCCACAATATCGAAGTCGATCTGACGCTCGCTCAGCAGGCGCTCGGTGGAAACAAACTGAGTATCCGAGGCATCGCTGCCCAGCCACATGGAACTCGAAGGCAGGAACAGCGCCACGGTTGCATCGGGGCGGCCCATGGCCATGAGATAACTCAAGCGGCGGGCATAACTCATTAACTCCGGAAAGCCCGGCTGGCCCATGAACCCGGAAGGCGGTCTCGCGCCCGCGGAGGTAGCCGGAAAGTACATGGTCTCGATCTGGTTGACTCCGCGGACGAACTGCTCATTGAGGATGTAGCGCGCCATCTCCACGTCGGGAGCGGGGCGGTAGGCGGCAAAGCTCTCAGTGAAGGCGCGCGGCTTGCCATAGACATGCGCGGCCGAGCTGGCGAGGCGCGGATAATCGGAGATCGTGTCCTTCCATATCTGATGCCAGATGGCGTCGATGCCGGGCACCTCGACGGCGCGCATATCGCGGAAGAACGAGCCCTCGCTGCGCGTCAGTTCCATCTCCAGTTCTTCGTGGTTCAGATGGACCTGGTACTCCAGATGGTTGGCCGCGCACCAGTCTCCCTGCGGCTTGAAGAAGCCGGCGGCAAACATCTGCGAGAAGACGTCGTAATAATCGCCTTCGATGCGAATCTGCTCCGGAGTTAGATGAATTGCAACCCCTGGATCACGGCGCGAAGGGCTCTGCGCAAAGAGTGCAACATAGGGCTGCACGTCGTAGCCCTTGATGGCCGTGAAGCGCTCGAAGAACTTCGGCGTCCAAGGCAGGCCGGGGATGGAATAGTCGGGCTCGTCGCCGCGGAAGCCCATGATCGTCTTGCCGAATTCGTCGCCGACAGCTTGCTTGTACTGCTCGTGCGTGAAGCGCAGATACTGCTCCGTCGCGGCGGGATCGAGATAGTCTTCGAGCGACTGCGATGTGTCTTTGACGCGCTGTGTATTGGTGTCGGAGCGCGTGGGCGAGGTGCGGAACTCATGATCCACGATCAGCACCGTCCACTTGCCCTTGGGCGCGGTCCACTCCAGCGTGTTGCCGACGAGCGGGATTGGAATCGCCGCGCCGTCCTGGTCCACCGCCGCGGCGCTTACGGTTTCCGGCGGCAGCGCCTCGTTGATGGTTGCGCCTCCGGCCACGGGAATCTTGCGCGCCACCTCCAGCGCCTGCATGCGCAACTCGGGCTTCTCGGTGGTGAACTTGCCGCCCGCAAAGCCGCTGGGGTAGCCCGCATCGTCGACGATCCACACGCGCATGTTGCGCTGCTTGGCTTCGGCCACAAAGTTGCGAAAGAAGGCGAAGTACTCCGGCGACAGGTAGGCGAAGGGCATGTTAAAGCCGGCCTGCACGGTCACCGCCTGAAAGCCGAGGTGCTGCAACGTGTCCAGATCGCGCTGCACCTGCGAAATGCTGACGGGGCCATTCAACCCGTAATACGGCTCGGGCCCGTACTCCGGCGGAGGAGCCTTCCATTGCGCTGCCACCTCGGCCGCCGTGGGGTTCTGCAACCGCTGCCAGGGTTGCTGCGCACCGGCCGCCGCGGCCAGCAACAGGTAGGCTGCCGCCATAAGAGTTACATGCTTCGGGTTGGTCATGATTGTCGAACTCCTCCGCCGATCGAGCTGGCCCTTGCGCCGGCCCTGTCGGCATTCCACTTCGCATGGTACACTTTTTCGGTGTCGGAAAGCGCCCCCTCGTTGCGGATCGCCGCGAACGGCGGCCCAAGCGGCGGCGCTGGTTGAAAGGAGCGATTCTCGTGCCCAGTTTTCTCAAGTGGTTTGGTAATGGCCTTCTCTTTTTGCTGGCGGCGGCGCTACCCGTCGTTTGCACGCCCACTGTTGCCGCGCAGTCGCCGGCTGCGGCTCCGGTTCAAGGGCCGGATCTGGCCGGCATTGCCCATGCGGCCATTCGCGTAGGCGATCTGGACAAGTCTCGCGACTTTTATGGAAAGCTGGGCTTTGAAGAGGCCTTCGCCATGAGCCGGGATGGCAAGACGACGCAGTCGTTCGTCAAGGTGAACGACCTCCAGTTCATTGAACTGTACCCGCAGGGGCGGCCTACCGACACCCCCGGCTTCATGCACGTCTGCTTCGAGTCGTCGGGGATTGAGGCTATCAATCAAACCTATGCCGCGCGCGGACTGGCGCCGATCCCGGTGCGCAAAGCCGCCGCCGGCAACCTGCTGTTCACCATGGCGGGGCCGGAGAAGCAGAACATCGAATACACGCAGTACATGCCCGGCTCCAAGCACACCAACGACAAGGGATTGCACCTGGGAGCGAAGCGAATCTCCGAGCAGATTGTGGCCATGGGGATCGAGATGCAGAACCCGGAGGCGGCGCGGCAGTACTACGTGGAGAAGCTGGGGTTCGCGCCGGCCGCGGCGCTGGAGCCGGGGGGAATCTGGCTCGCGCTTCCCGGTCCATCCGGCCAGCGCATTGAGTTCATCCAGCACAAGCCGGACTCGGCCTTTGTGTTCTACTTCGGCGTCCCCGATCTTCACCGCGCGGCGGAGCAGCTCAAGGCGCTGCACATCGCAGTGGAAAGGCATTGGTCGACGCTCTCGATTCACGATCCGGACGGCAATCGAATCGTTTTTGTGAAGGTGAAGGCGGGTTGAGCCGAGGCCGGAGCAACCTCTGCGATTGAAGGGTTGAGCTTAGCGTCACCGCGGGAAGATCGAGGCGCTTGCGGGCATGGATTTGTTCCGAGATTCCCTCCAGGAGAACCGCGCTTATGAGCCGCGAACTGACACGAAGAGCTTTCTTGGGCGACGCCGCCCTGGTCGGAGTTGCATCCGCGATGGGACTTGGAAATGCCCTCGCCGGCGAGGCGGCAGCGCCGGGCGCACAGCCGCCCGCGCGCAAGCAGAGCTTCGACGACGGCTGGAGCTTTTCAAAGGGAGACATCGCCAATGGGCAGTCGCCCGTGGCCGCCGGCAGAAGCTGGACGCCGGTGGATCTGCCGCACGACTGGAGCATTGCCGGACCTTTCAGCGAAAGTGAACTATGCGGCGGCGAGGGCGCCTACCTGCCTACCGGAATCGGCTGGTATCGCAAGAGCTTCAGGCTTCCGCGGAGTTATGAGGGACGCCGCGTCTTGCTGCAATTCGACGGCGTCTACCAGTGCAGCGATGTGTGGATCAACGGCCAGCACCTGGGTTCGCGCCCCTATGGGTTTATAACTTTCTTCTACGAACTGACTCCGCATCTCCATTTTGGCGGCGAGCCAAACGTCGTGGCCGTGCGCGTGGATAACTCGCATCAGCCGAATCTGCGCTGGTACTCGGGCTCCGGCATCTATCGCCATACTTGGCTTATCAACACCGGACCTGTCTATTTCGAACAATGGGGCACGGGCATCGTTACTCCGGAGATAACTCAGCAGATTGCTGTGGTCGAAGTTTCAACGCGGGTGCGGAATGGGCTTGCGAGACCAGCGCCCTGCAAGCTGAGCACCGCTGTCGCCGGCCAGGATGGAGTTACAGTCCAGTCGGCGGAAGCTGAGGCGGAGATACCCGCCGGTGGAGAGCATGTTTTTGTGCAGCGCATCACTGTGTCCCAGCCGCGGCTCTGGTCCACCGCTTCGCCATACCTTTATTCCGCTCGCCAAGCGCTGCGCTGCGAAGGCGCGGAGGCCGATGCATTGAGCACTCCTTTCGGCATCCGCTCCATCGAATTCGATGCGGACAAAGGATTTCTGCTGAACGGCGAACGAGTCAAGCTGAACGGAGTTTGCCTGCACGACGATGGGGGTTCGGTGGGCGCGGCGGTTCCCAGGCGCATCTGGGAGCGGCGCTTCGCGCTGCTGAAAGAGATGGGCTGCAACGCCATTCGCACCAGCCACAATCCGCACACTGAGGAGTTCCTCGATCTCTGCGACACGATGGGCTTTCTGGTGATGGCCGAGGCCTTCGACGAATGGCGCGAGAGGAAACAGCCGGAGTATGGCTACCACCGTTACTTCGACGAATGGGGCGCGCGCGACCTAAAGGATATGATCGCCCGCGACCGCAATCATCCGTCCATTGTCATCTGGAGCGCGGGCAACGAAGTTCAGGATCAGGATGTGCCCAGAGGCGTGGAAACTCTGCGCGAGTTAATGCAGATACTGCACACAGACGATCCGACGCGGCTGGTGACCGTGGCCTGCGACCAGATCGTCGCGGAACCCCGCGGCGCGCTGCCGGAGTTTCTGGCCGAACTCGACGTGGTGGGATACAACTACGTTGGCCGCTGGCGCGACCGGCGCGAGAAGCTCTATAGCATCGATCGCCACGACTTCCCGCGGCGGCGTTTCATCGGAACCGAGAACGGGGCGATGCCCAGCTTTTATCCTGGCGCGAGCACTTCTTTTTACAGCGCCAGGCCCACGTCCAACGAGCGCATCGAGATAGAGCAGTTGCAGCGATTCACCCAGGTTTACGACTACGTGAGCGGCGACTTCATGTGGACCGGCATCGACTATCTCGGCGAAGCAAGATGGCCGTCCAAGTCGTCGCACTCCGGTGTTATCGATACCTGTGGCTTTGCGAAGGATGGCTATTACTTCTACAAGAGCATCTGGACGAAGGCTCCCGTGCTGCACCTGTCTCCGCATTGGACCTGGGCCGGAAGAGAAGGCGAGATAATCCCTATAATTTGCTTTACGAACTGCGATACGGTCGAGCTGTTCCTGAACGGCAAGAGCCTGGGCGCGCAGGGATTCATGTTTCCGGAGACAGGCATGGAAAATGAGTGGGCGCACTTTCCGCCCCGGGATAATGTGCTGCAAACCACAGGCGACCTTCACCTGGCTTGGTACGTGCCTTATCAAGCCGGCACGCTCAGAGCGGTGGGCACAAAGGACGGCCAGGTTGTCCTGACCGTGGAGCGAAGCACGACCGGCAGTCCGGCGGCTATTCGCCTTGCAGCGGATCGAGCGCGCATCGGCACGGGATGGGACGACCTTGCGCACATCGCCGTCGAGATCGTCGACCAGGACGGGCGCGTCGTCCCTACCGCAGACAACGAAGTGGTCTTCGAACTGAGCGGGCCGGGACGAATCCTGGGGCTGGACAACGGCCAGTCTGAGAGCCACGAAAGCTACCAGGGGAACCGGCGGAGGGCCTTCGCCGGAAGGGCGCTGGCGCTGGTGCAATCCACCGGGCGGCCGGGCGAGATGCGGCTCAGCGCCTCGGCGGCGTCATTGACCGGCGCATCGGTCACGATCACTGCGGACCAGGCCTGACGCCTGCCTTGGCGGACCCGATGGCTGCCGCAAGAACCGTGGGGACTCGGAATGGAGGTTCAACGCCGGAATTCAGGATCAGTCCCGCACCTCACCGGCTTCGCCGATGGCCCGGCTGGTCTCAACGCGCGAGGCCCTCAGCAGCCTGGCTATCTGCTTGAGATGAAGCTGTACGGCGTAGGCGCGCAGAATCTCGGCCTGCGAGAATTCGATGCCCGTGGGCCGCGCCGCCGTCATGCGGGCTTCGAGCTGAGCAATGTCCTCTTCGAGATTCATCGGCGGCGGCACATGGAAGCGCCAATCGCGAATGCAGCCGGCCACGTGGTGGAAGCCGGTGCGAATATCCGCCGTCAACTGTCCCAGGGCAGGCTCCAGTTGCCGCGCGTAGCCAAACTCGTTGGTGTCTTTGACTGCGAACTCCAGCGCCACCAGCGCGTCGAAGACCGAGCGGCCAAACTGCGAGAGTGTTCCCAGCCCCTCGCGCCAGCCTGGGCCGCCGGAAGGCTCGTTGCGCGCCGCCTCCAGCAGTTGGTTGTTGCCGCGCAGCATGGCCAGCGCATCCTCGCGAAGTGCGGACAAGTTCTGAGCGGGCGCGCCGCGAAAGCCATCGAGAATTGCATCGAAGAACGCGCCCAGCGCCAGATACTCCCGTGCCAGGCCGTCGCGCAGCCGCAGCCGCGCGCGGTCGGGCAGCACCAGCGTGGTTACGGCGAGCGCCACAACGATGCCCAGCATCACCTCGACCACGCGGTCCAGCGCGAGCTCCCAGCGCGGACCCGCCTTCTGCACCAGCATGACGATGGCGATGGTGACTCCGGCCAACCGCGAACTTGTCCGCAGTCCCAGCAAGCCGCAGACGATCACCGCCGCGAGCACGGCCAGAACAAAGTTCCACGGAAGCGCGCCGAAGAGGGAAAACGAAAAGCCCAACGCCGCGCCGATCAGCGTGCCCAGAATGCGATCGCGCGAGGCGCTGACGGTTGCGCCCATATTGGATTGCAGGACGATGATGGCGCTGATCGAACCCCAATAGCCGTCGTGCAGGCCGAACCGCCGCGCCAGGCCCCAGCAGAGGCCCGCGGCCAGCGCGGTCTTGGCGGCGTGGATGAGAAGCCGCTGCCGCTCCAAGGAAAGCAACCTTGGCCGCTCGGTCCGCTCCGCGCGCGGCTTAGCGGCAAGCTGCTGCCGAGATTCCGTCTTGTTGGCCTTCAGGCGCATGGATTGCATCTGCTTAGGAAGATTCCCATGAATACAGAATGACCGAAACCGGCCAGTTGCGAAGGTGATCGGACTCACGTCGTCTCCGGACCGGTTCCATCAAGGCTACCAGCTTTCCGCTAGGCTGAAGACGGCTGGAATCGCCCCGCTCGTTTAGCATAGGTATCGATGCGCCCGCATCGATGGGGAGGTGCAATCCATGCTGCGAGTCGGATACCCGGCAGTCTTTGCCGCGGAGCTATTCCGCGATTTTCCCCAGGGAATCGAGCTTATTCCGCTCTCCGATTCTCTGGACCGCGAGATCGAGATCGACGTCTGGATTCCGGACCCTTACTCGACGCGCGCCATGAAGATCTGGCCGTGGCTGCGCGGGGTGAGCCTGGTGCTCTCGACGATGGCGGGAACGGAGTGGATTCCCGCCGTGGTGGGACCGCGCGTGACCATCTGCAATGCCCGCGGCGCGCACAACATCTCCACTGCGGAGTGGACTGTGGCCTCGATTCTGGCCATGCTGAAGTACTTTCCTTTCTATCTCGAGGTGCAGCGGGACGGCCAGTGGATGCGCCGCTTCGAGGCCGGCGCGCGCTACGCCAGCCTCACCGGGGACACACGCCCGCTGTATCCGCCCGTCCTGCTGGAGGAACTGACGGGCAAGACGGTGCTTCTTGTGGGCTATGGCGCCATTGGCAAGGAGATTGAGCGCATGCTGGCGCCCTTCCGCGTGAACCTGCTGCGCCTGGCCCGCTCCGCCCGCACCGAACCTCGTGTTCATGCGGTCAGCGAGTTGAACGGCTTGTTGCCGCAAGCTGACGTTGTGGTTCTGATTCTGCCCTCCACAGCGGAGTCGTACCGGCTGATCGGCGCGCGCCAGCTTGCTCTGATGCCCCAGGGGGCGCTCCTGGTGAATGCCGCGCGCGGGCCGGTGGTGGACACCGATGCGTTGGTCGATGCGCTGCGGTCGGGCAGGATTCGCGCCGCCCTCGATGTGACCGATCCCGAGCCGCTGCCGGAAGGCCATCCGCTTTGGAGCTGTCCCAACTTGCTGCTCACGCCGCATATCGGGGGATCGAGTCCGCAGTTCGCGCCGCGCTCGCTGGCCGTCGCCGCCGGCGAACTGCGCCGCTACGTCGACGGCGAGCCGCTGCACAACGTGGTTCAGGCGGGGGTCTGAGAACCTGCCTGATCGTTTTGCCGGCATCGCAGCGGGACAAACCATCCGCCTGTTGCGGAGAATCCTCAGTTCACTTGAACGTTGATTGTGGTCTGCGCCGTTACCGATCCCGAAGAGGCAGTCACGGTCACCTGGTAGGCGCCCGCGGCAGTGCCGGGATTCCCGCCTCCTCCGCCGCTGCCTGCTCCGCTGTTTCCGGAAACACAACCGGAGACTCCACAGGCAACCAAGGCCGCAAACAGGAGCAATCCGAGGACCGCCGGCCAGCGGCGGCGACGCACGAAGAGGCCGCAGAGCACGATGCAGGCCAGCGCCACGCCGCTGCCGGGCCATGGGCGCATGCGGCGATCCAGAGCCGCGCTGCTTGCCGCGGTGGTGGAAACGGTGAGCGTGGCCGTTGCGGAACCAGCTTTGGAAAGGGTGACCGGACTGGTCGATCCAAAGCTCAATTGCGGCTCATCCCCGGATGCATTGGAAGGCCCTCCCGCAATGGCCGCGGTCAGCGTTACGCTGCCGATGAAACCGCCGCTGGGAGTTAGGGTGATGGTCGAAATGTTTCCGGTGGTTGCGCCGGGTGCTGCGATGGTCACTGCCGTGCCGCCGATCGTAAAGCCGGGAACAACGGCCGCGTTGACCGTGAAGCTCTGCGAAACCGGGGTAGCTGCCGCATAGGTGCTGTTGCCGGCCTGCGTGGCCTGGATGGTGCAGGCGCCCGCCGCGATGAAGCTGGCCGTCGTGCCGCTGACGGTGCAGACCGTTGTCGTAGTCGAAGCGAAGCTGACCGTCAGGCCGGAGCTGGCCGTGGCCACGAGGTTGAGCGGCGTTCCCACCGTCTGCGCGCCAGGATTGGCGAAGGTGATGGTCTGCGGGGTGAGCGGCGCTGCGTTGACCGTGAAGCTCTGCGAAACCGGGGTAGCTGCCGCGTAGGTGCTGTTGCCGGCTTGCGATGCGGTAATGGTGCAGACGCCCGCGGCAAGGAAGGTGGCCGTCGTGCCGCTGACCGTGCAAACCGTGGTCGTGGTCGAAGCGAAGCTGACCGTCAGGCCGGAACTGGCCGTGGCCACGAGCGTCAACGGCGTTCCCACCGTCTGGGCGCCGGGATTGGCGAAGGTGATGGTCTGCGGGGTGAGCGGCGCCGCGTTGACGGTGAAGCTCTGCGAAACCGGGGTAGCTGCCGCATAAGTGCTGTTGCCGGCTTGCGTGGCCTGAATGGTGCAAGTGCCCGCGGCAATGAAGCTGGCCGTCGTGCCGCTGACCGTGCAAACCGTTGTCGTAGTCGAAGCGAAGCTGACTGTCAAACCGGAGCTGGCCGTGGCCACGAGGTTGAGCGGCGTTCCCACCGTCTGGGCGCCGGGATTGGCGAAGGTGATGGTCTGCGAGGTCAACACCGGTGCGGCTAACTCCGGTGAGACGATGGTCTGCGATGAAGCTTTGTCGGTAAAGGTCGCCACGCCCGAAGAAGAAACCGTGAACCCAAGCCCGGTATCCTCAATGTCCAGGCAGGGAGAACTCGCGCACGAAGCGAGATTGTAAGTCGATCCTACGGCGTACTGAGCCGTGACCGTCATGGTGTCTCCAACGGCCGGCGGCGCGATGCGGACGACCGACGCGATCATGTCTCCCGGCTGATAGGCGGTTGGCCCGGTAATGGGCTGCATCTGCGTGCGAATCTCGCCACTGTTGGTAATAATGGCCGAAATGCTGTTGGGGTAATAAAAGATATGTGGAGTGGCATCGCTCAAATCTTCCAGAGTATTGGTATACGCCGTGGGGTAACCGGAAGGACTCATCCAGGTATATCCGCCGGCCGGAGTGGCCGCATTCTCCGCCACGATCTGTGGCCACGCGTACATGGCGACACCGCCCGTCTGGATGCCCGTCGTGCTGCTATAACTTCCTCCAAAACTCCCCGTTGTTCCCGCGGATAAGTCGAGCGCCACGGTGGAAGACGAACTCCCGCACGGCGTGGCGGAGATGGCGCAGATGTCGACAATGCGATTCTCCGCCGAGATGTTGGGCGTGCCAAGAATGCTGCCGACTGAAGTCAGGGAAGCCGACCCGGAAGGAAGCTGCGCCAGGCTGACAATGTACAAGGAGGTCCCATCGGTCACATAATACTGGCGCAGATTCGCGCTCCCGCCCGGTAAGTTAGCGGTTCCTGTAACCGAATGCAAGGTGAAGTTCGTTGTGGAGTGATAGACCGGCTGATTCATCGCCGCGGGGGTAGATACATTGCCGCTCGCATCGACGATCTCCAGGCCCTGCGCCTTGCCGTTAACTCCCAACTGCTCGCTCTGCGTATCGGCGCCCCCGTCGCTGCCCACCACGCTGTTATGAATGGCATCGGTCAGCACCGTGCCGGCGACAGATATTTCCTGCGGCTGGTTTCCCCCATCGAAGGTAACCGATACGTTGCCTCTGCGCATTCCGGCAAGGCTGTTGACCGTCAGCGGCGCCGTAACCCAAGGCTGATAATTCAGATAGAGAAATATAAGTTCAGCCGAGCGATGTCCCCACGCGTCCGCGCTGCCAGCGCCGTTGGAGCTATCGTTCAATCTGACCAGGGAACGGCCGAAATCCGCTCCCAGGATTTGCCCGAAGTAGTTATACCCCGCGCTGAAGGTCATGTCCGTCGAGGTGCTGCCCATCTCATTGTGGCGCGAGCCGCCGTGCATTGTGCCCGCCTGAGAAAGCCGGTCGCGGCTGTACTCTGCCTCCGCCAGCGCATCCGGGTATACATTGGAATCGATGCACGAGCTTCCATTGTGCGTGCTGCACAGATTTTGGTACTTAGCTTGTCCCTGGTTCATCATGTAGATCAGTTGAACCATGTGCGTCAATTGCAGTCCGCTGTAGTGTGTGTCGAAGCCGTCAAGCTGCGCCTTGCCGTTGCCCGCGGTGCAACTGGCCTGGTCGTAGACCCTGGTTGTGGGAGTCGTCGGCAGCATGCAGAGGAAATGCTCCGTGAAGTACTTATACCCCTGCGAATTAGTCGCGATTTCAATCTGCCGGAAGCCTGTCGTCTGGTTGGAATTCGCGAGTCCTCCGTCGTAATAGTCCAACGCCGCGCTCATCTGCGCCGTGGCCATGCTCTGGCTGAACTGCGCCGTATCCAAGCCCATATCGAGGCCCAGCCAATAACCGCCCAGTACGGCCTGCATCACCTGATTGGCGGTGTGCTCGGGATCGAAGACCGAGTCGATCGTGAGCCAGGACCAGTTCGATTGCGCGCTGGTCATCACGCTTGCCAATTGCGATGAGGTCAATAGACTAACGCCGGAGGGCGTGGTGTTGTACTGGTAAATCATGTCCTTGTAAATCAGGCTCAGCGCGGTCTCCTCGTAATCCGCGTCGGAAACAACTATTTCGCCGGGAAGGTATTTCGCGTAATAGTAACCATTGGCTGCAAGCAGATAGGAACTGCCGCCCGTAGCCTGGCCGCTGTCGGATAAGTCGCAGGGATTGCCGCCCGTGACCCCGAGAGCATAGTTGATCTCATTCTGCGCGAAAGTCTGGTAGGAAGCCGCTGTGATGGCCGCCTTCCCGCTTTGCGTGATTGCATTGAAACCGGCCGCGCTGCCGTTGTTGTTGTTCCACCAGAAAGCGAGCAGAGCGACGGTTCCCCACTCGCCATCCGCCACATCGTTTCCCGTGTAGCCGCCGTTGGCGGCGCAGCTCAGAATCGGCTGCGTGCCGTTGTTGACAATGCTCTTCACCTGCAGCGTGAGTTGGCTCAACACGGATTGCTGGGTTGGATAGAGGTTCGAAGCGGCGCCAAGTCCATGGGGAAAATCGAGATTCTGAGCCGAACAGGACACAGAACACAGCAGCGCGGCCAAAACCGGCACAATCGATATCCGAAAGCCATTGAGGGGCATGGATCGATCTCCCAATCCGTCGAGTGTCCGCTACAGGTGCGGACCAGCGAAAATACCCTCTTCGCCCGCTTACCCCAGGGGCGCCAAATGCTTGGTGTTTTGATAAGTGTATACGATGCGGTGGGCGACGGTGATGGTGGAGAGCGCGGCCAGCACCCACAGCACCGGCGCCATCACGCCCCAATGGTTGAACAGGGCGCCTAGAATAATGAGCACGACGCGCTCCGGGCGCTCCATGAAGCCCACCTTGCACTGGCCAATGAGTGCTTCGGCGCGGGCACGGGTATAGCTCACCATCAGCGAGGTCACCATCACAAAGGCCACCAGCACCACGTACCGGAACCGGTTGATGCGACCGTAGTAGACCAGCAGGCCGAAGAACAGCACCACATCGGAATAGCGGTCGATCACTGAGTCGAAGAAGGAGCCGAAGACGGTGACCTGGTTATTGCGCCGGGCCACGCGGCCGTCCACCATGTCGAAGAGGCCGGCGCAGAAGATCACCACGCCCGCATAGAAAAACATGCGGCCGGAGTTGCTGGCGTTGGCGTGGCCAAACAGAATCGCGGCCACGATGTTAATGACCAGGCCGATCAACGTCAGCGTATTGGGGGAAATGCGGGTGAGCGCCAGGCCATGCACAATGTGGTCGAGAAGCCAGCCGCAGGCGCGGCCAAAAGCGCTGGTCCAGGTCATTGCTTGTCTTCCTTACAGCTCCATGCCGGCGGCGGTTCCGTTTTCCGCGCCGCCCGCTGCCACTTCATCGTGGATGGTGGTCAGTTTTAGTATTTCAAGGTCGCGCTTGCCGTTGGGAGTGACGATGGTGGCGATGTCGCCCACGCGCTTGCCCACCAGGCCGCGGCCAATGGGCGAGGTGGTCGAGATCAAGCCCTTGGCAACGTCGGACTCCTCGCTGGTCACCAGGCGGTAGACGATCTCCTCGTCTTTGGTGGAGTCGAAGACCACGATCGTGGAACCGAAACCGGCCTTGTCCTTGGGAATGTTGGTCAGGTTCACCAGCGAGAGTTCGGCCATGCGCCGCTTCAGTTGGCCCAGTCGCGCGTTGACGAAGTCCTGGCGCTGCCTGGCCATGTGATACTCGGCGTTCTCCGAGAGATCGCCCATGGCCACGGCCTTCTTGATTTCAGCGGGAAGCTCGTGGGAGAGCTCGTGCTCAAGGATGGCGATCTCCGCGAGAAGCTGCTTCTTTATGTGTTCGGGCATCCATGTTCCATGGCGGCGAGCGGGATTGCTCCATCCGCGAGAGATGAAAGAACTCGAATACTCATTATACGCGGGGGACAAAGAACAGGGGTCAGGGGTTAGGGATCAGGGATCAGGCCGAAGGCTCGCCGTGGCGAGGATCAGGGATCGGGAACCGGCGCATTATCGGACAAAGCCGCATCTTCGTGGGTACTCGGAATTGCGGGCAAATGGGCCTACACTGAAGTTGCTCTGGATTCTCCGCACGCTCCTCATGCTGCGGACCGCATTGATCGTTCTTGTGCTGGCCGCGCTTTCAGCGGCCTCAGCTAACGGCTCGCCGGCCCCTTCGGCGAAGACGCACAGGAGCGCCTCGGCCGCGGTTTCCTCCCACAATTCCCGGAAAGAGACCCATCGCCCGAAGGCCGTCAAGACCGGCCATACCTCCGGAGCGAAGGCCCGCTACGCGGTCTTGCGCGAGACTCGGCACCCGGCTGGGCGCGGGGGCGCGCGCCAGCGGCAGGCGATGGCCCAGGCTGCCTCGCTGCCCCTGAGCCGGGCAGCCATGCCGCCGCCGCTGGTGGGGTCGCTTGAATCGCTGGTGAGGCAAAACGACAAGACAGAGGCCGACAACCTCGAGCGGATCGAGGACGAAGACGATCTGGCCGATCGCATTGCCCGCAAGATGCTGGTTCCGGTCCCGGCCTCCGCGGCGCTGACCGTGAACGAAAACCTGCCCGAGAGCCATCGCTATTGCCGGCCCTGGACGGCGCGGTTTCTCAGCGATCTGGCACGCGTCCATGGGGCTGAGTTTCACCGCCCGCTCGAGGTCAGCTCGGCGGTGCGCACGGTTGAGTACCAGAAGCAGCTGATGGAGACCAATGGGAATGCCGCGCCTGCCGACGGCGACATCGCTAGCCCGCATTTGACTGGGGCCACCATCGACCTTGCCAAGCATGGGATGAGCCGCGAGGAGATTGGCTGGATGCGGAACTGGCTGCTGCCCCTGCAACAGGCGGGCAAGATCGACGTGGAGGAGGAGTTTCAGCAGGCCTGCTTCCACATCACCGTCTACAAGAGCTACCTGCCGCCCGCTCCGGAAACCAGGCAGCGCAAGGCGGCGCAACGCCCGGCTGGGAAACACAAGGAACCCCGGGAGACCGAGCCGCCGCCTGCCGAGCCTGGCGAGACCGCCTCCGAGGGGCTTTGAAGGGCGCGCATCCATCCGCTCCCACCTTGTAAACAAAATTGAGCTTGAATTGATTTCCCCACAGCGCCTTTCAAGGGTACAATCGCCAACAAACGCATTTCTTTCCCGGAGTCGCCGGGAACCACCCCAGCGGTCTGTTGCGTATCGTCTTCAAGGTGCGATGACTCGCGACGGGCCTAGCGGATGCTCAGGGGAAGCGTGCGTCGAGCCCCAAGCGGCTTTCGAGAGGCGGAATCATGAGCAATTTGGAATACCCATCTGCGGTCGAACCAGCCCCCGAGGCTGCCGGCCTTAGCCAGTGGCAGCGCGTAACCAACACATTTACCGCGCCGTCGAAGACCTTTGAAGACATCAAGCGCGGCCACAAAAGCTGGTGGATGCCGTTCCTGATTGTTGCGCTTACTAGCTACATTCTGTTTGCGGCTATCGCGCTCAAGATCGGTATGCAGCAGGTGGTGGACAACCAGGTTCGCCTGGATCCGAAAACGGAGGAAAGACTGGCGCAGATGCCGCCGGAACAACGTCAGATCGGCAACAAAATCTCTCTGTACGTCACCGAAGGTGTATTCATCGCCTTGCCGTTGCTGGTTTTGGGTGGCGTCGCCCTTATGTCGCTCGGTCTATGGGGCACAATCAACTTCGCCTTCGGCGGCAAGGCCAGGTACGGAAGCATCTTTACCGTTTGGATGTATGCGGGCCTTCCGGGCATCGTCAAATCGCTATTAGGAACTCTCGTGATATTTGCGGGGGCCGACCCCGAGTCGTTCAACATCAAGAACTTTGCGCCCACGAATCTTGGAGCCTTTCTCAATCCATTGGAGACCAACAAGGCGCTCTATACGCTGGCGACGTCGCTGGACGCGGTTACCATCTGGACGCTGGTGCTGCTGGGGATGGGAACGGCTATAGTGGCGGGAGTCAAGCGCACCTCGGGCTACATTGCGGTCTTCGGCTGGTGGGCTATCTTTGTGCTGTTCGGCGTGGGGATTGCGGCGATCTTCAGCTGAGAACCATCGCTGCTGGAAGCAGACGATCGGCGCGAATCCCAAGGGATTCGCGCCGATCCTGTTTCTGCCGCAATACTCCGAACGCTACTCTGTCCAGCGCCGCATGATGAGCGTGGCGTTGATGCCGCCGAAGCCGAAGGAGTTCGACAGGGCCACGTCGAAGCTGTGGGCGATGGCGTGGTTGGGCACGTAGTCCAGCCGGCACTCGGGATCGACGTTGTCGAGGTTGATGGTGGGCGGAAGCTGCTGGTTAACCAGAGCCAGCACGGAGATGCCGGCCTCCAGGCCGCCCGCGCCGCCCAGCAGGTGGCCGGTCATGGACTTGGTGCCGCTGACCTTGAGCCTGTGGCTGAGGGCGTGCTCGCCAAAGACCGCCTCGATGGCGCGCGATTCATTGCCGTCGCCGGCCGGGGTAGCGGTGGCGTGGGCGTTTACGTAACCCACCTCGTGCGGTTGGATACCGGCGTCCTTGAGCGCGGCTCTCATGCTGCGCTGGGCGCCCTGGCCCTCGGGTGCGATGCCCGTTATATGATGGGCGTCGGCGCTCATGCCGTAGCCGATCACCTCGGCCAGAATCCTCGCGCCGCGGGCTCTGGCGAACTCCAGCTCCTCAAGAATGAGAATGCCGGCGCCCTCGCCGATGACGAAGCCGTCGCGGTCCCTGTCGAAGGGGCGGCTGGCCAGCGTGGGTTCGCCGTTGCGGGTAGAGAGCGCGCGCATGGCGGCAAATCCGCCCACGGAAAGCGGCGTGACAGCAGCCTCCGCGCCGCCGGCGATCATCGCATCCGCGTCGCCGTGCAGAATCATGCGCACCGAGTCGCCAATGGAGTTGGCGCTGGTGGCGCAGGCTGTGGCCGTGGCCGAGATCGGCCCCTTGGCGCCGTAGCGGATGCTCAACTGACCGGCCGCCATGTTGACGATGGCGGCGGGAATGAAGAAGGGCGAGATCTTGCGCGGGCCGCCCTGCAGCAGGTTGGTGTGCTCGCGCTCGATGATCTCGAATCCGCCGATGCCGGAACCGATGAAGACCCCCACCCGGTCGGCGATCGCCGGCGTGATCTCAAGGCCGGCCTGGGCGATGGCTTCCTGGGTGGCGGCAAAGGCGAAATGGATGAAGCGCCCCATCTTGCGCGCTTCCTTCTTGTCCACGAAGTCGAGCGGGTCGAAGTTCTTCACTTCGGCGGCAAAAGTGACCGAAAAGCCAGTGGTATCGAAGCCCCGAATGGGCCCCATGCCGCTGGCGCCGGCCAGAAGCTGCCGCCAAACCTCGGGAGCGGTGTTGCCCACACCGCACACCAGCCCCAGGCCGGTGATAACGACTCTGCGGGCCAAGGGCTACTTGCCGCCTTTCGCGTTCTTCTCGATGTAGTCGATCGCGTCCTTCACGGTCTTGATCTTCTCGGCGTCTTCGTCGGGAATCTCCAGGTCGAAGGCCTCCTCGAATTGCATCACCAGCTCGACCACGTCGAGGGAATCGGCGCCCAGATCCTCCTGGAAGCTGGCGCCGGGGGTCACTTCGGCTTCGTCCACTTGCAGTTGCTCGACGATGATCTGTTTGACTTTCTCTTCTACAGCCATGCGTGTTTCTCCTCGTATTGGTTCGGAACTCGAAAACCTGCCGGGGCTGGAGTTCATTCCGTCCGTCAGCCTAAGATACCGGCTCGCGGCAGGGGAAGACAACCGCCACGCCAAAAAAATGCGCATGACCCCGAAAAGTCAAGTCTAACGGGTGTGCGGGGGTGTGTAAAGGCGCGCTTTCGTCCAATCCGGGAGGAGGCCGAAGCAGGGAGTCGATTCCAGTGCCAGATGCGCCTGAGACAGGGCGGGGCGCTGCATTCAAGATGAACCGGGATCGCGCTTGCGTCCTCGGGATCGAAGCGAAGCGGCGGGCGCGCTTCCTTGGCGATTTTGCGATGCACTCGCAACGCCATACAATGCATACAAGGCTTGGGGAATACCGAGCCGAAACCATGCTGCCGACTGCGCTCACGCGTGCGATTGCCGAAGGTCATGGAAGGGCCTGTAGCTCAACGGTTAGAGCAGGGGACTCATAATCCCTTGGTTCGGGGTTCGAATCCCTGCAGGCCCACCAAAACTAGAAGAACATAAATACAATAAATACAGCAATATACAGAATCAAACCGTACAAGACAAACAAGCGGATTTGCGGTTAACTTGCGCTTATTATTCGCTTTCGGTACAATTTCGGTACAGTGACGGAACATTTGCACTGTACCGGAGCGAATATGGCAACTCTTGTTAGGACCCCTTCCGGAACCTGGAAAGCAGTTGTTCGCAAGAACGGCTGGCCCACAAATATCAAGACATTTCGCACCAAACGAGATGCGGAGGATTGGGCGCGCCGTACCGAGGATGAGATGGTGCGCGGTGTTCACATCGTCCGCGCTACAGCCGAGCGCATGACGCTGGCGGCGGCGTTGAAGCGCTACACCGCCGAGGTCACTCCCATCAAGCGGCCATCGTCCCAAGAAGGCGAACTTCGCCGCGCCGCGATTCTGGAGCGCCATCTCGGCAAATACTCTCTTGCCGCCCTGAATCCTGAGATCATCGCCCGCTTCCGTGACATGCGCCTCGCTGGAGAAGACCGCAAAGACGAAAACGGAAAGCCGGTTCCCCGCGCCAACAACACGGTCCGCCTGGAATTGGCCCTGCTTGGCCACCTGTTCACCATTGCCATCAAAGAATGGGGCATCGGCCTGATCGTGAATCCGGTGATGAGCATTCGCCGGCCAACACCGGGGCCAGGGCGTAACCGCCGACTGACAGAGGACGAAGAAAAGCGGCTCTTGGCCGCCGTCGATGCGCACTCGAATCCAATGCTGCGCTGGATTGTGCGCGTGGCACTCACCACCGGAATGCGCGCATCAGAGATCGTGACTCTGCGCCGGTCGCAAGTGGACCTTAAACGCCGCGTCGTGCGTCTGCTCGAAACCAAAAACACGTCGCCGCGCACTGTGCCGTTGAGTGCGGAGGCCACGGCGGTATTCCGTGAGGCATTGAATCATCCAGTGCGTCCAATCGATACAGACCTGATCTTCTTTGGCGAGCCAGGGCGGGACGGCAAGCGCCGCCCCTACCAGTTCAATCCGGTATGGCTGAATATCAAACGTGAATTGAAGCTGGTCAACGTACACTTTCACGATCTCCGCCATGAGGCCGTCAGCCGTTTCGTTGAAGCCGGATTCTCTGACCAGGAAGTCTCCGCCATCAGCGGCCACAAGTCGATGCAGATGCTCAAACGCTACACGCATCTGCGGGCAGAGGATTTGGTTGAAAAGCTCGATCTTCTTCCGAGCAGAAA
>Ga0187863_10000058_pt1 | contig 95845 bp, 83 predicted proteins | sample June2016WEW_11_1_FD_132975 | JGI IMG/M metagenome (GOLD analysis project Ga0187863, IMG submission 132975) | Peatland microbial communities from SPRUCE experiment site at the Marcell Experimental Forest, Minnesota, USA - June2016WEW_11_10 | ecosystem: Environmental > Terrestrial > Soil >...
CAGCCCCTCCGCCACGCCGAAATACCGGAAGCTGTACTCCTGGGCGCACAACCCCCTGGACATGAGCAAGAACAGGGCAAGCGCCCACGCTTTGGATAAGCGGTTCACGGACGGGTAGCATAATTTGTATCGGCAGCGCCGTCCATTCCATTAAGGTGTTATTTCCAGGGAAGTTGCGCATCGCCGCCGGCTCGGAGGCCCCGATCGAGCACAATCCCCCGTGCCCGGGATCCGGGTTCCGGGACCTGAGTTAGCGTCAGGGTTTTACCCCTCGTGCGGCTCGTCCTCTACATTGCTCAGGCCGTCGAGCGCAGCCAGGGCTTCGTCGGGCACGTCCCACTGGCGGAGGATCTTGTAGATCACGCCGGTCGAAAATCCCGCCGCCACCAGCCGCCGCATCACCCGCGCGGTCTCCTTCTCGTTCTCCGGCTTGCGCAGGCGCTTGCGTTCCAGGTGCTCGCGGGCCAGCGCTTCCTCATTGGTCCGGCCGTAGCGGGCGTCGAGGGTCTCGGCGATCAGGGTGTCGTGGACACCCTTTTGCCTTAAATCCTGCGCTACGCGTCTCTGGCCCAGCTTCTCGTTCTCCTGGCGCAGGCGTGCGTACGTTTCCGCAAAGGCCGCGTCGTCCAGAAAGCCGTATTCCTTCAAGCGAATGACGGCAGCGGCGATGGCCGCCGCGCCCCGCTCGCCCGGCTCCGCGCGCCTTTGCATCAGCCGCCGCAACTCGGCCTCGGAGCGCATCTGGCGGCCCAGGGCCTTGACGGCGTAGTCGTAGAGGCCGGCTTCGTTGAGGAAGGGTTTTGGCTTTGCGGATTTGCGGGCAAAGGGCATTTTGGGCAGCTTCTAGCTCATCTTGGCTAAGCTTGTGGCAGTTGATTCCAAGCGACTAAGTTTGCTTCGGTGCGACCCCAGGTCTTCCGCCGCGGCGGACCGGACCTGGGGCACCCTCCTGATCCCTGATCTCTGATCTCTGACCCCTGTCACTTCGTCCACTCATCCACCCAGTCGTTCACCGTCTTATACCAGAGCTGCGAGTCTTGCGGCTTGAGCACCCAGTGGCCTTCATCCGGGAAGTAGAGCATCTTGCTGGGTACCTTAAGCCGCTGCAGAGTGGTAAAGAGCTGGAAGCCCTCGCTCACGTCGAGCCGGTAGTCGAGCTGGCCGTGAATCACCAGCGTGGGCGTCTTAAAGTTCTTGGCCGAGAGCGCCGGCGACCACTTGCGGTATGGGTTCTCTGAGTCAGGCTTGCCATAGTAATCCCAGGGCTTGCCCTTGAACTCCCACTCGTTGAACCATAACTCCTCGGTCGTCCCGTAGGCCGATTCGGGGTTAAACATTCCGTCGTGGCTGACGATGCACTTGAAGCGGTCGGTGTGGCCCAGCACCCAGTTGGCCATGTAGCCGCCGTAGCTGGCTCCCAGCGCGCACTCGCGCGTCTTGTCGATGAAAGGATAGTGCTGCTCGGCGTAGTCCAGGCCCTGCATCAGGTCGGTGAAGGGCTTGCCGCCCCAGTCGCCGTTCACGGCGTCGACGAATGCCTGCCCATAGCCGGTCGAGCCGCGGGGATTGATCATCACCACCACGTAGCCGTTGGCGGCAAAGAGTTCCGCGTTCCAGCGGTAGCTCCACGCATCGCCCCATGCGCTCTCCGGCCCGCCGTTGATCAAAAGCTTCAGTGGGTATTTCTTCTTTGGGTCAAAGCCGGGGGGAGGAATGACGAAGCCCTGTAGCTTCGTCTTGTCGGCGGCGGTGAACCAGAATGTTGCGAGCCTGCGCAAATCAAGCTGGTCGAGAAGTGCGTCATTCAAATGGGTTAGATATTTGGGAGCCTGAGCCTTCCAATAGTATGTCTTCGTTGATGTCGCGTAGAGAATCCCGTCTTCCGTATATGGCTCTAGGATCCACGTGACTTCCGTCTTTGTGTCGATTCCATCGATTCGAACGACTTCGCTTGGATTGGATGCCGCTTGCCGAACAGAAATCAAACTCTGTCCACCGTTGATGATGTGCAGATCGCTGTACTCGCCAGCAATCGTGAATGGATTCACGGCGCTTTCCGCCGAGAGTCCGCCTAGGTCAACATTTAATCCATAAACAGGGGCCTCGCCCTCATCAACGGCGACGAAGTAGATCGCTTTGGAGTCCGGTCCCCACGCAAACTCCTCCACCCACCGGTCGAATTTAGGCATCAGATCCTTGACCGTCTTTGCCGCCCGGTCATAAACGACCAGCCGGAACTTATCACTTTCGTACCCCGCCCGCTCCTGCGATCGCCACGCAATGTACTTGCCGCCGGGCGAGTAGGCGGGGTTGAAGTTGCCGCCCTTCGACGTTGAGACCTGGACCGGCTTGGCTGCAGGGTCGGTCAGGTCGAGGGTGAAGATCTTCGCGCTCACGCTGGTGGCCGGCTCGGGGTCGAGGTTCTCGGTGAAGGCCAACTCCTTCGAGTCGGGCGCAAAGGCGCACCCGCAACTCGAGCCCTCGAGCGAAAACGGCGGAACGTCGTGGGGATCGTTGGGTGTGAGGTCGCGCATTCCGCCGCTCTCAACCGAAAGAAGAAAGAGGTGGCTGCGCTTGTCCCCGGTGTAGCGGTTCCAGTGGCGATAGAGCAGGTGGGTAAAGATCTGCGCCTTGACTTTGCTGTCGGCGATGGCGGCATCGCGGTTGGAGTTGCATTCGTCGCCGACCCCGGAGTCGTTCGGGGTTATCGCCGGGCAGTCCGGGAAGACAGCGGAAGTAAAGACCACAGAGTGCCCGTCGGGCGACCAGATGGCGTTGTCGGCCCCGGTGGCGATGTTGGTCAGCTTCTTTGCGTTTGCCGCCGCGCCGGTCGCCGGGTCGAAGTCCGCCAGCCAAACCTGCTGCGAGCCCGAGCGGCTGCTGAGGAAGAGAATCCGCTTGCCGTCGGAGGCGAATTGCGCCCCGCTGTCGCCGGGATGCGCCACGGCGATTCGTTGCGGTTCGCCGCCCGCGATCGCCTGAATCCACAGCTCCGCTGTCTTGGTATTCTGCTCCAGGTTGACTGTGGTGACGGAGTACGCCAGCCATTTGCCGTCCGGCGAGACGGCGGTTTCGCCCAGCCGCTTCATCTTCATCAGATCCTCGAAGGTCATGGGGCGCTTGGCGGGCGCGGAACCGGCGCCGGTTTCGGCCGGTTGCGGGGCGATTTGGGAGTTCACGCCCAACGATCCTTGCGTCCTTTCCTCCTTCTCCTTGAGCGGCGGCGGCTTCGGCTTTGCGCCGGCATCGGGCAAGCCTGCCTTTACCGAACGCAAAGCCTCTTCGATCATCAGATAGAGCTTGTTGCGATCGACGACTTCGACAAAGGGGACGCCTTCGCCGCCGGCGGTGACTACCCAAATGGTTGGGACGTGCTGGAGGCCGATGCGCTTGCCGAGGGCGTAGTCGGCTTTGACCAGAGCGGCGAGCGTGCCCTCAGGGTCGATGGCGCTAGGCAGGATAAGACTGCGGCTCTGCGCAAACTTTTCGGTGAACTGGTGCAAGCCGTCTTGGTTCAAAATGCTGGGCTGCGAGGCAAAGACCGCCTCGCGATATTCGTTGCCGAGAGCCTTGCTCCTGGTATCGAACCAGCGGGCGTTGACGGCGGCAGCGAAGGCCCAGGGATGGAAGGGAAGCGGAAAGTCGTGGCGGACCCAGGGAATCTTGTACTTGGCCACTGCTTCCTTGAGCACCGGGTTGGCGCGGGCGCAGTCGGGGCACTCCAGGTCCTCGAACTCGATGAGCGCCACGCTGGCGCCGGGGGGCGGCTTGAGCGCATCGGGGTCGAGTACCTCGGTTGACGGCGGCGGGGTGGAAAACTGGGCGCGAGCGCCGGAGGCTGACAGCAGCAGAGCGGCGGCTGCGAGGACGAGAACAAGCGTGGTTCTGCGCATGGGATTTCCTATCCGCGCCGGGAAGCGACTACTTCCGCGCGAAGGAAAAGTGTACACCGGACGCATCCCTTTAGGCCGGGGCCAGTCGAGGCCGATGGGGCACCCAGTTCTGTGTCTGCGAAGCGGCAGGCCGGACAAAATCAATCGAAGGTTTGATGAAACAGACTGAATCCGCTGGCATTTGGCGTGAATTCGTCCTACCATCGAGCCGAAGGAGATTGCTCCATGAGAATCGCGGCGCCGGTTGCTGTCTTGTTGTTTGCGTCTGCCTTGGCTTGCGCGCAGGGGCCCAAGCCCTGTGAGGCATTGAAGTCTGAGATTGCGAAGAAGTTGGACGCGAACAACGCCAAGGGGTACACGCTGGAGATCGTGCCCAAGGACAAGGACGCGGAAGGCAAGGTGGTAGGCAGTTGTGAAGGCGGGACCAAGAAGATCGTGTACCGCAAAGCCTCAACCCCGCCTGTTGCCCCAGCGCCTGCGTCAAAAAAGCCCTGATCTTCAGGCGCCTCGGTGACAATACGGCCGCATGAAGGTCGTTGATGACGGACTTTTGCCTCAGACAAGCGCCAGCTTCTGAGGGATGGCCGAGCCTACTTGTTCTCGTTGCCGGTGAGGCGAAAAGTAATGGTTCCCCAGAAGAGCCGCGCGCGCATCTGCACCGGCAGGTGGCGCTCGTCGTCGGTATACCAGATCCAGATATTGCCGCGGTTCTTTACCACGCCGGCATCCGCGGTGGGCTGCACGCGCAGGGTTTTGAATGTGCCCAAGGTGGTCTTGATCTCTTCGCGGCCCTCCACTTTCATGGTCACCGGCACGGTGCGCTGGGCGTCCATCACTGGGACGACGAAGTTCTTCCCCACCTCCATGGGCTGCGACGAGGCGTAATACACGCCCGTCAGCAGATCGGTGAGGCAGCCTTGCACGGGCGCCTCCAGGTGCTTGGTCTGCCCGGTGACCAGGTTCTTCTCATCCAGAATGGATTTGCCCTGGGCATAATCGAGCCGCTGCGTGGAGTTGATCTGCCGCCGGCCCTCGACGGTCTGCTTGTCGAACTCGTAGGTGCAGCCCCGTTCGCGGTCGAATGTGGATTGGAAGCGGTCGCCGACGTGGAAGAGCAGATTGATGGCGCCGATGGTGTCGGCGTTGGCGGTGATGCGCTCGCGATCGCCGGTTGCCTCAAAGTGCAGAACCGAGGTTCCGGCGGGAAAGACTCGCCAGTCCACGCTGTAGATGAGGGTCTGCTTCTGCGGAAAGCTGAAGCCCGCGCGCGGCGGCGCAAGCTGAGCCGCCTGCTGGCCGTGAGCCGCGGCGGCCAGCGCCAGGGAGCAAAAAAGGTTTGCCAGGATCGTGCGCGTCTTCACCGTCAGACAGGCCTCCTCGGAGATCGACTTTTCCGGCGCGGGATACGCTCAGCGCAGCCCATGCACGATTGCGCCCAGAGCCGGCCGGAGGAAGAGCAAGCTGAGGTACAGAAGTGCGGCCCCTATTGCAGCATTGTACTCGCGATGCTTGAGGTAGAGCGAAAGGGAAAAACTTCCGGCCTCGGATTCAGCGCCGGATTGGTCTGCCGGAGTCAGGCGCGGGAACAGGCGGGGCACACGGCGGCAATAGGCCTCGAACTCGGGGAATGTGGCGCGCAGGAAGCGCTCCTCCGAGGCGATGACCGGTACGTAGATCGCGGCAAAGCCGCCCGCCAGCAGCAGCGCGACCGGCCAACTGAGCAGCGCCAGCGCAAAGCCGGCGGCCATCAGCATCGATCCAAGGTAAAGCGGGTTGCGGGTGTGCGCGTAGGGGCCGGTCACGGTCAGCTCGCGGTTCTTTTTGACGTAGCCGGCCGCGTAGCCGCGCAGCCACAGGCCGGGCAGCACCAGCGCCAGGCTCCAGGCCACGGCGGCCGGTTGGGGCGCGCGCCGCCACAGCTCGAATAGATAGAGGGCCGCGGCGAGAAAGCCCAATGGCACGCGGATGCGCCGGGCCACGCGCTGCCAGCGGGCCATCCAGTTTTGCGGGGTAAGGTCGGCGGGCTGGGTCATGGGGCGGTCTCCTCGGCCAGCTGCTCATCGGCGGCCCGCAGCACGTCTTCCGGCTGGATGGTCAGCAGGCCGGCCTCGGGCGCCGCGCGGCGTGCGTGGTCGCGGCGGCTATCGGGGCTGCGCAGCACTCTGAATCTCGTTCCGAAGGGGCCGTTGCGGCTGGGATCGGTGGGCCCGTAGATGCCCACCACCGGTCGGCCGAGAGCGCAAGCCAGGTGCAGCGGGCCGGTATCGCCCGCGATGCACAACGCGATCCGGCGGGTGAGGGCAATGAGCTGCGTCAGCGAACAGGTGAGCGCAGCGGCCGCGCCGCCGGCGCCCTGAACGATGGCTCCGGCAAGCGGCTCCTCGCCGGGACCGGCATTAACCAGTACGCGCAAGCCGCGATCGGCGAGGCTCTTCGCGACCGCCGCATACCGCTCCACCGGCCAGCGCTTGGCTCCCCAGCCGGCGCCGGGGCTGATGAGTACGGCGGGAGCGTCTTGATGATTTGCAGAAGAAGATGGGTGCCCCAACCTCGGCGTCCGCCGCGGCGGATTTTTGTCGCTAGGGTGGGATTCAATATCGCTCTGCTTTCGTTCTAAATCGCCAGGCGGCAAAATCTTATTGGCCCAGGCCTCGGCGGCGGCGTCCACCGGCAGCCAGGGCGCTACGGGCGCAAGTGCGTCGCCGGCCACAGCCGAGGCCAACTCCACATCCTGCTCGATCACGTGCGCGCCGCGAGTGGCCACGCGCTCTGTAAACAGCCAGCGAGCCATCCGCTCGCGCGGCTCGGCCTCGCCGATCAGCCGCGGGCAGCCCGCCAGCCGCCCCACCGCCGCCGACCGCACAGCCCCTTGTAGGTCGAGCACGGCATCGTAGCCGCCGGCCCGCAGCGCGCTCCGCAAGGCCTTGATCTCGCGGATAGTTTTCGGGCTCAGCGGCGCTCTTCGCCAGTCCTTGGAGGGCGCCAGGTGAAGGCGGTCGACCACAGGCTGCGCGGGGCCACGCCCGCTTTGAAGGGGCGCGGCCTCACAGGCTACGGAAAAACTCGATTCGGAGGGAGGCGGGGGTTTCAACCCCCGCATAAGGCCGGCAGAATCGACGCGGGCTTTAGCCCCGGAGGCATGTTCTTCGGGGAGTTCGCGCAAAACTTGGTCCACATGCTCCGATCGTTCAGCCGCCAGCAGCGCCCGCCAGCGCGGTTCCACCACCCAGTCGATCACCCACTCCGGATGGGCCTGGCGCAGCGCCGTCACCGCCGGCAGCGCGTGCAGAATGTCGCCCATCGCCCCCAGCCGGACCACAAGCAAGCGAAACTTGGATTGCGTCTGCAAACTCTGATTTTCTCACAGGGGCGGGTGCGGTGAATCGAGCACTGGAACGCGGCTCGGCTTAGGTGTAAAGTCTTGCTTGTGAAACGCTCAATGCTCGGATTCGCTTTACTGCTAGCGATGACTACAGGTACGGCAGGACAGAATGCTGCTTCTCAAGCGCCGAGCAGCAGCCACTTTTATTGGAGTGTTCGTAAAGCCCATGAACTGAACTACGACCGGACGATTCGCAACACTCCGGACCTCAGTTCGGCTGAGAGGGCAATTCTCATCAAAACAGTCACTGAGCTGATTCGGCCACGTTGGGAGGACAACGAGATCGGCTCTGAACGAGAGTTGCGGCAGGTTGCCGCAGATACCAGGGTGGAATTGATCGATCTGGATGGCGACGGTATCCCAGAGATAATTGCACAGGCAAACGACATGAGGGCTGGATGCGGAGCAACAGGCAACTGCGCATTCTGGGTGTTCAAGAAGGTCTCAGGCGGCTACAAACTACTTCTTGACACGCGCGACAAGGACGGGATCGGTGGGGCCGAACTGATCACCGTTGAGAATTCCCGGACGAACGGATTCAACGATTTTGTGCTGGCAGTGCATGACTCTGCTTTTGAGAAGACCTTATTGGTGTATCAATACAAGAATGGGTTCTATCGGGAGAGCAGGTGCTATGACGCCAGTTGGATATCGACGGCTGGAGGAAAATGGCAAAATCTGAAGCACCCCGTGATTAGCATGGGCTGTGAGTAAAGAGGCTATGAGCTTGGCGTTCCTCGCCCATCACCGAGTCTGAACCAGCCGGTCTACCAGCCATTCAATGGCCTCGTCCTCATGCTCGATCTCGATGCGCAGGCCGGCGGTCTTGAGCGGCAGCGATTCCGCGAAGGCAGCCGCCAGCTTCCGCAGCCGGACCTGATCCTTTTCGGTGGTGATGAGGGCTGCGGCTCCCCTCTTGCGGGCCGCGGTCACCAGACGATCCAGGTCGCGCACGGTATAGCGGTGGTGGTCGGGGAAGGCGATGCGGGCGGCGATCCGCAGGCCAACGGCTTCGAGGCCGGCGAAGAACTGCTCCGGGCGGGCGATGCCGCAGAACGCGACTACGGGACCATCGACGGCTGGAACCTCCATCCTTCGCCGCAGCCGCCATACCGGACCTTCCCAGCCCCATGCGCGCAGAGCGGCCTCCAGATTCGGAGCGCCGTCGGGCTCTTCGCCGGGCGCGGGAATCGCGATGATGGTTGCGCGGCGGGCGGCCTTGAGCGGCTCGCGCAGGTTGCCCGCCGGCAGCAGGCCGTCCTCGAACCAGTCGCGGCCGTCGAGCAGAAGAATGTCCACATCGCGGTGCAACTGGCGGTGCTGAAAACCATCGTCCAGAAGGTGCAAACCAAGGCGCAAATCCGCGGAGCGGCCAGCCTCGGCCAGCAGGCCGGCCTCGAATCGCTGCGCCGCCACATAGACCGGCACGCCCGTCTCGCGCGCAATCAGCAGAGGCTCGTCGCCAAACTCTTGGGCGCTGCCGTCCGGGCCAACGAGGGCTGGGCGCTGGCTGCCGCGTCCATAGCCCCTCGAAAGCACGTCCACGCGAAGACCGCGCCGTTCGAGCGCCTTGGCCAGCGCGATGGTCAGCGGCGTCTTGCCTGCGCCGCCGGCGGAAAGGCTGCCGATGCTCACCACCGGCCAGCGCAGCCGCCGCACCGGCTCCAGCCCGGCGCGCAGCCGCAGTTCGCGCAACGCCAGCGCCAGCCTGTAGGCCGGAACCAGCGGCAGCAGCAGCTTGCGCACCGGGAATAGCGGCCTCATGACGGGCGCTCCTGGATCGAGCCGGGAGGGAGCAGCTCCCGCAACGCTTCGACGCATCGGGCCGTTGCTCCGGCCTGCTGGTCGAAGACTTGTCGCGCCCGCTCGCCCATCGCCTCGGCCGCGCCCCGGTCGCGCAGCAGCTCGATCAATGCTCCAGCCAGCTCCTCCTTGGCGGCGATGCGAACGGCGTCGCGCGCTCGCAGGTTGTCGGCGATCGAGCGGAAGTTGGCATAGTGCGCGCCCATCACGATGGGAACGCCGAACTGCGCAGGCTCCAGCGGATTGTGTCCTCCCGCCGGAACCAGGCTGCCGCCGACGAAGGCCACCGCCGCAAGAGAATAGACCGAGGCCAGCTCGCCGATAGTGTCGAGCAGGACGATCTCGCCGGCGGCCAGCGGCATGAGCGCAGCGGCAGGTTCCGAGGGTGCCTGCGCCCGCCAATCCGAGCGCTTGACCCACCGGAAACCGGATTGATAGAGCAATGCGGCTACAGCGCTAAACCTCTCCGGATGCCGGGGCGCAAGCACCATCGCCAGTTGCGGATCGGCTTCGAGCAGCCGAGGCCAAGCCTCTAACAGAGCCGCCTCTTCGCCTTCCAGCGTGCTGCCCGCCACCACCAGTCGCAGATTCGCCGCCAGCGCCTTCAACTGAAGCGTCGCCTCAGCCTCCCATGCCGCCCGCACATCGAATTTCAGGTTCCCGGCGACCGAAATCCACTCCGGGCAGCAGCCGGTAGCCTTCAGCCGCTCCGCATCGGTCTCGCTCTGGGCCAGCACCCGGCTCAGCCGCTGCAATAACGGCCGCCACAGCCAGCGCAGCCGCCGGTAGCGCGGCCACGAGCGGTCGGAGATGCGGGCATTGACGACAGCAACCGGAATCCCGCGCCGGAAGCAGCCGCTGAGCAGATTCGGCCAGAACTCGGTCTCGGCCAAAATCAGCAGCCGGGGCTTGAGGGCATTCAAATAAGCCCGCACCGCCCAGGGTAGGTCCAGCGGGCAATAGAAGACGCGATTGGCTCCGAAGCGCGCTCGTGCAAGCTCCTGGCCGGTCCGCGTGGTGGTGGAGACGGCGACAAAGTACTCGGGCAGCGCGGCGTCTAGCGTCTTGACCAGCCGGCTCACCGCCAGCACCTCGCCCACCGAGACGGCGTGAACCCAGATCAGCGGCCGGCCGGCTTGCCCCTTCAGAGGCCGCACCCAGCCCAGCCGCTCCAGCAGCCCCTCGCGATACTTGTGCGTCGTGGCCATCCGCCACAGCCACCACGGCGATCCCACCACGAGGACCGCCAGCAACGCCAGATTGTAAAAAAACAAAATCATGCGCAACCGAACTTTGCGTCTCCCGGTCTAACCCTCAAATGATACATTCATGCACGATGAGGGTCTCTTGCGCGTTTCCGTTGCTTGGGTTTTGGCTGGCGCTGCCGGCCGCGGCCGCCGACCACACTACGCCGCCTGTGCAGCCGGCTACCACCTTTGCCGCGGTCGAGGTGCACGAAGACGAGAAGGTGGCCATCGCCGCCGAGCCCTACGACTCGCGCGAGAAAGAAGCCATCTTTCGCGTCGACTACCTCAGCCACGGCGTCATGCCGGTGCGCCTCATCGTGACCAACAACGGCAACCGGCCCATCTCGCTGCGCGACGCGCGCATTCTCTTCCTCACCGCCGCGGGCGACAGGATTGAAGCCGCCGAACCCGAGGATGTGGAGCGGCTGATGAGCAGCAAGGATAGAAGCGGCGCCAAGATCCCCATGCCCAGCCCTATACCCGAAATCAAGCGGAAGCCCAAGGCCAGCGATAAGGAGATCGAGCAGGACTTCGACACCTTCGAGTACGGCGCCCTGGTGGTCGAGCCGCACACCACGCGCGCGGGATTCCTCTTTTACGACGTCTCCGGGCTTGCTCACCCGCTCCAGGGCGGCAAGCTGCACCTGCACAAGCTGCGCGACGCCGATGGCAACGAGCTCTTTTACTTCGAGATTCCCTTCGACAAGTACCTCAAATCCAAGTCCAGCCAGATGAACTGAGGCCGGAGTGGACCGCGAACCGGAATTGCCATTGGGAACCGAGAATCTCAGACCTTGGATGTTGCGTATGAGATGCTCGTATCGACGGGTTACGGAGGTATCGATGACCGCTTCTCTCCGATCTACTCATTTGCTCCTGGCTGCTGCTTGCGTAAGCTTCGCATTGGCATTCAGTCCACTTGCCCAGAGTCAGGCCGCGCCCGCGGCCGCCCAACAGGCGAAAAGCGCTCAACCGGCGCCGCTCGATGTCACCCTGTATGACTTCTTTTTTGAGATCGTAGGCGACCAGGACGCACACATCAAGGCGGACATAAGAGAGGGAAAGACACAGATCACTTCCAGGCACGATTACGCTGCGGCCATCGGCATCAGCAAGGATGAAGAGCAAACCATGCTGGCGATTGTCGTCGACTTCTATAACCGATTATACAACTTTAAACAGCAACACAATCAAGAGAGTCTTAAACTCTTCGATCAATATGATCACGATGAGGCTGTGAAACTCGCTCACGAGGGCGAAATCGCATTCCAAAAGAAGAAGAATGCGATGCTGATGGCAACCATAAGCAAACTGAAAACACAGCTTGGAGACGAGTCTTTTGCGAAGCTCAATGAGTCTTTGGAGAGCGGTAAGTTCGAAGGCACTTATGTATATGGAGTAAAGGAGGATATCGAAGGCCGTTCCGATCCTTGCCCGCCGAATGGCAATCCTCCTCCGGGGCAGACGACTCACCTGGCCTGCGCAAGTTTATACTACTCCGAAGTCTTCCAGTATATTGGCCAAATCGACGAAGATAACCGGAGAGCGGCCGCTGCAAATGAAAGCGGGGGCACGAAGCAGGAACGGTTCGTTTTATTCGATGATCTCCCGGAGGATAGAAGAGAGGCCGCGTTTGCCCTCGGCGTCGAAGCAAACCGCGCGATCTGGGAACTTGACGACAAAGCTAGAACAGAGGCCGGTGAATTCTTTGACCAGAATGCCGCGAAGTATGGCGTGAAGATCGCAAATGAAATGCCGCCCCCCCCCGAAGTTGAAGCGTTGGAAAAGAAAAGTAGGGCTACTGTAGAGGAATATATCTTCAAACTGAAACAGGTGGTTGGGGACGATTTCTTCAATAACCTCGACACATATCTCAGCAAAGAAAACAAGACTAAAGGGTGCATAATACTTCAGCCCGGCGCTCCTTGCACTTTGCAGACTCCGGTGGTGCAGCCGTGACCAAAGAACTCCTGCGTTCTTGACCGCTTCGCGGTTTCCGCTTGAACGTGTTCAAACCAAATGAGATGCTTGAACAAGCGGAAATGCCATGAAGAGAAGCAACTTTGCTCTGCGTCTGCACCCCACGCTCCTTGAGGAGGCGAGAGAACTGGCCAAGTCAGAGGGGGTTGCGCTCAATCAACTCATCAATGTCGCTGTGGCTGAGAAGCTTGCCGTCGCGCGCACGGCGGAGTTCTTCAAGCGGTATACGCGCGACGCCGATGTTGCCCGCGCGCGAGAGATTCTGGCCAGAGCCGGCTCTGACAATCCTCCGATGCCCGGCGACGAGCTGCCGGAGTCGTGGAAGCGCCGCCGTGCCGCCGACCCGCAGAAGTTGCAAGCAGCCCCGTCTACTCGTAGTAAGTAGCCGTCGTGGCATCCGTCTCCCAGATGGTGCAGTCCTTCACGCGCACCCGCCCCTGGGTCATCGCGGCCAGTTGCTCCTTGGTCTGGTCGTAGAAGTATTTGGCCAGGTTCTCAGCCGAGGGATTCAGCACCGTGAAGGGCTCCAGGTCGTTGAGCATGCGGTGGTCGAGGCGCGCGATGACTGGGCGCATTACCTGCTTGAGTAGCTTGAAGTCGAGCAGCAGGCCGGCCTCGTCCAGCGCCGCCCCGGCCAGGGTCACGCGCACCTTGTAATTGTGCCCGTGCGGGTGCTCGCACTTGCCCTTGTAGTTGCGAAGATAATGGCCGGAAGAGAAACCGGCCTCCACGGTGACTTCAAACATCGGCTTCTGCTCGATTCCTGTACGTGAACTACGTCCCTGCCTCCATTCTAGGCTCTGGCGCAGAATCAGGTCTTCCGCCCCTCCTGCCTCTTGCCGGGTGCCCCATCCTTTCCGCGGTTTTTGCGGTAAGGGTGGGAGACCCCGCATCACAACCGTCTTCGCCGCGCCGCCTTCCTCGCCTCTTCGCCGCGCCGGTCCACCTGCTCGAAGAGCTGGGTCAGCACGCCAACCAGCGCCGACGCCAGCCCAAACAGCAGCAGAAACATCGCCACCGTCCGCCACAGCGACGCGTTGGCCGGCAGTCCCGGTTGCAAGCTCGAAGGCGCCAGCCCCAGCCCCGCCGAAACCAGCGCGAAAAAGACCAGCGTTCCCGCCAGAATGTAGAAGCTGCGCGACATGACTCCTGGAAAGCGGAGAGAATCCCCCGTCTGCTGCGATTCTAAAGCCGCCAGCCAGAGCCGGCGGCCAAGCTGTCGTCCCATGTGCCGCGGCAACTACACTATCCATCATGGAAGTTCTCTACGGCGCGCATCCGGTGGAGGAGGCGCTCAAGGCCGGCAAGCGCCGCTTCGACCACGTGCTAGTGGCCCGCGAGCGCGACGATGCCCGGCTCGAGCGCCTGGTGGCCCTGTGCCGCGAGGCCGGCGTCCCGGTTCGCACGGAGCCCAGGGAGCAGTTGACGCAGCTGGCCCAGACCGCCGCGCATCAGGGCGTGGTGGCCATGGTCCGTCCGCTGGAGTTTCTCTCGATCGAAGACCTGTTCGCGCCGGACCCAGCCAGCGCCAAGACCGGCGCAGCCCGCCTGCTGCTGGCTCTGGATGGCGTCGAAGATCCGCAAAATCTGGGTGCCCTGCTGCGCGTGGCCGACGGCGCAGGCGTGGATGGCGTGGTGCTGACGGAGCGGCGATCGGCTCCCTTGAGTCCCGCTGCCGTGAAGGCCAGCGCGGGCGCGGCTGAGCACCTGCGCATCGCCCGCGTGGTGAACCTCGTCCGTGCCCTCGAAGAGCTCAAGCGGCAGAATCTATGGATCGTCGGTCTCGACGAGCGCGGCCAGACCGACTACGACCAGTTCGACCTGACCTGCGATTGCGTCATCGTCCTGGGGCGCGAGGGCGCGGGCCTCCACGATCTGGTCCGCCGCACCTGCGACCACCTGCTGCGCATCCCCATGGCCGGCGGCGTCAGCTCGCTCAACGTCGCGGCGGCCGGAGCGGTGGTGCTCTACGAGGCCTTCCGCCAGCGCCGCAACGCCGCCGCTGCTCTCCCGAAGGCTGGCGCCGCGTCCAAACCAAAGAAGCAGAAAGGCTTGGGCTCATGAAGTTTTCCTTCGGCGGGATTGCGGCGGCTTTCCTTTGTTTGGCGATCTCCCCCGGCGCGGCGCAGACAGCGGCTCCCTCGCCACCGCCCCCGGCACCTGCGGGCCAGGCAGCCCCGCCCGATTCGCAGGTCAACCGCCAGGTCATCTTCTCCCGCTCCATCGACGAGGACGGCCAGACCACGACGCAATCCACCCAAACGCCCGCCAAGCCCGCTATCCAGATCGCCGCCGAGCCTTCCGCCGAGGACGCCGAGCGGCAGGCCGTCACCTTCACCGCTCTCGATCTGGACGTGCGCCTGCGTACCGCCGAGCAGCACATCGCCGTCCGGGCGCTGGTCACCGTGCGCAACGACGGCAAGACGCCGCTCACGCGCATCCCGCTGCAAATCTCCTCCTCGCTCGACTGGGAGCGGATTCGCGTCAGCGGCCGCGACGCAGCCTTTTCCGTGGCGACGCTCAACTCCGACGCCGACCACACCGGCCAGTTGCATGAGGCGGCTATCCCCCTAGCCCAGCCCCTCGCGCCCGGCGCCAGCCTTCCGCTTGACGTTACCTACTCCGGCGTTATTGCGCCCTCCGCCCAGCGACTGCTGGCCATCGGAACCCCTGAAGACCTGGCGCTGGCTTCGGACTGGGACCAAATCGGCGTCGCTTTCACCGGCCTGCGCGGCTTTGGCAACGTGGCCTGGTACCCGGTTGCCAGCGTGCCCGTCATCCTGGGCGACGGGGCGCGGCTCTTCGACGCCATCGGCGAACACAAGCTGCGATTGTCCGGCGCGCGCTTCCGCCTGCGCCTCACGGTCGAGTTTCCGCACGGCCAGGCGCCCACCGTGGCCTTGATCGATGGCCATCCGGCCGCGCTCACCGTCACCGAACCCGCTGCCGCTTCGGACGAGGCTCAGGAGGTGGCAAGCGTGGCCACGGCCAGCCTCGACGGCGCGGTCCTCGGCTTCGAGGCCCCCAGCCTCTTTGTGGCCATTCGTACCCCCCACCCCGGCGCGAATCTCGCCGCCTGGACCCTCCCCGATGACGACTCCGCCGCGCAATCCTGGACCGCCGCGGAGACCCAAGTCACGCCTTTCCTGCAGGGCTGGCTCGGCCAGCGGCCCCGTTCCCAACTCACCCTGCTCGACCTGCCCGGCCCGCAAGACGCGCCCTTCGAGACCGGCGCGCTGCTGGCCGCGCCGATCCGGCAAGCTGACCCTCCGGCCAGTCTGGACAAACTCGACGGCATTCTGGTCCATGCGCTCACCCACGCCTGGATCGACTCGCCGCCGGCTTCGCCCCAGCCGCAAAATCAGCCCCCGCCCGCATGGCTTGACGAGGGCGTGGCCGGCTTCATGGGCACTCTGTGGATTGAAAAACAGCTCGGCCGCGAACGGGCCCTGGGATCGCTTGAGGCCTTTCGTGGCGCCCTCGCCCTGGCCGAGCCGGAAAGTCCCGGCCAGAGCCCCGGCCAGCCCCTCGCTTCCGCCATTTCGCCCGTCTACTACCGCACCAAGGCCGCCTATGTGCTTTGGATGCTGCGCGACTTGGCCAGCGACTCCGCGCTCTCCGCCGCCCTCCGCGCCTACAATCCTGCCGCGCTTTCCGCCCCAGCCGCTCCCGCACAGAAGGTCGCCGGGGATGCGCGGGTGACCCTAGAGCCCACTTCCTTGAAGGGTACGGGCTTTAGCCCGTACATCAACACATCGGAATCGACGAAAGAAACCACTTCCATGAAGGGTACGGGCTTTAGCCCGTACATAGACCCATCAGAATCAACGAGGGCTTTAGCCCCTGAGGGATGCATTTCGGGGAATTCGTCCGCTGGCCCCCCGGCCTCCGCACCCTGCGCCGCCCGCAGCCCCTTCGAGCGTCTTCTCGAAGATGCCGGAGCGCGCCGCGATCTCTCCTGGTTCTTCGCCGACTGGGTCGATGCGGACAAGGGCCTACCCGACCTGACCATCGAGGGCGTCTTTCCCAGCGCCACTTCGGCAGGCAACTGGCTGGTCGCCGTCAACGTGGCCAATAGCGGCTACGCCGCCGCCGAAGTTCCCGTCACCGTCCGCTCCGCCTCGGCTTCGGTCACCCAGCGCTTGCTGGTTCCCGCCCGCGGCAAGGCCGTCCAGCGCATCCTCATCCAGGGCCAGCCAACCGAGGTCCAGGTCAACGACGGCACGGTCCCCGAAACCCAGGCCAGCGTCCACATCACCAAGCTGAACGATGCTGCGGGAAGTTCGTCCTCATCGAGCCAGCCAAGCCCCCCGCAGCCGTAAAGCCTTCGGTGTCTCTGTCCCTCAACCGTCGCACGAAATCTTCCGCCCTTTGTACATTGGAGCTTTCGAAACCGGTCCGTGAGTAAGCGGCGACTTAACCCTCAAGAACGCAACCTGGACGCGTAATGTCCGAATTGGCAGCCATCCAGGCAGAACTCAAATCGTTCGTCGCGAATGCCGCAAGCATTTCTGCCGAAAGCTACCTTTCATCTGGCGGCGCTCGCACAGTGGGCAGGGTTCTTGTGCGGAAGAAGTTCGCCTAGCGATATCTGTTGTCCTGCACGGCGAACATGCAGAGATCGCCAATCGGCCTGGAGGCCTTCTGAGGATCGCGCCTCCTCGGACGTGCCTTTCGAGTGCTTTCGGCAAAGTGGAATCAATGGTGAGCATTAGTGAACCGGCCGGATAACTGGCACGGGATCCACTGCAATTTCGAGCACGGTACCGGGACGATCCGTGGAGGGTCCAGGCAACCTTCCAATGGCGATTTCGCCCAGCATCGCGTCGATATCTTTCGAAAGTTCCACCCACATCGATTTGCCGTCAGCAGCAGCCGCAATCAGTGCCGCTTCGAACTTAGATAGATCGTCAAGTCCTGGAACCACCGGCGGGCTTGCTTCAAGAAACCGTCTGAAATTGAGAGCTTCATCGGTCGGGAAAGCCGCCGGGGGTGTTGCTGCAACATACCTATCCATCAATTGGCGAAGTTTCGCCTCACCCATGCCGAGCAAAAGCAATTTCGTCGTGTTCTCCATCAGTTCAGCAACCGCGCCTCTGCGGAACGAGGCCGCTAACGTCAGGTAGAGCGAGAAGGCTCGTTCGTCTGACTTCAAGAGATCCGGTAGTTCCGAGTTCAGCGGCGGCTGGCCTTCGGCTGGCAGCATTTGATCTGCAATCAGCCGTTCCCATTCTTCAGGCGCGGGTGCGGGAGGCTGCGTAAACGATCGCCGCTCCGTTGCCGCCGCAGCCGATCCCGTGCGAGACTTTTCCCACAGACCATGGACCTTTTCCATCTCCAGCAGTACTGCCCTTTCGCCAAATGCGGAGAGGCGATCAGGAGCGATTTCGAATATGATCGCACCTAAATTTGGCAGATCGGCGACTACGTCGGAAGCAATCTCGACCAGCTCATCGTCAATACCGTTCGAATGCGCATCGAGCCAGTGACCATGCGCAAACTGCAACCCTGCGAGATGCACCTCCCATACGCGCTCGCGAGGCAAGCGCGCTATTACATCGCCTATCTTCGCGCGACCGTTCTTTTGGTTGGCCCACAGGTTGGTCAGGTCCAGCAGGATGCCGCAGTCCGCGGCTTCGGCCACCGCCGCAAAGAATTCGCCATCCGGCATTTCGAAGGGTCTTGAAGAGAAGTAATTGACACCCGTTTCGAATGCAAATGGCCGTCCCACCACGGCCGCGCGACGCCTGATGTTCACAGCGGCAAGCTCGACTCCGGCTTCGGTCTGCAGGGGAGGCATGAGGAAGCCACATGGCTGCCGGCCGCGTGCGCCGCGAACATGAAAGATGCTGAGATGTTCGCTCGTCCAAGGAGCATTCAACGCTTCGGTCCAGGCGCGAAACTGCGGCATCGGGCCTTCCTGGTCACAGATCGTTCCTCCTATCGGGCAGCCGACGCCATGAATGAGAAGACGCTGCGGCAGCGCCTGCAAATGACACAACTCTCCCGGGCTGCCACGCGGCAGCGAGTCTGGCGCGGTTCCTTTCGTCCACAGAGTCTGTGGCTCGACCTCCGCCACACTAATCAGGTCTGCATGCGATCGGAACAAGCCGTCAAGTGGACGCAAATAGATCATCCCCGGCCCAAGCCGGGGAGGTTGAAACGTCATGAGAGAAGTCTCTGGCTCTAGCCGCCTACCTCGATGACCTTTTGGCTTCCCCGCTCGACGAGCATAATTGTCTCGGCAGGATCGACTGCGTTTTCAAAGCTGATGTTGAAGCCCGAATAGCAGGTTGGATGTCCGGCTCTGTGGAGAACCGAGGCCAGGACGCTCTGGCACTGTTCCAGATTGAGGTTTTCGGGTATACGCACGGCGATGTTCTTCATCGTTGCCTCCTGGGGATTGGTGAATCGGGGAACTGCAATGCAGGGAAGTATACAGCGGCTCTTGCAAGATCGGCAAGGGAAAGGTATGCGGCGAGTTTCCACGGGATTAACCGGCAATCCGGAAGTAATTCTCAGTTGGCGCCAACAGCCGACTTTCATCCAGTGAGGAATTAAATCACTGTGAAGTGAGGCCTGGTTGCTCATTGCCCCAATCCTAACCGTCCTTCTTCTCCGCATTGCGCGCCCGCACCTTGAACCAGATGGGCGTTCCCCTGAAGCCGAAGGCCTCGCGGATCTGGTTTTCGAGGAAGCGCTCGAAGCTGAAGTGCAGCTTAATGTCGCGGTCGGTGAAGAGCACAAAGGTGGGCGGGGCGACGGCGGCCTGCGTCATATAGAAGATGCGCACCCGCTTGCCCATCGGCACCGGGGCTCTCTGGAAGTCGATGCGCTCCAGAAAGCGGTTCATCTGCCCGGTGGAGACGCGCTTGCGGCGCTCTTCGGCCACGGCCTTTACCTCGTGCAGAACGCGGCCCAGGCCGGTCCCTTCGAGCGCGGAGAGAAAGATCACCGGCGCGTAGCTCAGGTACTTGAGCACCGTGCGCAGTTGCTTCTCGAATATCTCGCGATCGGCGGCCAGCTTGCCATCGATGCGGCCCGTGGTCACCGCGTCCCACTTGTTCACCAGAATGATGACGCTGCGCCCGCTCTCGTGGGCGTAGCCGCCGATGGTGGCGTCGGCCGCCGTCACGCCATCGGTCGCGTCAAGCACCAGCAGGGCGACGTCCGCGGCCTCCAGGTGCCGCCGCGCCATCACCACGCTCATCTTCTCGGCCATCAGGTGGGTCTTGCCCTTGCGGCGGATGCCGGCCGTGTCCACAAATCGGAACTGGTTGCCCTCAAACTCGACCACCTCGTCCACCGCGTCGCGCGTGGTGCCGGGGATGGGCGAAACGATGGCCCGCGACGTGCCCGTCAGCGCATTCAGCAGCGTGGATTTTCCCACGTTGGGCCGCCCGATGATGGCCACCGAGGTCTCGTGCTGCTCATACTCGCCGTGGGTGCGATTGAGGGACTGCGCGTCCTGCGGTTCCTCCTCGGCAAAGCCTTCGGCCTCCTTCGCAGCCTGGACCTCATCCTCTGACGGTTCAACCTCGGCCGGGGCCGGAATCGCATCGGAGATAGCATCCAGCAGGTCGCCGATGCCCAGCCCATGCTCGCTGCTGATAGCGAAGACGTTGCGCAGGCCGAGGCGGCGGAAGTTCTCCGCGGCAATGGCCATGGCCGCGCCCTCGACCTTGTTGACGGCCAGAAAGACGGGCTTGCCGCCGCGAATGAGCAGCTTGACCAGGTCGTAGTCGGGACTGGCCAGCTCAGTGCGCGCATCCACCACCAGCACCAGCGCGTCGGCCTCTGCGAGAGCCACCTTGGCCTGCGCGTAAATCTCAGTGGGGATCAGCTCGTGGTCATCGGGCACCATACCGCCAGTGTCGACCAAGCGAAACTGCCGTCCGGCCCACTCGTATTCGCCATAGATGCGGTCGCGTGTGATGCCCGGCTCATCGCCGACAATCGACCGGCGGCTCTTGGTGAGGCGATTGAAGAGCGTGGACTTGCCCACGTTGGGCCGGCCCACAATGGCCACCAGCGGCAGCCCACTCCGCAGACGAAGACCTGTCTGCGGGGACCCCGGGGGCAGCGCCGCCGCGCCGGGCGTGCCGGGTACTACCGATCTGCGATACTTTCCCAAATCTTGTCTCCAATCGTTGCTTCGCCGGGTAAGAGGGTCCGAATCAATCCCAGATTCGCTTCACGCCGTAGAGGTCGAAGATCCTGTCGCGGCTGATCAACGGGATTCTCAGATCGAGAGCCTGAGCGGCCAAGAGGCGATCGAAGGGGTCGCGGTGATGCGATGCGAGGCGCCCCGCGCGGATCACGTGCCGGGCCGTTGTTTCCAGCAAGGAATACCCTCCTTGTGTCAAATAAGCTTCAAAGCTGTCCAGGACATAGGCGGCATCCAGCTTTCCAATCGCGGTTTTGATTGCCATTTCCCATGGCGTGACGATGGAAACAACCAGGTTTGCGGAGCGATCCTTGCAGATGCTTAGAACCGAAGCAGGAGGTAGTTTCGGAGTTCGGAGAATCCAGAGAAAGGCGTGCGTATCGAGCAGGCAAGTCATTTTTCTGTAGACTCTGATGGCGGTGAAACCAAGGGTGCATCCAGCATCCACCCCCAGCCGCACTCCACCAGTTCTTCGTCCGTCATCGGATCGAAAGCGTCCTCATCCCAATGAATCTTTCCCGCAAATGCGCCCATGAGGCGGAAAGGCAGCTTGGGCGCAGCCGGTTCGTCGATCGCCACGATCCTGGCCACCGGCTTCTTGCCGCGCATGACCACGACTTCCTCACCCGCCTCTGCCTCTTTCAGCAGCCGCGAGAGGTGAGTTTTTGCCTGATGGACGGTGTAGGCCATGGACTAAGTATGCTTAGTCCACCAAGCAAAGTCAACCGGAAGTCCGAGGCTGCGGGCGGAGAAGCGGCCTCACGGCTCCGGCATAAGTTCTTTCTCATCTGTCCGGTACAACTTAGGCGAACCGATTGCCCCGTGGTCGTCAAGGAGTTGACGATGCACATTCACCGCAGCCAAATGGATCCCAGTGCGGGCAATCCCTACACGGCCGCCGCGCAGAAAGCCGTGGCCGCGCAACGAGCCGCCGCAGTCCGCAAGAAACTAACGAAGAGCGCAGGGAAGATCGAAGCCGGATCGTCTCCCGATGAGGCTTCCATGATCGGCCGATGGATGGACTCGCAGTACAGCCCGGCACAGAGCGAGAAACAATAACACAGCAGCGCCACAGGCAAAAGCGCCGACCTTGGATGAGGCGCGAGCCGTGGGTTCGATGCCGGCGTTGTGGCCCCGCAGTCCATTGGCCCGCGGGCACGGTCAAAAGTTGCTTGCCGATACAGTCCACGCCGTTTGTCGATACGATCTAATAGGCGGGCGGCAGAGTGGGGTCGCGGAAGACGGAGTTGGAGCGGCGAATGTCGCCGACGGAACCGAAGTTGGCTAGAGTGAAGCTGTAGAGGTACTGAGTCTCGTCACGGACCGAGCCCAGCTGGAAGCGGCGGTAACCGAAGGTGAGGCCGCAGCAGTTCCAGTTATAGGTCGCCTGCGCTCCGCCGTATTGCAACTGGCCGAGAACAAAGTCGTATCCGGCGTTGACGGCAAGGTTGAAGCCGGGGCCGCTGGGCTTGCCGATGGAGAGAAATGGCTGGATCTGCTGGCTCTGGATGATGGATGCGGCGCTGCCGTTTTCGTCCACAGCGTTCAGCAGGGCGTGGCCCACGCCGGCGGTGGTGCGGCCCCAACTGTATCCGGCAAAGATGTTATCCGCGTCCATCCTCCCGCTCTTGGGGTCGTAATCCATATCCCATTCGACGCGCAGATTGTCGATGGCCTCGAAGCGCAGGCGCGAGGTAACCGGCGCAAGATTGCGCGGAGAAGTGAGGAAGGCGATGCCGGTCAGGTCCAGAGTGGCGTCGAAGACGTTGCGCCGGCCGGGGATGAGTGCGCCGCCGAAGTTGGGATCGATGAAGAACCTCTGCGCAATCTGCCAACTGGCCCACTCGCGCGGCCTTTGCGGGCAGTCGCCGGAAGGCAGCACATCTTCAGGGGCGCAGCGTTGCGGGACGATGGGGCGCAGGTAGAAGCGCTGGGTGAGCGAGTAGCCCAGCTCGTTGGTGTTGGTGGCGATGTCTGTGGTGTCGATCAGGAGCACGTTTTGGGCCTGGGCGCCGATGCCGCCGACAAAGCGGTAAGTCAACTCGGGCTCGATGACGTGGCGCAAATTGCGGTTCCATCCGGTAAGCGCAAAGTCGCGTTCCAAGGCCGGTGGACGGATGTCCACGGAGGCCTCGACTTCGACGCGGTTGAGCGCAGCGTGGCTGATGGAAGGAGTGCCGCTCCGTGCGCCGGTGAGGTCGGGAACCTGGCTGATGGAATAAAAGGTATCGCGCAGCGCGGCCTCGGGAACAATGCTCCAGCCGCCGGCTTCAAGTGGAAGCGAGATGTGCGGGTAGAAGTCGACGCGGCCCACGTTGCGGGCGTGGAAGTGGGGCTCCGAGCGGTTCAGGAAGCTGAGCGACGATCCAAGTCCTCCGTAGAGCCCCGATGCGAATAACGGCCGGTCGAGCACGTCGTAGCGCAGGCTGGGGAGGTGCATGATTCTGGCTTCGTCGCCGTTGGTGGAGCTGGCAAAGGTCTGGAAGCGGTCCAGCGCGGCGGAGGGGATGAAGCCATTGCGCTCATGAGTCAGCGAGAGATCGCTGGCCACTTCGGAGCTGACGGCCTGCGAGTAGTTATCGTTGAAGACCAGGCGGTAGAGGTAGCTGGAAAGGTATTCGACGATGCCTGCGACCCGGGTGTTGGGAGTTAGGTCCTTGCGGCCCAGGGCGACCACATCCACGCCGCCCTGGTTGACGAGTTCGTAGCCGACCGGACCGGGCAGCAAATCGGCTGGACGCGCAACCCTGGCAGAGCGCTCGGCGCCGGCGGGGATGGTTGCGCCCACCTCTTCTTCCACGCCGCGATCGAACAGCGCATTCCAGCGCACGACAAGGTGGTCGATGCCCGGGCCCTTGTAGCGGAAGTCGCCGTTGGGCGCCCAGCCGCGCTTGGAGTAGTACTCGGTGCCGACGATCATGTCCATGCTGCGGTTGATGGCCCAGTAAGCCTGCTCGCCCACAATGAAACCCTTGATGGACGAGTTGCTGAGGACGGGGGTCAGCAGCCCGCTCTCGCGGCCCGTCTCGTCCGCGGGATGACGGAGGTACGGCAGGTAAAACAGAGGCACGCCGAGAAACTCGAAGAAGGCGTTGGACGTGGAGGCCTTGCCATTGGCCAGGTCGATGGAGCGGGAGATCACCCTCCAATCCGGCCGCGGGAGGCGGCAGTTGGTCATGGAGCCGTCGACGATGCGGTAGTTGCCTTCGCCGTTCTCAAGCAGAACCCTCCCTGAGAAGAGGAACGGGTTCGCTGTGGAATAGACCACGGCGCGGCCGGCGGTGCGCACCCCCTGGGAGCCGCTGACGTTGTAGAAGCGGGCGGTGTGCATGTTGAGGCGCATCTCGCCGTGAGAGGCGTTGATCAGCACGTCGTTGGGTCCGCCGGCAAGCTGCAGGTGGCCTTCGGCCTCCAGTTCCGAGGTGGACTGGTTATAGACGACCTTGTCGGCGCGCAGGATGTAGTCGCGGTAGTGGACCTCTACTCCGCCGGTGCCTGTCCAAATATCGCCCACCAACGTCTGGCGTCCTCCCGGCTCGGTCGTCAACTGGACGGGCACGCCGGTTGAGGGTGCCGGCTCCGGCTGGGCGATGGGCAGAATCTCCTGGCCGGGATCGTCGGGCAGGGCGGCGCCTGAACTGCTTGGAGTTGCGCTGTCCGGTGCGGGGCTGTTGGGGTTGGAACTGCCGACGCTGGCGGCGTCTGGCGGCGCGGGAGGTGTCGCATTGGGCAGCGTCTGCCCTCGAAGTGCAAGGTGACAGAGGGCCAGCAGCACGATGAATGCCAAGTTGCGAGGACGCATCCCAAGACCAAGACCGGGACCAAGACCGGCCCAAGGCTCAGGATAGCAAAAGCGGGCCGCTTGCGAGCCGCGCGGCTCCGGCGGCGGACAGGTATCGAACAGCCCTTGCCCCGCGCCGCTCTCGCGATCCGCGAGTGTGTACCTTCGCGATACCTCCCTCGTCTTTTTGACTGCAAAGCGAGCAGTCGCCCGGCTAGGATGGGCTTGCGGACCGGAAGAGCGGCGCGATGCCCGCGGGAGTGTGCGCAGGCCTGGCCGGCGCGACCGGGTAGTTTCGCTGTTTCATTCGTGCGCGCATCATGCTATCCCACCCTAGCCGCAACCGCAAAGACGCGGCGAGGGTGGGGCACCCCTGATCTTGAACTATTCGTGAATTTGCCCTGGAAGGGATATTGGAGCTTTGAGCACATCCGCAACCCTGGCCGAACCGTCACCCTCTTGGAAACAGGAAGTGAACCGGCGCGTTGCCGCGCATCGCAGCCGCAAAGGCTGTTCGGCGGCGGAGGCGAAGGCGCAGCTGGAGCCCAATCCATGCGTTACCGGCCGAGCCGCGGAGGCCGCCGCGCGGGTTGCCACTCGCTACGCCAAGGCCCCCAGCTACAGCGAGATGCTGGCCAGCGAGGCCCGTGCCGCCGTGCGCGCCGCCGAGGCTGCCTCCCGGGCCGCGCTGGAGGCGCAGGCGGCCGCTGAATCCTTCCTGGCGGGACTGGAAGCGGCGACTGCCGCGGAGCGGGAATCGGAGCTGGAGCCTCCTTGTGGCGAGGCTTCAGAGCGGACTCTTGAACCGGCATGGGGGGCGCCTGCCCGGCCTGCCCCGGACAATTCGAGTCCGGCGTCCGAAAAGCCATTGGCTGGGACTCTGTGGGACGCAGAAATTCCTCTGCGCGCAGCCTCCCTGGCGGCCGTCAGCGCGACCCATGGGCCGGAGGTCCATGAGAGATCCGCGGACCATTGGCGGCAATCGGTCGGGCTGGCCTGGGATGAGCAGGATTCCTGCCTGGGGAGCGAAGCCATCGAGGTTGTGGAACCCGCTCAGCCGATTCCCGCCAAGCTGATCGAGTTTCCTCGCCAGCTTGTTGCCACGCGCAAGGTCCGTCCCCGGCTGGCCGAAGGCGCGCATGCGCGGGTAGGCGATGCTGTGGGGCAGTTGAGCATCTTCGAGGTGGACCCGGCGAGCATCTCGATGCAACCGGCGGCAGTGGCTCAGGCCGAAACGCCTGCGTGGCTGGCACAGGACTGGTCGAGCATTCGACTCGGCGAGCAACCGCCCGAGCCGGCGGTCGAGGAGGTTGAAGCTGAGACCGTGCCGGCGGCTGCTTTTGAAGTGGCGCCGATGGGACGGCGGATGATGGCTGCCGTGGTAGATGGTTCCCTGGTAGTGGGCGTCTTTCTGGCGCTGGCCATGGCAGCCATGGACAAAGCGAAGCAACTACCCAGCCTTCACCAAGCCGGGTTGGGAGCGGCCCTCACGCTGGCGGTCCTCGCCGCGCTGTACCAGGTGTTCTTCGTCCTCTTGGCAGCGAAGACGCCGGGCATGAAGTGGGCCCGCATCTCACTGAGCACCTTCGGCGGCGAGAGGCCCACGCGCGATCAACGGTGGGGGCGGCTGGGGGCGCTGGTTCTGTCTCTGCTGCCGGTGGGGCTGGGCGTGGCCTGGGCCATCTTCGACGACGACCACCTGAGCTGGCACGACCGGCTGTCGGGAACCTTCGTGCGGAAGGGATAAGGAGCAGCGATCAGGGATCAGAGGTCAGAGGTCAGAGATCAGGAATTCTTCCGCAATGTACTCCGCCGGTAGGGGGAGTTGTCCCGCGGGCAGGCTCGGAGGGAGTCTGCCCGCGTTCTTCTTGCGGCTACTTCGGCAGCGGCATGGAGCCGGTGACGGTGAAGGCGGCTTCGGATTTGGCTTCGGTGTCCTGAGGCTGGGCGCCCGCCAGGGTGAGCGTGTATTTGCCTTCGAGAATCGCCCGGTTGCCCTGGTTGTCGACGCTCGATAGCGTGCGAGGTTCGAGGATGATCGAGACATCCCTGCTTTGGCCGGCGGGAATGCTGACGCGCTGGAAGCCGGCCAGAGACTGAATGGGGCCATCGGGCTGCGGAGTCTTCAGGTAGGCTTCGACCACCTCGTCGCCGTTGACCGCGCCGGTGTTGGTGACGGTGACGGTTGCGGTGAGCGGGTCGCCGGCCTTGAGTGTGGGTGTAGCTGGATCGATTGAGAGCTTGACCGGCCCGTACTTGAAGGCGGTGTAACTGAGGCCGTAACCGAAGCCCCAGAGCGGTTTGCCCTGAAAATAGCGGTAAGTGCGTCCCTTGGCGCCGGTTTTGAAGGCATAATCGGTGAAGTCCGGAAGGCCGTCGAGCGAGGCGTAGAAGGTTACGGGCAGCCGGCCGGCGGGATTCGAGGCCCCGGCCAGGGTGCGGGCGATGGCTTCTCCCCCGGCGGCGCCCGGATACCAGGCTTCGAGGACGGCATCGGCGTGCTGGCTGGCCCAGTTGAGAGCGACGGCGCTGCCGCTTTGCAGGACCACCACGAGCGGCTTGCCGGTGGCGGAAAGCGCCTCGAGGAGCTTCTGCTGCGGGGCGGGCAGGTCGATGCTGGTGCGGTCGCCGCCGTTGAAGCCGTCGATCTTGATGCTCATCTCTTCGCCTTCGAGTTGCGGCGAGAGGCCGACAAAGGCGACCACCACATCCGACTCCTTGGCGCGGGCCACGGCTTCGTCAATCTGGACCTGGGCGGGGGCTTCCCACTTGAGCGTGAGGCCGCCGCCGGCTTCGTCGCCCCAGTGCGAGTACTCCAGGCGGAAGTCGTGCGGCTTGGTATCGGCAAAGTCGACCGGGATGGTGGGAACCTTGGCCGAGTGCATGTGGGGCGGCGCGGTGGGCGAGGCGCCGGGAGCGAATTGGAAGCTGCCCTGCTTGGTGAACTCATCTCCCTCGCGCATGCTGCCCTCGGAAATTACCTTGCCATCGAGCGTGAAGCGGTAGGATTCGCCGGGCGACCAGGGGAAGCTGTCGCCGGATTCGAGGGTGAAGACGTAGTGGCCGGGCGCGGGAACGGTGAGCGAGCCGGTCCAGCGGACGGAGTAGTTGCGGGTTTCGAGCTGGGGCACGGGCCGGGCGCTCTCCCAGTCGGTTTGCACGGCGGGCTGAGTTCCGGTGGCTACCGGGCGGCCGGTCCAGTCCGGTGTTGCAAAGAACTCGGTCTTGAGGCCCTGATTGAGCCCGAAGGCGGTCCTCGGCACGGGCACGCCTACGCCGGCGGCCAGCGTGGAGCCCTGGGCGTAGAGGATGGGAGAGCTGCGGAACTGGTTGATCATCCCGTCGAGCGGCGTGACCGGATTGACGGGTGTGCCGACGTAGTTGCCCAGAATGGAGGGCAGCAGATCGGCGGTGGGGCCGATAACGGCGATGTGGCCGGGGGCGGATTTGAGCGGCAGCACGCCGGAATTCTTCAGCAGGACGATGCTCTCTTCGGCGGCTCTGAGGGTGGCCTGGCGATTCTGGATTGAACCGGCGCTGAAGATGGGCATTCTATCCAGCGGATTGGAGCCTTGGGGATCGAAGAGGCCGAGTTGGAAGCGGGCGGTATAGAGGCGTTCGGCGGCCTGGGTGACCAGGTCTTCCGTGACCAGCTTCTGGCGAACCGCGTCGGCAAGGGTGTTGAAGCCGGGAGTCCAGATGCTGCATGAGAGGTCGGCTCCCGCCTCCAGGGCGAGCGCCGAGGAGTGCATCACGTCCGGCGTCTTCTTGTGACCCTGGTTCACGTCCACGATAGCGTTGCAGTCGGAGACGACGAAGCCCTTGAAGCCCCATGCGTCGCGAAGGTGATCCTTGAGGAGCATCTTGTTGGTGCAGGCCGGCCATCCGTCGATGGAGTTATAGGCGCACATCACCGACTGCACGTGGCCCTCGGTGACGGTGGCGCGAAAGGCAGGCAGGTAAGTCTCTTCGAGGTCGCGCGGGCTGGGGTCCACGTTGAAGCCGTGGCGCAACGGCTCGGGGCCGCTGTGGACGGCAAAGTGCTTGCTGGTGGCCACCGCGCGCAGGTGGTTGAGGTCCTCGCCCTGCACGCCGGTGACAAAGGCGACGCCCAGCTTAGAGGTGAGAAACGGGTCTTCGCCGTAGGTCTCCTGGCCGCGGCCCCAGCGGGGATCGCGGAAGATGTTGATGTTGGGCGACCAGAACGTCAGGCCGTAGAAGATGCGGTGGTTGCCTTCCCTCTGGGCCTGGTTGTACTTGGCGCGGGCTTCGGCGGAGATCACGTTCCCCATGGCGCGGACCATGACCGGATCCCAGGTGGCGGCCATGCCGATGGCCTGCGGAAAGACGGTCGAGTAACCGGCGCGGGCCACGCCGTGCAGAGCCTCGTTCCAGGTCTCGTAGTCGGGAATGCCGAGGCGCGGAATGGAAACGGCCCAGTCTTCGAGCTGGGAGGCCTTTTCGTCCAGAGTCATGCGGCCCACCAGATCGTGGGCGCGTTCAGCCGGGGAGAGCTTGGTGTCGAGGTAGGCGGGCTGTTGAGCCTGGGCGGCGGAGGCAACGACGGCGAATGCGAAAACGAGAAAAAGCCGGCGGCGAAGCGGCATAAGTGGATTCCTCTCCTGGCTGCGATCGAGCAGGTGCGCAGCCGCACCAATCATCAACGACTCTACGGCAATCGGGCGGATGCCGTAAACTCCTGCTGTCCACGCCGGCCTGGAACCGCGCACCCGCCGGCCGCGTATCCTGAATGCGATAGCAGAGCGAGGAGAGGCAGCCATGAGCAGCGCCCAGTATCCCAATCCGCAAGCCGTCTTCCATATGCAATATGAGTTGGAGCGCCGCGACGAGGTCGTGGGCATTCTGCTGGCGCTCTTTCTGGGCGGCTTCGGCGCTCACCACTTCTATCTGCGCCGCACCGGCCTGGGGATTCTGTACCTATGTTTCAGTTGGACGGGAGTTCCATGGGTTCTGGGGTTCATCGAATGCTTCTTCATGCCCGGCCGGGTGCGGGAGTTCAACGCCATTCAGGCGGCGGGGATTGCGGCGGCGCTGGGGTTGCCGATGCCGGTCTGGGGCCAGCCCATCAACGTGACGGTGAACATGCCGCCCGCGGAGCGAGCGGGACAACCTGGACAAGCGGCTACGCTCATCGCTTGCGGGCGCTGCCGCCAGACCAACCCGCCCAACGCGCGCTTCTGCTCCGGCTGCGGGGCAGCTCTGTGAGTAAGGATATTCTCCCGCATTTCCACAGACCCGACTACGACGGCGGGCTATACTCGCTCTCAAACCAGAACCGGGAAATTCAAGCTGTGGCTGGATGAGAAGGATGGGCAGATCGCTGTGATCAACGCCGTTTCATCTTTCATGAAAGCTCGGGAGGCAGAGAAATGACAATCGGCCCAATCGACAACTCACAACGAACGGCTGCAAAAGTGGTCGGCATTACTTATCTGATTAATTTCGCGACCGTGATGTACGTTTATTACGGTATCCTCTGGCGTCTGATTATCAAGAACAATGCCGCAGAAACCGCTCGGAACATTCTGGCGCACGAGCGTCTCTTTCGTATCGGCATCGCCGGCGAAATCACTTTCTGCGTGGGCATCTTCGTGCTTCTCACAGCACTCTACGTGGTTCTAAAGCCGGTCAATAGGGGCCTCGCCTTGCTTGCGGCGTTCTGGTGGCTAGCATACGTCTTCATGTGGCTGGTTATGACGCTCAATCTCTTTGACGCTCTGCGGCTCCTCAGCGGCGCCGGCTCCTTGCAAGCGTTTGAAGCGGAGCGATTGCAAGCTCTGGCGAGTTTCTATCTCGCCGCGAACTTTGACCGCTATTACGTTGGCTTGCTGTTTTGGGGAATGGCATCTACAGTCTGCGCCTGCCTGTGGTTCAAGTCCCGCTATATCCCTCGATCGTTGGCTGCTTTCGGTGTGATCTCGTCCGCGTTTACCGTGGCGTGTACCTTCGTTTTCTTCATCTTCCCCAACTTCGACAAGATAGTTGGCCTGGGGTGGTTCGATTCGCCGATGGGTCTCTTCGATATAGCACTCAGCTTCTGGCTTCTGTTCAAGGGATTGCGGCCGCCTGCAACAGCCGGAGCACGAGTTCGGCCCGATGCCGTCTAACCAACCCGCCTAGAGCATTTTCGGGTCAAGTGTTAACAAAACGCTGGGTGCCCCATCCTTGAATCGCTTTTGATTCAAGGGTGGGAGAGCACAAATCTCAATTTGAACCGTAAACAGTCAAGCCGAAAATGCTCTGACGCGCGCTTCTGCTCAGGCGCGCGGCGCTTTGAGCAGTTAGCGGGCCGGCAGCAATGACGCTCCAGCCCGCCGTGATCTTCGCGGGACTATTGAGGCTTGCCTGTCTTCTCCAGCGTGTCCACCATCTGCCAGGGATAGTAAGGTCGCGATGCGCGCAGGGCATCGAGGCGAGTGAACAGTTCCTTCTGGTGTGCCTGCCCTCCGGGGCGATAACCCTCATAGACCGCGTAGCCATAGAGCGCCGAGAAGTTCTGCGGATCGAGCTTCAGCGCATCTTCAAAGTCGGTGTGGGCCTGTTCGCCGATTTGCCCTACGCGGGCTTGGCCGACGGTATCCATCAGGCCCGTCTGAGCGACCCAGCCAATGTAGAAGCAGGCCGACGCCGCGCGCTGGGCCAGCAAAGTGGCGTTGGGAGTCTTCCGCTCTGCGACGAGCGCGCTGAAAAAGTCGTACGCCCGGCGGCCGTCATTGGCCTCGGCGACGATCCTCCAGTAATCGGCTACGGCCATACCGAACTCCTTGCTGTCGGGATCCGACTGGCTCATTGTGACCTCGAGCTTGCCAAGCGCGAGAGTCGTATTGGACTGTGCGGCTGCGGGTTGAGTACTGCCGGCGGCAGTGGGTTGTTGGGCGAGAATCGGGGTGAGGGCGATCAACGCCAGAACGGCGATGGCGGCGGTGGTTTGAGCAACGAATCTGCGGGTCATAGTGTCTCCTTGGGTTGAAATGGTGGAGGTCGCGTCTCGCCGAGAACCCGTCAGAATGGAGCTTCCGTACGAGAAGGGCTCTTGCGGCGTCTGGGATACCATGCGTTCCGAGCAACTCTGAAGATGCCCAATCGGGAAACTTCAGTACAAGGAGTACTCTAGTACATAGAGTACTCCTTGTCAAGGAGAATCTTTCGCATCGGTTTGGAGCTATGCCGGATCGGGAACACCCGTCTGTCTGGCGAACCTGCTCCTACATATTCGCGTGCCCTGATCGCATCGACTCGTTGAACTGCGGCTTGGTAAAGTTCAACGCGGCTTCGAGCGCGGCCTGATATTGCGGCGCGCGCTCCAGCAGTTGCGGAGTGGCAGCGGCAAACTCGCCGTCGAGGGCCAGCAGACCGTCGCCGGCCTTGTTCCCGGCCATGCGCAGCAAGTCCTCTTCGGTTGTGTTCAGGTACTGCGCGTCTCTGGGATCGGCGATCCACACCGGCTGCCCCTCGCCCAGCACGCCGCTCAGCCAGTAGACCTTGCGCAGCAGGTATTCCAGCCGCTCCGCGTCACTGGTCTCGGTGAACAGGAACTTCTTCTGCCAGCGGCTGTAGTAGCGGGTGGTTACATGCACCGGCTGGCGGTTGCCGCTCTTGATGAATTCAAGCTGGCCCATATCAACCGTCTTGCGCACCGCATTGTAGACAAAGCTCTCCGCATAGGGCTGCTCCATCGAGGGCAGAATCTCAGCAAAGGTCAGCGTCACCGAGGCGGCGATCTTGGCATGCAGGTTGTGCGCACCGCCGTCGGCCAGGTGAACTTCGCCATGGAGAATGTACGTGTCCGCGCCGGATGTCGAGCGGTGAAAGGGCCATTGGAACTGCCCGAAAGCCACCGGCAGGCCGCCCAGGGTCACGTAGCACTCGGGCCGCGGATTGCGCAGCCGCCTGGCCTCGGCCGCCAGGTGCGCCGTCATGGCCGGCAGCAGATGCAGCTTGTCGAAGACGAAGGCCTCGCTCAACTCCAGCCGCAGCGCGCGCCCGGCAGCCTCGGAGCCTGGTAGCCCAAGCCGAAAGACCGCCGTGGGCCGGCCGTGGAAGTCGCTGCCCGCAACGGCTGAAAGCAGAGCCAGCCCGGCCTGCGCGGCGGCCGCTTCAAGAGAGGTCACAAGTGAAGATTTCAATTCGACTGTCATTGGTGGGGAATCCTGCGCCGGAGATCGTTGCTCCTCCATTCTATTGGCCCATCCAAGGATAGTAAAACCGCGGGATGGACGCGGCGCAATGACGCTGCGCCACAACCCGGCGCCGTTGCCGGAAATTGCCTTGCAGCTCGGGAGATCGCAGCCCGCGCGCTCCCGAATCATAATATCCTTTAAGCAGTCATGGATAACTGGTGGAAGACATTTTTCGACGCCGATTACATCCGCATCTGGGGTGGGGTCGACAAGCCGGCTGAAACGGCCCGGCAGGCGCAAGGAGTCTGGGAACTCCTCGCGCTTCAAGAAGGAAGCTATGTGCTCGACGCTCCCTGCGGATACGGGCGGCTTTCGCTGCCGATTGCCAGGCTGGGCGCTTCCGTAGTTGGCGTGGATCAGTCCGGGGAATTGCTGGTCAAAGCGGTAGAGTGCAGGGGCGATCTGCCGGCTGACCGGCTCAGATACATTCGCCACGATTTGCGGGAGCCGTTGCCGGAAGGCGGATTCGATGCGGCATTCAACGTCTTTTCTTCCATCGGATACGGCGCCGAGGCAGACGACCTCGCCATCTTCAAGACGCTTCGTTCCGCGGTTCGTCCCGGCGGCCGGGTGCTGATCGAGACGATGCATCGGGATATGGCCGTGCTGAAGTTTTCCCGCGGCACGAAGCTGTCGCAACGGCTGCCGGACGGAACGCTGGTTGTGGAGGAGCCCACGTTCGACCCCATCCGCGGGCGGGTGGATACCACCTGGTATTGGTCCGGTCCGGATGGCCGGGGATCCAAGTCCGCGTCGTTGCGCGTGTACAGCGCGACTGAGCTGGTTCATCTGTTGCAGTGTTCCGGGTTGCGATTCCTGTCGGCTCACCGCGGATGCTCCTCGGAGGAATTCAAGGCCGAGGGACCGGAAATGGGCGGGCGGATCGCAATTCTCACGGAATGCGCTTAGCGAGTACCCCCAGGGGGATTCGCCGCCGGGGATGCGCCTGGAGTTCCCGCGGGCGCCGCGCCTCCGGGTCCGCCACCAGGCCCACGCCCGCCTCCGCCCTTGCTGAAGATCTCGCCCAGCTTGAGCGCTGCCTCGGAGTCGGGATGAGCGGGATTGAAGTCTTTGAAGTCGTCCACGACGAAGTTGGCGAGATCGAGATCGTTCTGTTTGATCCCCATCACGACGCACTTGGCGAACTCGTAGCCGCCGTAGACGGTTGAGTGGGTTCCATCGGCCAGGATCTTGGGGGCGTCGGCGCCAGCGGCTGCATACAGGGCGATGCTCATGTCATACAGGTCGATGAGCGGAACCTCTTCCTCATCGGCCACTTCGCGCATCGCCTCGGGATAACCGTCATGGCCGTGGGTGGGCGCGCCCGTGCCGCGGACTCCGCGATCCATCGGCGTTACCAGCACCGGCGTCGCGCCGCGCAGGCGGGCCTCGGCGACATAAACCTTCAGGTAGGCCTTGTAGGTGGTCTCCGGCTCCACGTAGGTCTGCGGCCAGTTCTCCTTCGAGTCGTTGTGCGCGAACTGGATGAAGAGATAGTCGCCCTTCTTCATCTGGCTCAGGATCTTGTCCAGGCGCAGGGAGTTGGCAAAGGACTTCAGCGTCTCGCCGGACTGCGCGTGGTTGGAAACGGCTACGCCCGGCTTGAGAAAGCGGGAGAGCAACTGTCCCCAACTCACATCGCCGCCGCCATCGCGGTCAGTGACGGTGGAATCGCCGGCGATGAAGACGGTCGCGGCCGCCGGCGCAGGCACGATTTCGATGGACCGCAGCGCGGCGTGAGGGCTGATGATTTCAACGGTCAGCTTGTTGTCCCAGTCGCGCGCGTTGCTGGCATCGAACTGGTCCAGAGTTACCTCTTCGCGCCCGGTGGCATTCATCGGCAGCTTGGGCAGGTGTGGGGTGCGGACGTTGACGGTGAAGGTGCGCTCGACGACTTGGCCGGCGGGGACCTCGATGCGTTCCAGCACCAAGCGGCCCGACTCCGCTTTGACGGTGGTAGTGGTCGCGGCGGCGGAGTCGCCAAACACGACCGTCACATAAAAGTTGCCCTCCGGCACTTTGGCGGAAAACAGGAATGGCCGGTCGCTGGTTGTAGTGTTGCCGTTGTCGCCCGTGGCCACCTGCGCACCTGGCTCGTAGCCATAGCCGGCATCGTCGGAGTAAACGGCCGCTGGGGCGACTCGCGTGTAGCCAGGCCTGGCGGGGCCAGCGCTGAAATCGAACTTCAGGTCCATGGGCGCGGCCTGCCCCGCGGCCATTGCCGGGAGTGCCGAGCAAACCAGGAGTGCGGTACAGACAACGGGAAAGCGGCGCAAGGTTCTCATGGAGTTGAATTGCCTTTCGGATGAATCGCGGACAGGAATCTGCTTTTCGACGGTGCGCTGACGGATGGACACGTGGACAGTGTACATTCTCGCCGGTATTTCGGGCGGGCAAGTTCAGCTCGCGCGGGCGGCTCGCGTCACGCGCGGGCAGGCGCAAACGCAAGCACGGCCACTCGCGATGAGCGGCCCCGCTGTCTGCATCAAGCTGGGAAGCGTGCTATGCCGGCGAAGGCGATCCCTCCGGGTAGTTCGGTCCGCCGCGAGTCTCCGGCTTGAGAACCTGCTGAACGTCCTCGCCGCCCTTGTCGGTGGGCGAAGCCAGCACGGAGCGGATGGGAGGCAGCTCCTTGCCTTCAATCAGCATCCTTACCTCTTCGGCATCGATGGTCTCGCGCTCCAGCAGAGCCCCCGCGATACGGTGCATTGCGTCCGCATGGGTTTCGACAATCGCATGAGCCGATTGGTAGGCCTCGTCGATCAGACGGCGCACCTCGAGGTCGATCTGCCGCGCAGTTTCTTCGCTGAAGTCCCGGTGCTGAGCAATCTCGCGGCCCAGGAAGATCTGCTCTTCCTTCTTGCCGAAGGTGAGCGGACCAAGGCGGCTCATCCCGTACTCGCAGACCATGCGCCGGGCCAGGTCGGTGGCGCTCTCAATGTCGCTGCCCGCGCCGGTGGACATCTGGTTGAGGAATATCTCCTCGGCTACGCGCCCGCCGTAAGCAATGGCCAGATTCGCCTCCAGGTATTCCCGAGTGTAATTGTGACGGTCGCCGGGCAGGAAGATGGTCACGCCCAGCGCCATGCCGCGGGGGATGATGGTCACCTTGTGAATGGGGTCGGAGTGCTCGCGCCGGAACGAGACCAGAGCGTGGCCGGCCTCGTGATAGGCGGTCACGCGCTTCTCTTCCTCGGTCAGCAGCATCGACTTGCGCTCGGCGCCCATCAGCACCTTGTCCTTGGCCAGCTCGAAGTCGTACATCGTAACCTGCTTGCGGTTCATGCGAGCGGCGTTCAGCGCGGCCTCGTTGACCATATTGGCCAGGTCGGCGCCGCTGAACCCAGGGGTGCCGCGAGCCAGCACATTCAGATTGGTGTCGTCGGAGACCGGAACCTTCTTCACGTGCACGCGAAGGATCTCCTCGCGGCCGCGCACATCGGGCAGGCCCACCACCACGCGGCGATCGAAGCGCCCTGGGCGCAGCAGCGCGGGGTCCAGTACGTCGGGCCGGTTGGTGGCCGCCACCAGGATCACGCCGTCGTTGGATTCGAATCCGTCCATTTCCACGAGCAGCTGGTTCAGCGTCTGTTCGCGCTCGTCGTGCCCGCCGCCCAAGCCCGCGCCGCGATGCCGGCCCACAGCGTCGATTTCGTCGATGAAGATGATGCAGGGCGCGTTCTTCTTGCCCTGCTCAAACAGATCGCGAACGCGGCTGGCGCCCACGCCCACAAACATCTCCACAAAGTCCGAACCCGAGATCGAGAAGAACGGCACATTGGCCTCGCCGGCCACGGCCCGCGCCAGCAGCGTCTTGCCCGTTCCCGGAGGGCCCACCAGCAGAACGCCCTTGGGAATGCGCCCGCCCAGCTTCTGGAACTTCTGCGGCTCGCGCAGGTATTCGATGATCTCCTTCAGCTCCTCCTTGGCCTCATCCACGCCGGCCACGTCCTTGAAGGTGATCTTCTTCTGTTGCATGGAGAGCAACCGCGCGCGGCTCTTGCCAAACGAAAGCGCCTTGTTGCCGCCCGACTGCATCTGCCGCATGAAGAAGAAGAAGAAGAAGCCGATCAGCAGGATCGGACCCACATTGAAGAGCAACTGCAACGGGAAGTTGCTCTGCTCGGGCTTCTTGTTGAAGTGGGTCTGCGTGGGATCGGCGTCGGTAAATGCCTTTTCGAGGGATTCGTAGTGATCTCCGACAAAGGTGTGGAACTGCTGGTTTGGCGTGGCCTTCATGTGGCCGTGCAGTTCGCCGCCTTGAATCTCGGCATCGAGAACCTGGCCTTGCTTCACCTTGCTATAGAGATCGGAGTATGAAACCTCCGCATCCTTGGCTCCGACCGCGCCCTTTTGCCACATGGTCAAAAGAAGCACCAGGCAGGCGATGATCACAGCCCAGAACAAGATCCCTTTGACGGTCGGATTCACCAGAATTCCTCTTTCCCGGCGGGGGAGAAGCCGCTTACCGGACCTCCGGCGCCGCCTGCATCATCCTCTATAGACGCTCGTGCGTTCCCTTAAGTCACATAAAATGCATAACGCCTCTACGGCAGACACCCACACATCGCCGCCTGAATGAGCAGTAACTCAAATTGTACTCCCAAGCCAGGAAACCTGAAACAATCCGGCCCCTGATTTCGCGTCAGCTTCCGCACCGTCACCCGTTCCCGGAAGCCTCGCTCTGGGCAGGCTCGGGGCATTTTGCCTTCGGAGCGGCTTCCTCCAGAGGGCTCGCCGCCACATGGATTCCATCCTCCGGCTCCACCTCCACGCCTTGCATCCACAGGATGCGGCCGCCCGCCTCGAGCACCGGCCAGAGCGCCCGCCCGCTGCCCGTCACGCGCAGCCGCTCCAGCACTTCCTTCACCTTGCGCGGGCCGCCGGAGTGGCGCAGCGTCACCCGGTCGCCCGGCCTCCAGTTGCGCAGCGTTGCAACCTGACCGGTCTCCCGCGGACGCCTCTCAGAACCTGCGGACAAACCCGCCTCGGTGAAGGGTACGGGCTTCAGCCCGTACGTTGGATCAATGAAATGATTGGGGGCTTTAGCCCCTGAGGGATGCATTTTGGTTGGTTTGCTGGAAATTCCTCCCTCTTCCGCGGCCGCTCCAGCCGTCCCAGCGGGCGCCGCAACCTCGATCCGCAGCCGCAGGCCGAAGGCCGGAGCCACAATTTCGCCCGGAATCGTCCCGCAGTACTCGGGCGGCGCCTTGCTCGCTTCGGCGGCCGTCCCCACCCGCAACCGCAGCTCCCTTGGGGTTCGCTCGGCCCGCAGTCCCTGGGCCAGCTCACACTTCTGCCCAGCCCGTCCGGTGAACGCCAGCGCCCTGAGCGCCTCGGTCGACAGAAAATCCGGCGTCGCGCCCAACTGCCCGGCCGCATACCGCAGCAGCCTTCGCTGCACCGCCGGAGCCCGCGCGGCCAGCCTGGTCACATCCAGCCCCAGGCCATCCCCGGCGGCGCGGCCTCCACCCCGAACCGGGCGCCCCGGCAGCAGCAACTGCCCTGCCAGCCGAGCCATCTCCCCCTGCCACCATGCCTCCTCGTCGCGGGCCAGCGCCGCCATCTGGGCCAGATGCTCGCGCAGCCGCGGATTCCAGCCCTCTAACAGCGGCAGCAGCTCGTGCCGCAGCCGGTTGCGGGTGAAGGTCAGATGACGGTTCGAAGAGTCCTCTCGCCAGCCTTGCCCCAGTTCCCGCAGATACGCCTCCACCTCGACGCGCGTCGCAACCAGCAGCGGACGCAGAATCCGTCCCTCCTTGAACTCGACCACCGGATGGATGCCGCTCATTCCCTCGGTCCAGGCGCCGCGCAGGAATTTGCCCAGCACGGTCTCCGCCTGGTCGTCGCGCGTATGAGCCGTGGCGATTGCATCGAGCGGGACTTCGGAGAGAAGTTTGCGAAACCACAGGTAGCGCAGCCGCCGCGCCGCCTCCTCGATAGATTCCCCATTTCGAGCGGCCTCGACCGCCGTCTCAACTCGCGCCTCGTGAAAAGCCAGGCCCAGCTCCGCCGCCAGTGCGCGGCTAAACTCCAGGTCGCCGTCGGCCTCTGTGCCGCGCAGGCCATGGTGTAGGTGCGCGGCATGAAGCACCAGCCCCATCTCACTGCTCCGCTCCGCCAGGGCGCGCAGCAGGGCCACCGAGTCCGCGCCGCCGGATAGACCCACCGCAAGCCGCAGCCCCGGCTTGAGCAGCGTCGCGTCGATGGGAAGCGTTGGGCGCATCCCAAAATGATAAGACGCCGGCGCGCCTGAATGCCCGATTGTCTTGCCCGCTCCGCATACCCCGGCATGACGATCCTAAACAGCTTGACTCGCCGCGGCGAGTTGCGCCGTCAATGAACCAGCCAACTTGCCAACTTGCTATCACCGCGAAGCGGTGGCGAACTTGCCGATCTTGTTCATAAACCACCTCATCCAACTATCTTGTTCATAGGGAGCCGGGCGCCCTGGTTTTCTTGCCAGGCGGTCCATGCCGGCATTGATGGAGAATGCCGGAACACCTACAATGATCCCGTCTACCGGAACCCATCGGGAGGAACCAATGAGAAAAGCCATTCTTGCCCTCTTACTGCTCGCGCCCTCCATCGCCTGGGCAGCGAAGCCGGCTCCCAACCCCGCCGACTACACCACTACCGTTCATGTGCAGGCCTCGCGCCTGGCTCGCTCGCAATTGTTAGGTGGGATCACTGTGCAGCAGTTGACCGCATTGATCGACGGGAAGAAGTACGAGTTGGAAGAGCGGGGCTTCAGCAACGATGTGCTCCGCGTTGGCGACTACAACGCGAAGATCGTCAAAGACCAAACCCAGAAAGCCTACGAGTATCAACGCACCTACGAGTTCCTGTTTCCGGATGGACAGATACGCCAGTACTCCGTTGTGAGCGAAGAGCAATAGCTTCGCGGCCCATCCTCTCGCTTCCTGTCTCGATCCCGGCACTCTGGGTGCCCCATCCTTCGCTTTTTTCTGGCGAAGGGTGGGAGACCACAAACCCATATCGATGCTTTCTTGCAATTCCTGTTCCATCCAGCGCTCCGCCGTTGTATACTCCACCCGTTATGCAAGTTTTTGTCATCCTTCCTGCCGCGGGGTTGGGCACGCGAATGGCCGGCCCGCAGCCCAAGCAGTTTCTTGCCCTCAACGGCCTGCCCATCCTGATTCATTCGCTGCGCGCCTTTGCCGCGGTGGAGCGGGTGACGGCGATTTTCGTGGCCGTGCGCAAGACGGAGATCGAGCGCGTCAAAGCCCAAATTGCCGAGTACGGTCTTGCGGGTCGCGCGCAGGTAGTGGAGGGCGGCGACAGCCGTCAGGAATCGGTCTCCCACGCACTGGCCGCTCTGCCCGCCCAGCCCGACGACATCGTGCTGGTCCACGACGCCGTGCGGCCGCTGATTGACGCCGCCACCATCGACCGCACCATCGATGCGGTGGCCAAGTTCGGCGCGGCCATCGTTGGCATGCCGGCCGTGGACACCATCAAGCAGGTCGAGCGCACCGCCCACGGCGCCCTCATCACCTCCACCATCCCCCGCGAGGTCGTCGTGCTGGCGCAGACCCCGCAGGGCTTTCGCTTTGGGCTGCTGCAACAGGCGTTCGCCGAGGCCACCGCCGACGGCTTTGTCGGCACCGACGAGGCCTCGGTCGTGGAGCGCGCCGGCCACCCTGTAGCCGTGGTGCACGGTTCTCAGGTTAATCTGAAGATTACCCAGCAAAGCGACCTGGAGTTGGCCGAGTTTTACCTCCGCCAGCGCGGCTCGATGAAGACGGCTGGATGAAACAAAAATGCTGTCATCCTGAGCGGAGGCCGCCGCGGCGGCCGAAGTCGAAGGATCTGAGGTTGTTTTTCCTGGATGGTCCAGCCGAAAGGTAGCTCGGCATCGATAGGGTCCAAGAGAATAGGCACGGTAACCATGGAAACACGCATCGGATTTGGCTATGACTCGCACGTCTTCACTCCCGGCGTGCCCTTGCGCATCGGCGGACTCACCATCGACCACCCGGAAGGCCTGGCGGGCCACTCCGACGGCGACGTGCTGCTGCACGCCATCACCGATGCCTTGCTGGGCGCCGTGGCCGCCGGCGACATCGGCAGTTTCTTCCCCCCCGGCGATCCCCGCTGGAAGGACGCCGACTCCGCCATCTTCCTCAACCTGGCCCTCGAAGAGCTGCAAAACGCTGGCTTCCGCATCGTCAATATCGACACCACGCTCATCCTCACCGCCCCCAAGATCTCGCCCATTGCCCCGGAGATGCGCGCCCGCGTCGCCGACATGCTGGAGATCGACATCGACCAGGTGAGCATCAAGGCCAAGACTCCCGAGGGCCTCAATCTCGACCAGGTAGCCCAGTGCCACGCTATCGCCCTCATCGAGCGCATGGTTGAGCCCGACGACCTCAAGAGCATGAGCGAAGTCATCGAAAGCCAGCGCCAACTTGAAGACGTGGTCGAGGATCTGCTCGCCAGCGTTCACGGCGTCCCCAAGAAGCGCGCCGCCGAACCTGTCTACGACACCGAGGACATTACGTAACGCAGGGCATAGGGAACAGGGAGTAGGTATTCTCCGGCAAAGCCGGAGGCCTTATGGTTGGCGGTCCCTCAAAGGGGCCTGTACAGGAGCGATCCATGCCGGCAGCCGCCAGTTGTCCCGCGCCGTAGGCGGTCGCCGCGGCGACTTGTTAGACCCCCGCTTCAGCGTGGGGTTGGCTGTTCCAGCAGGGCCGCCGCCATGCGGTTCAGCGGCGTTTCGATTCCGTGCTTCTCTCCCAGGCGCACAATCACCCCGTTGCGCGCATCGATCTCCATCGGCCTGCCCGCCAGCCGGTCCGCCAGCATGGAGTTGACGGAGTCCTTTGGCTGCGCTCGATACCCCTCCAGCACCTGCTCCGCCACTGTTTCGTCCAGCCGCGCGCCCTCCGCGCGTCCCACCGCCGCGCACTCGCGCACCATCGCCAGCGCCACCTGTCCCAGCGCGGCATCCTGAAGCACCCCAGCCGGCTTCATCGTCAGCGCGTTCAGCGCCCCCGGCGCGTTGAAGCACAACTTCCGCCATGCCGCCGTCTTGAAGTCCTCCGTCAGCTCAATCTCCGCACCGCTCCCTTTGAACAACTCCGCGAACTCGCGCCCCAGCGGAGCTGCTTCCACCTTCATCCGAGCCACTCCACGCTGCACGACGGTTCCATCCGCCTGCCGTTCCACCGGGCAATCGATCACCACTGGCACAATCCGTTCCGCCTGCACATACGGCGCGAAGCGTTCCCGATGCTCTACTCCGTTCTGCACCACCGCCACCGGCGCTCCCTCCGCCGCCAACTCCCGCAGCCAGGCCCCGGCGCCCGCCGCGTCATAGGTCTTGGTCGCCACCAGTACCCAGTCCACCGCCTCAGCCCGCGCCGCATCGGTCAGATTCCGGGCCTTCACCCTCACCACTCCCTCCGGCGTCTTCACCGTCAGCTCGTCCAGCGCCCGCCGCGTGCACAGTGTAATCTCATGCCGGCCCGCCGTCTCCAGCAGCGCCGCCAGCACCCCGCCGATCGCCCCCACTCCCACCACAGCCACTCGCGCCATTCCCGTACCTCCCGACGATTCGATACCATTCAAAAATACACGCCCGCCCCATTGCGAGGTTGACTCCGCCAACCTGCCACTCTTCGTCTGCTAGCCTTTCCCCATGGTGCAAGTCATCCCCACCGGCCGGCTCGTCCTCCGCCGCTGGCGCGATTCAGACCGCCGACCCTTCCAGGCGCTGAACACCGACCCGCGCGTCATGGAATTCATGCCCGGCTTGCTTTCGCCGCAGGCGTCCGACGAGTTGATTGCCCGCATCGAACAGCACTTCGACCGGCACGGCTTCGGCGTCTACGCCGCCGAGTTCAGCGAGACCAAGACCCTCATCGGCTACATCGGCCTCAACATCCCCGACTTCGACGCTCCATTCATGCCGGCGGTTGAAATAGCCTGGCGGTTAGCCCGCGATTACTGGGGCCGCGGTCTCGCCACGGAGGGCGCGCGCGCCGTTGTTCAGCACGCTTTTGAGGCGCTCTCACTCTCCAGTCTGGTCTCCTTCACCGTCCCGCAAAACCTGCGCTCCCGCCGCGTGATGGAGAAGATCGGCATGGTTCATGATCCGAAGGACGATTTCGAACACCCCAGCCTTCCGACAGGTCATCCCTTGCGCAGCCACGTCCTTTATCGCATACCGATTCGCCCGGCTTCCCCCGCTAGTACCGCGACCGCATGATTCGGTAAGCTCTCATCAAACTATGGGTGCCCCAGGTCTCGCTCTTGAGACCTGGGAGACCACTTATCTACACGGTCACGGCACTATGCGGGAGCCGAGGGCGGGAGGGCGGGAAGCTCTGAGCTGGAAGCTGAGACCTAACGCAGCGCGGGTGCGGGGACGGCGGGCGCGGTCAAGCCGCTCTCACCGTTGCGGACAGACTCCGTCAGCCGCGGCTTATCCATCTCCCTCTTCACGCTGGCCACAATCTCCCTTGCCAGTTCTTTCCGGGTTTTCTTCGTCATGACGAAACTCCCTTGAGCGATAAATAGAGTGGCGGGCGGTTCGCCGCCGCCGCGAGGCGCGACCGCATCGGCGATAACTTCAGATCGGGGTTTTGAACATTCACCCATGATCCCCGCCTTCAATTGCTTGCCGGATCGTATCCAGGCAAAGGCTCCAGCTTGAGCGCGACCAGAACCTCCAGCAGCGTGGCGGAGTTGCGGACGCTTCCCGAAAGAATGGAGAGCGCCTCCGAGATGGGAGCGTGTTTCCCAGCCAGCACATCGAGGCTGTCGCTTACTTTGTGGAGCTTCCTGGCCTCTTGCAGAATCGCGGTCGCGGGCATCGGATACTCAGCCTTCCGGGGGGCATACAAGAAGCTCGACTAGCCTTTGGAACGGCCGCGCCGCTTCACTGTGCACCATGGTAGATGCGTCTTGGGGCAGCGTCTGTTCAAAATGGACCAACGCGAGCATCGCGCCGCGCAGCGGTCTGAGAGATTCAGCATTGGGGACGCACTGTCACGGCAAATAGCCCGTCGCCGCTGATACAATTTCGGGCATGGAAACCATCCAGTACAACCTGCCGCAATCCCGCATTCCACTTGCCTGGTACAACATTGCCGCCGACCTGCCCAAGCCGATGGCGCCGCCGTTGCATCCCGGCACGCTGCAACCCATCGGCCCCGCCGACCTGGCCCCGCTCTTTCCCATGGCCCTGATCATGCAGGAAGTCAGCACCGAGCGGGAGATCGAGATTCCCGGCGAAGTGCGCCAGATCTATGCCCAGTGGCGTCCCGCGCCCCTCTATCGCGCCCGCCGCCTGGAGCAGGCCCTGGATACGCCCGCCCATATCTACTACAAATACGAGGGCGTCAGCCCCGCCGGCTCGCACAAGCCCAACACCGCCGTCGCCCAGGCCTACTACAACAAGAAGGAGGGCACCAAGCGGCTCTCCACCGAGACCGGAGCCGGCCAGTGGGGATCGGCGCTGGCCATGGCCTGCGCCTTCTTCGGCCTGGAGTGCAAGGTCTACATGGTGCGCGTGAGCTATGACCAGAAGCCCTACCGCCGCGCCATGATGGAGACCTTCGGCGCCAGTGTCACCGCCAGTCCCAGCAACGAAACAGAGTCGGGCCGCGCCATTCTCGCCCAGCATCCCGATTCCAACGGGTCACTCGGAATTGCAATTTCAGAGGCCGTGGAAATGGCCGCGAAAGACCCCAATACCAAGTACGCGCTGGGCAGCGTATTGAATCACGTGCTGCTGCACCAGACCGTCATCGGCCTGGAAGCCATTGAGCAGATGGCGCTTTCCGGCGACGAGCCGGACGTTGTGATTGCCTGCGCGGGCGGCGGATCGAACTTTGCCGGCCTGGCGATGCCCTACGTGGGCCGTAACCTCAAGGGCCAAGGCCATGCCCGCATCGTTGCCGTGGAACCGGCCGCCTGCCCCACCCTCACCAAGGGCAGATTCACCTATGACTTTGGCGATACCGGCCATCTGACCCCGCTGGTCAAGATGCACACGCTGGGCAGCGCGTTCATGCCTCCGGGCATCCATGCGGGCGGGCTGCGCTACCACGGCATGGGTCCGCTGGTCTCGCACACCATGGACCTGGGATTGATTGAAGCCACTTCGGTTCAGCAACTCGACGCCTTCGCCGCCGGCATTCGGTTTGCCCGCGCCGAGGGCATCATTCCCGCGCCGGAGTCGAACCACGCCATCGCCGCGGCCATCCGCGAAGCCCTCGCTGCCAAGGAAGAAGGCAAGGGCAAGACGATCCTCTTCGGCCTCAGCGGCCACGGGCACTTCGACATGCAGTCTTACATTGCTTACCAGGCCGGCAAGCTGGAGAACTACGACTATCCGGCAGAGGAGATCGCCATGGCGCTGGCCGGCCTGCCCGTGGTGGGCTGAACCGGAACGAGGGGAAATGGGAATAAGGGTGCTCCAGGTCTGATCCGCCGCGGCGGACCAGACCTGCGGCGCCCGGCACGCAACGTCGAGAGGCGGAGAGAATCGCATGGATAAGCGTGATTTGTGCGTGAAGGGGCCGCAGATGCATAAGAGAGTTGCATTCCAACTGCTGGCGCTGGTGTTTCTTCTTTTTGCGCCGTGCGCGTTCGGTCAGGCGGCGGCCTCGCCCGCGGCAGAGGCTGGCGCCAAGAACAAGGCGGCCACCGTCAGCCTGGATGTGGAAGAGGTATCCGTCGACCTGGTGGTACACGACAAGCAGCACCGGTCGATTCTGGATCTCAAGCCGGACGACCTCTCGATTGCGGATAACGGCACGCCGGTCAAGCTGAAGAATCTACATCTGGTCTCTGGGGAGTCGGCCCAGGGGCATCTGCTCACTTTGGTCTTCGATCCCATGACGGGAGCGGCGGCGCACAACGCGGCGGATATTGCCAACAAAGTCATCGCCATGCTGCCCAAGGGCTTCGAGGTGGCCGTGTACCTGGTGGGCAGCCGTTTGCAACTGGTGCAGGGCTTCACCGGCGACGCCAAGGCGATGAGAGACGCCGTGGAAGTGGCTACCCAGTTCAGCGAGGGGAAGCAGAATGAGGTGGTCACGGCCGCGGAAACGCGACTGTTGGCGGTGGTGAAGACCGGCGTGGATACTTCGGGCAGGATGATCGGCGTCCGGGACCGGGCTCTGGCCCTGGTCCAACTGACCTCGATGGAGAGCTCGCAGCGGATCGTGCAGGACGAACATACCCTGCCTTCGCTGGCCGGGTTGCTGGCCCTGGCGCGCGCGGAACAAGAGTTGGAGGAGCGCAAGACCGTCATCTACTTCTCGCTCAACGGACAACTGAATCAGGACGCCAATGCCATGGTGAAGACCATTCTGGAGGCAGCCAGGCGGGCCGATGTGAGCATGTATACGGTGGACATGACCGGCATCGGGGCGGGCGCCCGGGATCAGTTGATGACCATGGCGGCCATTGGGCCGATCGCGGGCCACAATCCGGAGGCCCCGACCACCTCGCCGATGGCGACGGGGACCCCTGTGCAGATTATGACGGCGCCCAAGGTCCAACCCTCGGACCCGTTCGGGGTGGGCGGGGGAATCATGATCGCCACCAATACAATGGCCATGGAGGCCGGCGGCATTGGCAATGGGGTGGCCAATTCGAGTCCGCTGGCGGCACTTGCGGCGCTCACCGGGGGCGCCTATATCGACGGCCAAGACAGCGTGAAGAAGCCGCTGCAACAGATGCTGCAAGATATGACGACCTACTATCAGGCATCCTATGTTCCGCCGCGGCAGGAATACGATGGCGGCTTCCGTCCCATCACCGTCAAGTCGCTGCGTTCGGGGGTCTTTGTGCGGGCCAAGGCCGGGTACTTCGCCCTGGCCTCGGGGGGCGGCATTGGCATTCGGCCATTCGAGACGCCGCTGCTGAAGATCCTGTCGGAACCGCAGTTGCCCACGGAACAGAGCTTCAAGGCTGCGGTGCTGCGGCTGGGAGAGATGGCCGACGGCAACACCAATTCGCTTGTTGTCGAGTTGCCGCTCTCGGGCGTCGAGATGCGCGAGGACTTGGCCGCCAAGCAGTACTCCGCCCATGTCTCGATCGTGGCCCAGATCAAGGATCAGTACGGCACGGTCGTGGATCGCTTCGCCGAGGACATTCCGCGCCATGGCGCTTTGGACACGATGCAGGACGCGAAGGCGGAGTTCGTGACCCTTCAGGGGCCGTTCATCGCCATTCCGGGCGACTACACGCTGGAGGCGGCGGTGATGGACCGCAACAGCGGCGCGGCGGGCGCGCAGCGCGTACATTTCAAGATTCCCGAGCCGCCGAAGGGGCCGGCGCTGAGCGATGGGGTGCTGGTGCGCAAGATGAGCAAGCTCACCGCCGATACGGATCTGCAGGAACCGCTGCGCTATGAAGAGGCCGAGGTGACGCCGAATCTTACCGGCAAGGTCACGCTGGACGAGGATTACGTCATGCTCTTCTTCGTACTGCATCCTGATCCCAAGATCTCCGCGGTGCCCAAGTTGGAGATGGACATCCTGCGCGATGGCAGCCCGGCCGGGCACGCTCCGCTCAGCTACAAGCAGGGGACGGGAGCGATACCCTTCCTGGCCATGCTTCCCACCAAGACACTCTCGCCGGGGCTTTACGACATCACCGCGCGCATGACGCAGGGAGGAAAGAAGGCGGAGAGCACGATCTCATTCAGCGTTCCGGGCAACCGGCCGGTGGGCGCGGCGCTGGCGGAAGGGGATGCGGCGCTGCGGCAGGAACTGCAACCGCGCAAGAACCGGCAATTGGAGTTTACGGTTCCAGAGACGCCGCTGCCCCCTCCGTCGTGGCAGGAGTTCGAAAGCGTCCTCGCCGATGCGGGCCAGCACGCGCTTGCCTACCGGGACTCGCTGCCCGACTTTCTCTGCGTGAAAGTGACGGATCGCTCGGTGGACGCGAACAACAGCAGCAACTGGAAGCACAAGGATTCCATCGCCGAGATGCTGCGCTATCACGACAAGGCGGAGGCCTGGACGGTGTTGCAGGTGGACGGCAAGCCGGCCATCGGCAAGGTGGAAAGGGGGTCGCAATCGGCGGGCGAGTTCGGAGAAGTGCTGAAGGCGATCTTTCAGCCTTCGTCGAAGGCCGACTTCAAGTGGAAGGAAGCCCAGCTGCTGGGCAAGGAGAAAATCCACGTCTTTGACTATAAGGTTGGGATCGAGAACTCCGATTTTCAGGTCGATGGCGCGGGGGGCGCGCGGGTGACGGTCGGCTATTACGGGCAGGTCTTCATCGACGCCACGACCCATAATATTCGCCGCGTGACGCAGACCATCAGCAACCTCGGCAAGGACCCTGCGGTTCGTTCGGCGAGTATTACCGTGGACTACGACACGGTGGCCATCGGCGGGCAGAGTTATCTGTTGCCGGTTGCAGAGGAGATGCGCCTGAAGACCGGCGAGCACGCGACGACGATGAGACAGATGGAGTTTCGCGATTATAAGCCCTACGGCTCCAATGTGACGATCATGGGAGAGAACGAGGCGGGAAAGCCGTGAAGAGGGCGCAGGTGGCCCGGTCATCAGCCCCGAAGACTTACCATGCACTATGAGAAGCTGTGCCCCGTTCATCGCAGTCTTATCGCGATGAGCGGGTTTTGAGGTCAGATCGTTTCGAGCGTTTGAAATCGAGTCAGAATGGACGGCAAGACTTCGCCGGGTGCCCCAGGTCCTCCGCCGTGGCGGACCGCGGCGGAGGATCTGGGAAACCACAACCCTTCGCCTGATCGTTGCGCAAGATTACGCCCCGCCGGCGCACAATGGGAATTGTGAAATCCATGAAAGGAATCGCCGCAGGAGTGGAAGTTGCGTCCTCGTTCCTTGCTCTAATCTGTCAGGGATCTGCCCGGCCCGCACCTTTCCCCGCAGACCCCCACCCCCCTCCCCCCCTCCATTGCGGAGGCCATCTTTCGACTTTTGCATCGCTTGTAACTTGCACACAATCAATAGTTTGTAATTCTTACCCAGTGACGGATCGGTAACTGCAAACCGCGGATTTTGCCCGTTTCCAAGCCCGGAAAGGCCGCTATTTCAACCGGAAAAGGCCGCATTGTCGTCGGCTGGCCCTCGATTTTGAGATGGGAGACAACGAACCTCAACCATCAGCCGCCGATGAACCGGGTCTGAAGAGCAGGCCAGGCGCGAATTGCCGCTCCCGCTCGTCACGCGCAGGCGTGACCGCAGTCACTGAGGCTATGAACGGCTCAAGGACGATGATCGCTGCTGGCAATCTTGGGAGCCATGGGGAGCGCGGGGCGAGATTGAGCTATGCCTTCCCGTAGAACAGGAGTGGCGAGACTTGCCGGCGGGCGCAACACAGGATTGTCAAGTCCGTGTCCCAAGCTGTGAGAGAAGGGAACACACATGAAGAGAGCTGCCATCGTTCTTGGACTATTCCTTTGTGGAGTTGCATATGCATCCACGTCGAAATCCTACGTCGATACGAGTTACGGAAAGATTCAGTACAGCGATATCGCCAAACCCGCCCAGCCTTACAAGCTGAAGCTCAAAGTGGAGTTCCAAAGGAATGGGCAGCACCTTCCCGCAGTTGATAGTCAACTCCTGCAACAAGTCGATAGCGTCGTCAGAGCATCCGGGTTTGCGACGCCTGTTGGCGACGCTGAACCCGCCTCCGACTCGCTTACCATTGTGGTCAACAATATTGCCGATCTCGCCGAGGCCCGGAGAAAAGGGTTCACAACGGGATCGACTTTCTTTTTGAAAGGCTCAGTAGTCACCGACAACTACGAGATGCAGGTTACTGCCACAATCGGCGGGAAGACCGTCTCCAGGTCCGGTTACAAAGGGGCGATCCTGACGGCGATCGGCCGCGCCAGTGGCCCGGAAGGCGTCCCCCCGATGACCGTGACGGAAGCCTTCAACAAGGTCGTCGAGCAGCTCATCCTGCAGTTCCTTCGCGACCTGCCGACGACCGAACTCAACCCGAGCCTTGCGCCGGGCGCCAATGCGCCGTTACCCCCTCAGGAATCTGTAGCCGCGCCTCTGCCATCTCATGACTCTGCGCAAGAAGGGTCGGCGTCGGTAACTATAAAGTCGACTCCCGACGGCGCCGACATCCTCTTGGATGGAAAGTTCGCGGGGAATACTCCGTCAACCATCCGGATCAAGGCCGGCGACCATACTGTGCGGATTGAACTAAAAGGCTTCAGCGCATGGGAAAGGTCGCTGACGATAAGCGCCGACGCACAAATGACTTTGAACGCAAATCTCAGTCAGTAACCACCGGACGGACAGCGAGAATAGCGCCGAAGGCACGATGCAGCAACGTGCCCTCACACTTGCATCACTTCCGCTTCCTTCTTGCGCGAAAGCTCTTCCATGCGGCGGATCTCCTCGTCGGTCATCTTCTGCACCTCTTCGAGGGCCCGCTTCTCGTCGTCCTCGCTGATCTTTTTCTCCTTGGCCAGCTTCTTGAGGGCGTCGTTACCGTCGCGGCGCACATTGCGGACGGCGGTGCGGTGCTCTTCGAGCACTTTATTCAGGTGCTTGCAGACCTCGCGCCGCCGCTCCTCGGTCATGGGCGGTACGGGCACGCGCAGCACCTTGCCGTCGGAGATGGGATTGAAGCCCAGATCGGCCACGCGCAGGGCCTTCTCGATCTCCTTGATAATGCTGGGATCCCAGGGCGCGATCACAATTAGCTGGGCCTCGGGCGTGGAGACCTGAGCCAGTTGGCTGATGGGGGTGTGCGTGCCGTAGTAATCCACCTTTACCTGGTCGATCATGTGCACGTTGGCGCGGCCCGTGCGCGTTGAGGCCAGGCTGGCCTGGAAGGTAGCCACTGCCTGGTCCATCCGCCGCCGCAGGCCGGCGTTGAGTTCCTTGAGCGCCGGAATTCCGGCCATTATCGAGACTGCCATCTTTCTCCTCGCTAATTCCAAAACACTATATTAACGAATCTTAGCGGTGGCAAGGCTTCATAAGCCGGACGAAATGGCCCTTGCCGACGGCAGCCGGAATCTTCTACGCCACCCCCGTCAGCCCCGTTGCCGCCGCCTGCTCGTGCGCGTGGTAGCTGGAGCGCACCAGCGGCCCCGATTCCACGTGGCGGAAGCCCATCTTGAGCGCCTCGGCCTTCAGTTCGGCGAATTCGCGCGGCGTATAGAGCCGGGCCATGGGCAGGTGGTCGCGCGAGGGCCGCAGATACTGGCCGATGGTCAGAATGTCGCAACCGGCCGCCGCCAGATCGCGGAAGACCCGGAGCAGCTCGGAGGTCTCCTCGCCCAGGCCCGCCATCACTCCGGACTTGGTAAGCCCCGCGGGCCGCAGCCCTTTGGCGTAGCGCAGCAGCTCCAGAGAGCGCTCATACCGCGCCCCGGAGCGCACCGCGCGGTAGAGCCGCGGCACCGACTCGATGTTGTGGTTGAGCACCTCGGGCCGCGCCTCGACCACCATCCGGATCGCCTCCCGGTTGCCCTGGAAGTCGGGGATAAGCACTTCGACGCTGCAAGCGGGCGCCTGGCTGCGAATCTCCTCGACGACCAGCGCGAAGGCGCGCGCCCCGCCCACCAGGTCGTCGTCGCGATTGACGCTGGTAATGACGGCGTGCCGCAGGCCGAGGGCGGCCACGGCCTGGGCCACGCGGCGCGGCTCGTCGAAGTCGATGGGCGCGGGCCGGCCCTTGGGCACCGCGCAGAAGCCACAGCGCCGCGTGCACAGGTTGCCCAGCATCATGAAGGTGGCAGTCCGGTGATGCCAGCACTCGCCGATGTTGGGGCACTGCGCGCTCTCGCACACCGTGTTCAGCCCCAGCGACCGCGCCAAACGCTTCAGGCCGTGGAAGTTCTCGCCCACCGGCGCGCGCGCCTTCAGCCACTCCGGCTTGGGCGCCGGAATCCGCCGCGCCGGCTCAATTTGCACCAGTTCCGTCACGGTTTCATTGTACCGGCACCGAAACCGGCCCGGCCTCGTTCCTCTCTTGGTACATCCCATTCTCACTAATGGCCTGGGTGAGATCGCCTGATCGTAATCCTCTTGTAGATGTGCTACTTTAATCTAGGACCTCCACGAGAAGCCCTGGGAATAGTTGACAGGTCCTAGAGGTGTGCCATGGCATACTCCGCAGCCGGCGAGCCGGGCATCCTGCAGTTGGTGCGCAAGGCTCTCCTTCGCTCCATCGATGAGCTTTCCGCTCTTGCCGAGGGCAACCAGTCCGAAGACTTGCGCGCGTCGCTCGCAGCGCTCTCCGAGAAGTTGAAGAAGAATCACTTCAACCTGGCTGTGCTGGGACAGACAAAGCGGGGCAAGAGCTCTTTTATCAACGCGCTGCTGGGTGCCAGGATTCTGCCCACGGGAGTCCTGCCGCTCACTTCCGTCATCACCAGGGTCACCTATGGAGCGAGTCCCTCGGCGGAGATCATCTACCAGACGGGCCAAATCCAGCAGATCGCAGTCGATTTCCTCTACGAGTACATTACTGAAGCCGGCAACCCGGCGAATCAAAAGCAAGTGGCCGCCGCCAAGGTCTCGTACCCTTCGCCCCTTCTGGGCATGGGCATCGACCTCATCGATACGCCCGGAATCGGCTCCACTTACCGGGATAACACCGCGACAACCGAGAGTTTTCTCGCCGAGGTGGATGCCGGTATCGTGGTTCTCTCTGTCGACCCGCCCGTCACTGCCGCCGAGTCCGACTTCCTGCGGCGCATTCGGCTGGATGTGCCCAAGCTCCTATTCGTCATCAACAAGACGGATCTTTCGACGCCCGATGAAGTCGAAGCCGTCATCACGTTTCTTGAGAATGAGCTGCGAAACCATGTCGGCATCAAGAAGCCGGAGGTGTTTCCGCTCTCCGCGCGGCAAGTAATGAAGGAGCGGCTGGAATACGCGCCCCATGAGCGCAGCGGCCTGGGTCCGCTGCTGGCCCGGCTTCACCACTTTGCCGCTGAGGAAAAGGAGCAGACGCTGTTTCAATCGGTGGCCATCGATTTGTTGCGCATTGCAACCACGCTGCGCTTTGCGGCCATGGTTGGGGAGCGCGCCCGGTACATGGCCGGCGAGGATATTGCCCGCAGAAAGCTCGCGCTCGAAGAGGCTCTGGCTTGCGCGGATCAGGAATTGAAGGACGTGCGCCATCTGCTCCGCGAGGATGCAGCCACCCTCATTGTCCGCATCGAGAAGGACTTGAAGGATCACGTTGCCTCGGCCTCCCCGCGGGTGCGCAGCCGGTTGGAGAAGCTCAGCAGCCAGCATCCAAACAATACTCGCAAGGACCTGGCCGAGCTGCTCGATCGATTCATGCTGGGAGAGGTTGAAGCCGTCTTTGAGGACTGGCGGGCGCAGGAAGACGAGCGCATACACATGGAATTGTCGGCGCTGTCGCGCCGGTTTGTGGATAGAACGAACGCTGTGCTGGAAAGCCTGCAACGGGCCGCAGGAGGCTTGTTCGAAGTCCCGGTCGCGCCAGTGGCTTTCGCCTCATCTCTTTCGGTGCAGAGCCGGTTGTACTATCGCACGGAACCCGTGTTCCAAGGCCAGCTTGACAAGCTGATCTTCGTTCTGCCGAAGTCCATGTTGCGCCGCGCTGTCTTCAGCCGCATGCTCGCCTCCATCGACGCGGAACTGAACCGCAACGCAGACCGGATACGCGACGACTATCTGCAGCGGCTGGAGAGGTCCGTCGACGCATTCGAGAAGGAGCTCAAGGCTGCGGTTACGATTGTCGCCGACAATCTCCGCTTCGTATTGGAGCCAGGTCCCGAGGGTACGGGGTCTCCAGGATCGGTGGTCTCGAAACTTGCTCCCATCATCTCCCAGTGCTCCGCGCTGGGCTAGCGAAACGATAGCTGACCAAAGCCTTTAGCTGCTTCCGTCTGCCAAGGCGTCGATGAAGCAGGCGTTTGATTGTCTCCAAGGCCCCGCGCCCCCACATAGCGGCGCCTTTCTCGATCCGTTCGTTGACTCCCGCCGTCTGCCCTGCCCGCCGTTCCAACCAACGCCGTTCGACAAGCTGAAGGGCCTCTGCCGTTGAGTTGACTGGAATCCTGGATTCCCTGCCATCGTCCTCCCAACGAAGACCTACTGACCATAGTCAAATGACCATGGTCAGGAGTATACTGAATCTGCCAGGAGGCGATCCCATGCGTACCATCCCAGCCGGCGAGTTCAAAGCCAAGTGCCTTGGCTTGATGGACGAGGTAGAGGCAACAGGCCAAGCCGTATTCATCACCAAACGGGGAAGGCCGGTTGCACGGCTCGCTCCAATTGCGGACACTCCATCCGGGAAGGAATCCATCTTCGGAAGGCTCCGGCATATGGGCGTTATCACCGGGGACATTGTGTCGTCGGAGTTCGCCGATGAGGAGTGGGATCGAATGTTCGACGAGAAGTGGGATCGCTTCAAGAAAGACACAGCGGAGTGATTCTTCTCGATACGCATGCCGCTCTATGGGTTGAGATGGCCCCGGAAAAGCTCTCGCAAAAGGCAAGAGCCCGGCTTCGCGACGCGGAAGATGCGGGCGAGGCGCTGGCTATCTCGTGCATGACGCTCTGGGAGATCGCATACAAGAACTCGCGGAATCAACTGGAACTCTTCGTCCCTTGCGATCGGTTCTTGTCTGAAATGGAGACGGATTTTGTCGTCTTGCCGGTGGGCCGGCAAGTTGTCATGTATGCAGCCGGCTTCAGCGAGCCGTTCCCAAGAGACCCGATGGACAGGCTCATCGCGGCCACCGCCTTGGCAAACAACCTGACTCTGATTACCGTGGATGATCGAATCCGCAAGGCCAACGTCTGCAAAGTACTCTGGTAGCCCCTGCTACCGCAACCGTTCTCGCACCTCGGGCCGTACCAAGTAGAGAAAGAAGACCAGGTTCAGGAGTCCCTGCACCAGCGCCGCTCCCTGATGCAGGCTGGCGAAGATCCACAGGTTATAAATCACCAGCAGGAACACCGCGCTTAACGCCAGCGCCCAGGCCCAGCGCAGCAGCAGCAGCAGCCCGCCGCTCGCTGCCGTAAAGCACGCCGCAAATAGAAGAAACAGCGGTGGATAATGCTGCCCAGCTACCACTCCCAGAACGATCACTCCAGCCAGCGCCAGCAGGTAGAGGCAGATAAACGCCAGCCCAGGGAGTGCCAGCAGCTCCCGGCCGGCTGATAGCCCCTGCCGCGCAGGCCGAGCTTCACCGTTTCTGCCGCCATTGGTCTTGGGGTCCGTCATAGAGTATGCAGATAGGCCAGCAAATCGCTCAACTGGTCGTCGGTCAGTTGCGTAGCTGGCATGTTATTCCGCCCGTGCAGAATCACCTGCGTCAGCCGCTCATCGGTGGGCGGCGCTCCCGAGGGCATGGCCTTCACCTTGGTCAGCGCCTGCAACCCCGGCCCGTTCAGAGGACGCGTCGTGGTGGGATGGTGGCACTTGGCGCACTTTTGATGAAAGACCTGCGCCCCGCGCGCCTCTTCCATCGTCCAAAGCGCCTCCGGCTTGGAGGCCGGCAGCGAGCGGCAGCCGACAGCCGGCAGCACTCCGGCAAGGCCGATCGCAATGGTCAATACGCTCAGGGAACCAGCAAGGAAACGCGTCCGCATCTGCTTCCGATGATACAGGCTTACTCCGCCGCCGCTATAGCCTCGGCAATGCGGTCGATGGCCTGGACCTCGGCTTCACTCCCCGGCCGGTGGCCGTTCACCAGAATCGAAAAGGCCAGTGTCTTGCCGCTCGCCGCCGTCAGATAGCCCGATAGCGCGTTCCCCTCGTTCGACGTGCCGGTCTTGGCCCACAGCCGGCCCTTCAATGCCGCGTTCTTGAATCGCCCGGCCAGCGTGCCGTCTACTCCGGCCACGGGCAGCGTCTCGCGCCACGCCGCGCCCCACGGCTGCCGCGAGGCATACGCCAGCAACTGCGTGCAGGCGCGCGGCGCGATGCGGTCGTCCGGGCTCATGCCCGAACCGTCGTAGAGAAAGAAGTCCCCGTCGTCCACTCCAGCGCCAACGAGAAACTGCCGCACCACGCGGGCGCCTTCGGCAAAGCTGCCTTCCGTTCCATGCACCTTGCCCAGCAGCCGCAGCAGCAGTTCGGCATGCAGGTTCTGGCTCACCTTGTTGGTGACTGTGATGTCCTCGGCGAGCGGCACGGAGACGTGCCTGGCCAGAACCTTTTGTCCCTCCAGCGGCGCGGCCACCGTCGCCAGTTCGGAGCGGCCCAGCTTGAGCGGTTGCGCCCGCTCGGCGCTGAAATCGCCCGTATCGATCGAGTACTTGTGCCGGGAGGTGGCCGGTCCCGCCACATTGACACCGCGGCCCCGGAGCGCCTCCTTGAAGGCCTCCGCCGTAAACTCCGCCGGATCTTCGACCGCCACCGACGCGCGGAACCCCTCGGCAGGCGCGGTGCCCCAGGCGCGCACCAGCATCGAGCCGGGACGGCGGTCGAGCCCCGGCCCTGGCGCCCGTTGCGCCGGCTGTCGCGCGGCCGGGCTCGCCGCTGTCATGGCGTTGTCCAGCGTGTAATAGTCCACATTCGGCGTCCACTCGGCGACTGACGCAGTCCCGCCCGCCGACTCCCGATCGGCCGCAATGGTCAACTCCGCCGTGTTCTCGTTGAAGGTCAGCGCTGAGACCGGCGCGCCGTAGCTCCACTGCAGGTCGTCCCACGCCCAGGCACGCCCATAAGGCTCGTAGACAAAGAATGTGTCATCGCCCACCACGCTGCCGTCCACGGTCCGCACCCCCGCCTGTTCCACCTGCTCGGCCAGCAGACTCAGCACGTCCATCGCCTTGGGTGGCTGCTCCGTCTCGGCAGCAGTGGAAGCGGCGGCTGGCTGGCTGGCGGCGGTCTGGCCTGCGGCAGCCGGAGTTGTCCCCCGCTGACCAGCCTCCGACTCCCGGTACGGATAGCGCCGCGCACTCAGCGTCGGGTCGCCCGCGCCCAGCAAGATCAGGTCGCCGTGCAGCACTCCCTGGCTGTCGATCTCGCCGCCGGCCACCACGTTCGTGGTCCAGGTCAGCGTCTCCACGGGCAGCAGAGCATAGGCCGCGGCGGTGGTCGCCAGCTTGGCGTTCGAGGCTGGTGTAAACAGCCGCCCTTCGTTCAACCCGTAAAGCGGTTGCCCATCCAGCGCGACCACGCTGATGCCGAACTCCGCATGGCTCAGCGCCGGCTCGGCCAGAATCGCGCTGATACGATCCGCGAGCGGCCCCTTGGCCGTGACGGCGCGCGCCGCCGAATGCGCCACTGGCTTTGCGCCGCCTTGCGCCGGAACCTGCGCAAACAGCGCCGCCGACGGAAGCAGAACCGCAGCCGACGTAAGCAACAGAACTTGCCGAAAGGATTTCATGGACGGAGTGTAGCAGGAGGTACGCGGAAGTGCGGCGTACCATCGTAAATGGAGATGCGCTCCCAATGTTCGACCCATCCTGGAGAACGCGGACTTGCATCTTGACTTGCGAGCGAACTCGAAGAAATGAAGCCACTTGAGCGCACGATTTCGGAATGGCGGCTGCGCACCCGCGCTCTGGAGCTGGGCCGGCGCACGCTCATTATGGGCGTGGTCAACATCACGCCCGACTCCTTCAGCGACGGCGGGTTCTTTCTCGACCCGGAAGCGGCTGTGGCCCGCTCAATGCAATTGCTCGATGAAGGGGCCGGCATTCTCGACCTGGGCGCGGAGAGCACGCGGCCCGGTTCTCGCGCGGGCGGCGCAGCCGGATCTGAGTTTGCTCCGGCGGTGAGTGCCGAAGAAGAGCAATCGCGCCTGCTGCCGGTTCTCGAAGGCATTCTGGCCGCAAGGCCCGAAGCAATCGTCTCTGTGGACACCTACAAGGCCGCAACGGCGCACGCGGCCCTCGCAGCCGGCGCCGAGATCGTCAACGATGTAAGCGGCTTCGAGTGGGATCCCGAGATGGCAACCGTCTGCGCGGAATTCAAGTCCGGCGTAGTGCTGATGCACACGCGGGGGCGGCCCGAGGAGTGGCGCACTCAGCCGCAACTGGCTGCCGATGAACTGCTGACAACGGTGCGCTCAGGGCTTGCGGCAAGCCTGGCCGCGGCTGCCCAGGCAGGCATTGCGCCCGAGTCCATCGTGCTCGATCCCGGCTACGGCTTCGGCAAGCGATTTGACGAGAACTATGCGCTGCTTGCCCGCCAGGCGGAGCTGCTCTCTCTCGGCCGTCCGCTGCTGGCCGGCCTCAGCCGCAAGTCGTTTCTGGGCCGCACGCTCGCACCGCTCTACACTGGGACCACTCCTAACGCCGAATCCGTCCCCTTCGCTCCGGTTGAAGCGCGGGAAGCGGCCAGCCTCGCCGCCATGGTGGCCGCCATTCTCCACGGAGCGTCCATCGTTCGCGTCCACGCCGTCCGTCCCGCGGTCGAAGCGGCTCTGATTGCGGACGCTGTGTTGGAGAACCGGCCGTAACGGATGCATCGCGACGATGAAACGGCTAGGTAGGTGAATGGACGGTCTAGGTTTGTGCTATCCCACCCTTCCGCGAGTCGCCGCGGTTTGCCGCGGCGAACGGAACGATGGGGCACCCGCGGCTTATGGTTGAGGTTCATTGTCTCCCATCTCAAAATCCAGGGCCAGACGGCGAAAATGCGGCCTTTTCCGGTTGAAATCGCGGCCTTTCCGGGCTGGAAAACGGGCAGAATCCGGGGTTTTCAGTTACCGATCCGTCACTAGGTAAGGATTACAAACAATTGATTGTGCGCAAGTTACAAGCGATGCAAGGGTCGAAAGAGGGCCTACAGAGGGGTAGGGGGGAGGGGGTCAAAGACGGACCGGGGACATGCCTGACAGATTGGGCCGGCCGGAGTGGGATCTCTCTCTTCATTCTTCCATTGTGTGCGCCGGGAGGGAAATAGTCTGCAAACCGCCGCGGCGGGGATCGTTTCCGGCGGTGGAGTGTCGTGGTAACCCACCCTTCCGCAAGGAACGCGGAAGGATGGGGCACCCGCTTTGGTGGGAAGGTTCACAGCCCCAAGAATCTAGCGTGCGCTACCCGCCTAGAGCTCCCCGTCTTCTCCGGGAAACGGCAATTCCAGGGTCGCGCCTTTCTTCGGATGTACACGGTCAACCATCTTCACGAATCGATTCCAACCGTATCCATTTGAAAGCGCGAGTCGTTGGAACATCACGAGTGAGTAGAGGTGCTGTGCTAGCATGGGATTCCCGATGTCCTCAGTAAGCCATTGATGTAGCTTGTTTGGGCGTTGGCCTTTCTCATTTGGTGGGCTCTTACGACGTAGCTCGTCGAGCAACCCCGGCGCGATCCGCTCATACACGAGATTGGTCGTGTAATGTGCAACGACGCTATAGCGGTTCTTGCTCATGCCGGGCCAAGGCCAGCCCTTCAGTTTGTAGATGTTCTCATAGAACTCGTCGGGAAACTTCTTCGCCCACGCCGCGAGTTCTTTCCGAATAATCCTCTCCAGGTACAGTTGCAGCGCATCTCTTGGCCTTACCTCTTGATAGCCCGTCGCCTCGTCAACTAGAGCGACAATGCCAGTCTTTGCGAGGGCTCTAGTAAGAACATCGCATGCCATTGCATATCGCTGTTCTTGTTCGGTTTTGAGCAGCCCGGAGTCCCTCAGGTCTAAGACAGCTTGGCAAAGGTCAACGAGGAGTGCAGCCTCGTATCCCTGAGTAGGCAGTGGGGCACCGCTATCGATCAAAAGTGGGTTTTCGATGGCCAGGGCTAAATCACTGAATTTCTTATCATTCTTGCGGATCAGCGCAGAGATTCTGGCTGTTCCTTGACCTCGGCCTTTCATGCCGATCGCCTTCGTGATTCCTCTGCCAGAGATCACACGTCTGCCGTCATCCAAAACGAAGCATGGAAGCCCTTCCCCGATCTTCAGGTTCCCTTTGTACTCAGCTTTCGGCAAAGGAACCTCCCACCTCTTGACCGCAGCTTGACGGGCAATCCGTGAACGTTCCTGGGGAGTCAGCTTTTTGGCTCGGGCAACCCCCCCTTTGGCTCTTCCGCTTACGCCGTCGTCGCTCATGCTTGCATCCCTTCTCGAAACAAATGCTTGCATTATTCCATGCAAGCATTTATTGTAAACATGCCTGCATCGGGAAAGTCAATAGTTTGCTTAGATATTGAAGCGCTCGGACGGGAGATCGCGGCTCCGAGCAAGCGTTCGATTCCGGACTGGCCGGTCAGTCATCGATCCTCGCTGCCGCGCGCTCCCCTCCTCGTTGGTGCCCGCCAATTCAACAGGGGCTCTCCGTTCACTTCCTTAGCACTCTGAGTCGGTGACTTTGTGCACCGCCGGTATCCCGCCGCCTTGCGTGTCAGCGCACACACAGCGTCTAAGCGGTGACACGCGCGTCCCTCTCCATTTCATCCATAACCTCTTTGTTTTCAATCTCCGGCGATTGGCGAGCCGGTTGCAATTTGTCTGGGCGCAGGCAGTTTGAAAACGAAATTGGGGGATGCGATGACGGCTCAGAAACTCAGCAGGATGGCAGCGGTGGCGGGCACGGCGATGGTTCTGGCGGCGCAGGCGATGGCGCTGGGCGCGGCGAACGAAAAAGTCGAGAAGCAAGCGCCCGAGCAGCAGGCTGCCGTGGCTGGGGCGCAGAAGCAGGCGACCGAACAACAGGCCGTTGCCACTTCCGCAACAAAGCGCGTGATCGTAGTCAGCCTCGAAGACCGCAAGCTGGCCCTGGTCGAGGACGGGCAGGTGAAGAAGGTCTACAGCGTGGCGGTGGGCAAGCCTTCGACGCCCAGCCCGGTGGGAACCTTCACCATTGAGCGCCGCGTGGCCAACCCGACCTACCACCACAATGGCAAGACCGTCCTGCCGGGACCGGGCAATCCGGTGGGCACGCGCTGGATGGGGCTGAGCAAGCACGGCTACGGAATCCACGGAACCAACGAGCCGAAGTCGATCGGCAAGGCCGCCTCGCATGGATGCATCCGCATGAGCCAGGCCGACCTGGAGGAGTTCTACGAGCTGGTTGCCGTGGGCGACACGGTGGAGCTGGTGGGCGAGCGCAACCAGGAGACGGCGCAACTCTTCGGCGATGGGCAGAATCCAGCCGCGGCCGCACAGCCGGCCCAGACGGCGCAAGCCGCGCCGGCAGCGGGCCAGATTCAGGCACAGGCGACGGCGCAGGCTCCGGTTGCCGGCGCCAGGAACACGGAGAAGGCGAATCCGGCAGCCAGCGCGATTGCGACCCTGGTTGCCGCGCTGTAAGGAGGCTCTGAAATGAATCTGCTGATGGAAGCAATGAATGGCCTGGGAGCGGCGGTGCTGCCGGTGGTTGCGGCACTGCTGCTGGAGGAGTTGACGTACGGAGGACTGGTCCGGCTGCTGGTGGCTCCGTGGCCGGGAACCGAAAAGCACGGGGAGCGAAACGATCCAGGCGGGCTAAGGAAGCTGGGCAATCTGGACAATTTCAACAACCTGAACAACTTGAAAAGGGAAAAAGGAGAAGGGAAATGATCGCACTGAAGCTGTTGCTGACGATTGCGGGAGCGCTGTTGCTGGCTCTCGCATTGGGAATTCCACTTTACAAACTTGTGATCCGAATCTTGACCGCGCGCCGCAGGGCCGCGAGCGAGACGGAGCTTGGCCAAGGCGAATTGGCCCCAACCGAACTGCTGCCGCCGGAAGAGATCCCATGGCGCGCTCCACTGGCGCTGGCGCTGGTGGCTTGTCTGCCGCTGCTGGCGGCGTCGAGCATCGTGGTGGTGCCCAGCGGAATGGGCGGCGTGCGCGTCAGCCAGATCGGCGGCACGCTGCCGGGCACGCTCTATCCGGGCCTGCACTTTGTGACGCCGTTCATTGAGAGCGTTGAGATCTTCGACCTGCGCGATCACCTGTTCACGGCAGGCATCGCGGAAACCGGCGAGAAGGCCGCGGCCCAGAAGAACGGGCTTACGGTGCAGTCGCTCGAAGGCCTCAACATCGGGCTGGCGGTGACGGTCCGCTATCGCCTCGATCCCAACAAGCTGGACAGCGTGCAGGCGCACATGCCGCAGCCGGTGGACAGGGAGCTGGTGCCGCCGGTGGTGGCCAGCGCGTGGCGCGAACTTGCGCCGCAGTACACGGTGCGCGAGATCTTCAGCACCAAGCGCGAGGAGGTGCGGGCCAAAGCGGCGGCCATCATCACCCGCAAGCTGAACGCCGACGGCATTGTGGTGGAAGAGGTGATGCTCTCCGACATTCAACTGCCCGATGAGTACGCCAAGGGCCTGGAAGGGCTGCTGCTCAAGGAGCAGGAAGACGAGCAGATGGGCGTGACGACCGACATCCAGCAGAAGCAGGTGAAGATTGCCGAGCTGCAAGCCGAAGCGGAGGCGGGACAGAAGGTGAAGGAGGCCGAGGGCGAGGCGCAGTCCAAGGTGGTGGAGGCCAAGGGCGAGGCGGACGCCATGCAATACACGCTGCCGCTGAAGGAGAAGCAGATCGAGCAGAGCAAGCTGGAGGCCGAGGCGCGCAAGGAAGCGACCATCCAGAACGCGGAGGCCGACGCCCAGGCCAAGGTCATCGACAGCAAGGCCGAGCTGGAGCGGCGCAACTTGCTGGCGGATGCCGAGGCCAACCGCATAAAGCTCATGGCGAAGGCCAATGCGGAGCGCATGACCAGCGAGGCGGAGTTGCTGAACAAGTCGCCGCTGCTGATCAACAAGATCGTGGCCGAGCGGCTCTCGGACAAGATCCAGGTACTCATGGTGCCCTCGGACGGCAAGTTCTTCTTTGCCAACGACGTCTTCAAGAGCATGGCGAACAGCCCGGTGGTCAAGCAGGAGATGGACAGCGAAGCGGAACCGGCCCCGGCGTCCGGCCATTGAAGAGAGGCTCCGGCGGGGCGGGAGTTTGAGACGCCCGCTCCGCCGGAGCGAACCCGCGTGCAACAACCCACTCATAAGGTTCGGTGCCAGAGGATATAATCCGCGCAAGCGAAACAATCGAGGAAAGTTGAATCCAATGAAGCTAGTCTGGCCGATAGCCGTACTCCTGATAGCTGCAAGCAGCCTGATCGGTCAGGCGCCAAGCGCCGCGCCCAGCCTGTGGGAACAGCCCGCGGCGAGTCTGGCCGAGCAGATTGCCGGCATTCTCGGTCCCGGCCAGGCGCGCCTCACCATTCGCAACGTCTCCACGATTCCCAGCGACGAAATCCCCGCAATCCGGCACCTGCTGGAGCAGGATTTGAAGGCTCATGGGGTTCTGGCTTCGGGCGCCGAGAGCGCCAACTCCATCCGCGTGACTCTCAGCGAGAATTTGCGCGAGCGGCTGTGGGTGGCCGAGGTGATCGAGGGCAACGAAACGCGCGTGGCGATGGTCGAGTTTGAATCCCGCCCGGGCCGGATTCCAGTAAATGCGGAACACATCCAACTTCGCAAGGAGCAATATCTTGGGCCCTACGAGCTGACGCAGCTTCCCTGTTTTCCCGACGCTAAGCCCCCTTTGCTTTCCGTCCTTGAATCGCGCCACGGCATGGCTGTTCTCAAACAAGGTTGCCTGCTTGCTTTAGATCGGTCTTCGTCGGGCTTTCCCGATGGGAAAGGCTTCTATCATCTCGATTCCACACAGTCTCAATTGCGTGATCCGCGCGGAATCCTCTTAGGAGTCCCAGACGACGATCAGTTTTTCGCCTATTTTCCCGGAACCACATGCACTGGAAGCTTCACTCCAACGCAGGATCCAGACCGGCCTCCAGGGGAGGGTTGGAGTCTGAACTGTCACCCAAGTGACGACCCGTGGCCTCTCCTCTCCACAGACTCGTCCGCTGGCCCCGTCCGGTTCAAGGCCTTCTACAACTCATCGCGCAATTACTTCACCGGGGTGGTCACGCCCGGCGTGGGCGTCGATCTGCCGCCTTTTTACTCGGCGGCGTTCGTGCCACATGCGGCCGGAGCGGCGCTGCTTGTCGGTGGCATCGACGGCAAGGTGCAGCTTGCCGAGAACGGCGCGCTTCGGCCGGTGAGCGGCACGCGGGACTGGGGCAGTGACTTTGCGGCGCTGCACTCCGGCTGCGGTGGGGGAACGCAGATTGTGGCCTCCAGCTCGGGCGAAGCCTTGGCCGACAGCTTGCGCGCTTACGAGTTGCCCGCGCGGGAGGCTATTCCGGTGAGCGAGCCGCTGGCGATGGAGGGGACGGTAACGGCGCTCTGGACCGCGCCGGACGGCAAGAGCGTCCTCGCGGTGGTGCGCAGAGCAGCCGACCCAAATTCCGCAGACCTGGACGAGGTGGACCGTGTTACGGCAAGTTGCAATTAGCTGTCTTCTGGTTTCGATGGCGCTTCCCGCGTCGGCGCGAACACGGCCCCACTACGGCGGCACGCTTCGCGTTGAGGTCGAGGGCGATGCCTGGCAGCGGAACGCGGGACTGGCTCGGCGGCTGGTGCTCGACGGGCTGACCCGTTTGGACGCGGAGGGTACCGCGCAGCCGGCCTTGGCGGATTCGTGGGCAACGGAGAGTGGGAACCACCTCTGGCAGTTCGGGCTTCGCCCTGGGGTGCACTTCCACGACGGCTCGGCGCTGACTTCGACCGCAGTCGTGGCCTCTCTGACGGCGGCCTGCGGAGCGAGTTGCCCCTGGACGGCGGTTCGCGCGGTGGGCTCGTCGGTGGTCTTTACCGGAGACTCTCCAATGCCCAACCTGCCGGCGCTGCTGGCGGGTGACAACTACCTGATCGCTCTCACCGAATCGTGGAGTGCATCGACGGCGGGTGGAGTCACTCCGCCCAATGTGAAAGGCACTGGCCCGTTTCAGTTTACGGAATTGAACAACGGCAAGCTCATTCTGGCAGCCAACGACTCCTGCTGGCAGGGCCGGCCCTTCGTCGACAAAATCGAGATCGCTGGCCACAAGTCCATCCGCGATCAATGGCTCGACCTGAGCGTGGGCCGCGCCGATCTGGTCGAGGTTCCGGCCGAGCAATTGCGCCAGGCCCGCGAGCAGCACCTGACCGTGGCTGTCTCGCCGCCGGTCGAACTGCTGGCGCTGGCGGTCGCCGACGGCGGCATTCTCGCCAATCCCAACCTGCGCGCGGCCATCGCCCTGGCCGTCGATCGCGGCGCGCTGTCGAACGTGATCTTTCAAAAGCAGGGCGAGATCGCGGCCAGCCTGCTGCCCTCGGCGCTCACCGGCTACTCGTTTCTCTTCTCTGCCGACCGCGACCTCAACAAGGCTCGCGAACTGCGCGGCGGATTGACGCCTCCTCCGCTCACGATCAGCACCGACGGCGGCGCGGCGATGCAGTTGGCGGCGCAGCGCATCGCCTTGAATCTGCGCGAGGCGGGATTCAACGTCCAGGTGGCCGACCCAGGCAGGCCGCAGTTCACCGATCTTGTGCTGCTTCGGCTCACTCTTGCATCGAACCATCCGCGGGCCGGGCTGGAGTCGCTGCTGCGCGCCGTGGGCGTTGCAACCCCGGTCCAGGAGAGCGACCCTGCCGGCCTATACCGCGTGGAGCGCGAGTTTCTGGATACTCACACGCTGATTCCGCTGCTCTATCTTCCTCGTGCCTATGCCGCCAGTGGCCGGGTGCGCGACCTCCGCCTCGGCCCGGACGGCGCGCCGCTGCTGGCCGGGGTCTCGCTTGAGGATGCGCCATGAGCCTGCGCCAGAAGCTGCTGCTGCTCTTCTCGCTCACCGTCGCGGCCGCCGTAGCGGCGGTGGCGTGGACGGTTCTGGTGCGCATTCGCCTCGTCTTTGAGCAGCGCGACCAGCAGGAGACCGCGCTCTTCGTCAGCCAGTTCCAGCGCGAGTTCCAGCACCGCTCGGCGGAGGTGGCGGCGGCGGTTGACCGAACGGCCGCGAGTGAGCGAATGCGCGTTCTGGCCTTGGAACTGGCTCAATCGGGCGATGCCTCTCCTTATTTGAACGAGGCGCAGACGCTCGCGCAGGACGCCCAACTCGATTTTTTTGAGATTGTGGGGCCTGATGGAAAGATCGTCAGCTCCGCACAGTGGCCGGCCCGCTTCGGCTATCCGGAGCCCGCCGCAACCGCGGCCGCGGCGACCTTCCTCAAGCGCGAAGAGCTGCCGGATGGCACAACGGCGCTGGGCATCTTCGCCGTCCGCGCCGTTCGCCGCGGCGAATCAGCCGCCGAGCCGCCGGTCCGCCTGGTGGGCGGAAAACGCCTCGACCAGGGCTTTCTGGCCGATCTGCCGGTTGCGCCGGGGATGCAAATCTGCCTGTACAGCGATGCCGGCCTGAATCAAAATCCAGAAGTGTCGGTGACTGAAGCAGCCCCTTCGGCTACCGCATCGAGCCCCACCCCCTTCGATCCCAGGCATTTGGTGGGAGCCTACGGCGAAGTAGCCAGCGCGGCCCGCTATCAAACCCTGATTGACGCTGCCCGCCAAAGCGGCCAGCCCGCAAGTGGAATCCTCTATCTGACCGATCGCCGCGAAGATAGCGTGAGCGCAACTGCGATTCCGCTCAAGGACGGATCGGGCAACGTGCTGGCCGTGCTCACCGTGACGATCTCGCGGGCCGGCATGGTCCAGGCGCAGCAGCACATTCGTGCCATTGCTTACGGCGTGGCGGCTGCGGGGATACTCTTTGCCATCCTGTGTAGCCTGTGGATCGCGGCGCGGGTCTCGCGGCCCATCGAGAGGTTGGCCGCCGCGGCGGAAGAGGTGGCCGGCGGCAACTGGGAGACGCGCGTGCCGGAGGGCGGGCGCGACGAGGTTGGCGTGCTGGCGCGCAGCTTCAATCACATGACGGCGCAACTGGCCAGCCAGCGAGAACGCCTGGTGCAAACCGAGCGCGTGGCCGCCTGGCGCGAACTGGCCCGCCGCCTGGCTCATGAACTCAAGAATCCGCTGTTTCCCTTGCAATTGACGGTCGAGAACCTGGCGCGTGCGCGGCAACTGCCGGAGGCCGAGTTCGACGAGGTCTTCCGCGAGAGCACCGCGACCCTGGGCATGGAGATCGCCAACCTGAAAACGATCATTGGCCGTTTCAGCGACTTCAGCAAGATGCCCAAGCCGGAGTTGGAGCGCATCGACGCCCGGGATGCAATCGAGCGCGTGCGCTCCCTGTACGAAGCCGCGGGCGATCAGGATGCCGCCAAGATTCGCTTCGAGGTTCAACTCTCCGCCCAATCCATGCCGCTCGACGCCGATCCCGAACTGCTCCATCGGGCGATGAGCAACCTGGTTCTGAACGCCATGGACGCGATGCCGGAGGGCGGGACGCTTACTCTCAGCGCTCAACCAAAGGGTGAAACAGTGGAACTGCGCGTCGCCGATACCGGCCAGGGTATGACGCCGGAGGAGTGCGAGCGGCTCTTCACCCCCTATTACACAACCAAGGAGCACGGCACCGGGTTGGGTTTGGCGATCGTGCAGTCGGTGGTCGCAGACCACGGCGGCGCCATCGCGGTCGAGAGCCGGATGGGCGGCGGCACTGCCTTTGTGATTACATTACCCAAGGCCAGCGAGGCGAAATCATGAGCGCCAAGGCAAAGATTCTCATCGTCGACGACGAGGCCAATACGCTGGCTTCGCTCTCCCGCGCCTTCCGGCTGGCGGGTCACGAGGCCGTGGTTTGCGACAACGCGGCGCGCGCGCTGGAACTGGCCCGCACCCAGCCCTTCGACCTGATCCTCAGCGACGTGGTGATGCCCCGCCGCGACGGACTCGCCCTGCTTGAGGATCTGAAGACGGCCGGCGTCGCCGCGCCGGTAGTGATGATGAGCGGACAGGCGCACATCGAAATGGCCGTTAAGGCAACCCGGCTGGGCGCGCTGGACTTCCTCGAGAAGCCGCTCTCCACCGAGAAGCTGCTGGTCACGGTCGAAAACGCGCTCAAGCTCACCCGCCTCGAAACCGAGAATCAGGATCTGCGCGCCCGCGTCGGCAAGCACACGCTGGTCTTTACCGGCGAGACCATGCGCCGCGTGATGGCGCAGATTGAGCGCGTGGCCTTGAGCGAGACGCGCATCTGCATCTACGGCGAGACCGGCACGGGCAAGGAGCTGGTGGCGCGCACCTTGCACGAGAAGAGCAACCGGGCCGCGGGGCCGTTTGTCACGCTGAACTGCGCGGCCGTTCCCGCCGAGCTGATCGAGAGCGAACTCTTCGGCCACGAGAAGGGCTCCTTCACCGGTGCGGCGCAGCGCCACACGGGCAAGTTCGAGCAGGCGCATCGCGGCACGCTCTTCCTGGACGAGATCGGCGACATGCCGCCGGCCATGCAGGCCAAGCTGCTGCGCGTGCTCGAAGAGGGCGAGGTGGAGCGCATCGGCGCGGAGAAGCCCACCACCGTCGATGTGCGCGTGGTGGTGGCGACGCATCGCAATCTCGAACAACTGGTCGAATCCGGCGGTTTCCGGCGCGATCTCTACCATCGCATCGTCGTCTTCCCCGTCGCACTGCCGCCGCTGCGCCAGCGCACCGAAGACCTGCCCGCGCTGGTGGAGCACTTTGCCCGCCAGGTGAGCGCACAGAACGGCTGGAAGCCCGTCCCCTTTGCCGGCGACGCCATCGATGCGCTCAAACGGTACGCCTGGCCGGGCAACATTCGCGAGCTGCGCAACGTGGTGGAGCGGCTGCTGCTGCTGGCCGGGGCTCAAGTTGACGCCGAGGCCGTCGAGCTCGCGCTGCCCGCCGCGCACGCGAATCGAAGCCCGGCCGCGGCCGGCGAATCCCGCGTCGATTCGGGCGGCGCGCTGGCCGAGCGAGTGCTGAACTTTGAACGGGCAGAGGTGCTGAAGGAACTGGAGCGGCACAACCGGCACATCACGCAAACCGCCAAAGCGCTGGGACTGGAGCGCAGCCACCTCTATAAGAAGTGCCAGCAGTTGGGAATCGACCGCAAAAACCTGGAGTAATGGCCAATCTCATGAGGAATAATCGTGACGCGGGCCGCCCGCCGCCGGGGAAGAGTTGACCATCCTACCCTTGCCGCGAGCCGCAGCGGTGACCTGCGGCAAGGATGGGGCACCCGGTCGCACTCTCGCGCCGCTCTATGCCGGGGGCAATCCGGCCGCCGAGTCCGTTCCCTTCGCTCCCGTCGAAGCGCGGGAAGCGGCCAGTCTCGCTGCCCCGGTGGCCGCCATTCTCCACGGAGCTTCCATCGTCCGCGTTCACGCCGTCCGCCCAGCGGTAAAAGCGGCGCTGATTGCGGATGCTGTGTTGGAGAACCGGCGGTAACTCCCACGCTAGCCGCAAAAACAAAGGCGCGGCGAGGGTGGCCACCCAACCATTCATTTCCAGCTTTCCCAGGTCCCAAAGGCGGGACCTGAGGTACCCGGCCGATGGATATCTCGGTCAGAGCCATGGGCAGCCAGCCAAGCTGCAGTACCTGGCCCCATTGTGGCCAAAGCAGAAAGGCAAAGCGGGCGGCGGCGATTGCATGGCTCAGGGCAATCTTCATCGGACCACGGCGATGGACGTTTAAACCGCTTGCTGTTACTTTTTCGGCTTTGCCGGGTCGAAGGCTGTAAGGCAAAGACAGCCCGCGCGGGCTCCGATTTCAATCGGTGGAGGAAAGCACAATGAGAAACCCCAACGCAAAGGCCACCCCGATCCACATTGTCGGCGTGTGGATTGCACTCCTGCCAATACTCGCTCCCGGCATTGTTTTGGGAGCTGACATGCCAATCTCCTCGCTAGTCCCGATGGTCCAAGAAGTCAGGAGGGACTTTGCCTCGATTCATCAGTACAGAGTGGTCCAACTCACCAGCTTTTACGACGGTCCCAGCGACGTGATCGTGTCCGGAAAGCGATTCAAAGATCATGGATGGCATGTCGAGGTGTTTCGCGAAGACCATGGCCGGCTGATCCCGAAGTGGGACTCGGAACAGTTCGCGAAGGGCGTCGAATTCACGGAGGTACAAACCCCGAAGACCCGGATGTGGAATTACGGCCACGATTACGGCGTTTTGATTGAAGGTTGCGCGTCACACAACTGTTCGGATGGCCCAAGAGGATACCTGTGGTTCTCAGGCAACACCGGCCTGGTCGGAACGGCGAGAGTCACGGCTCAGGGCCTGGACAAGCCGGTCGCCGACCGTCAAGCCTACCAGGTAGAATTCTCACCCTCCATTGACGAAGAGTCCAGCCATGCACTACAGGAGGCAATCTGCAGCGACCGCGCAATCGTGAACAAATTGGGCCTCCCATTCACATGCACTGCGCATTGGAGACAACGAGGAAGCCCTTAGAATCCGAGACCGCCCGGCTCTCCATTCAGTTTCCTGTAACATTCCCGGCTGGAAACGTTTCTGTCCATCCTGATTGATTAGGGCGCACAACAGCCGACCCGCCCAGGGTTTGCAAGCGAGCCTTAAACGAAATCAGAGACAGTGTTTTGAACCTTTGCCTTGATTCTGCAGCGGATCATGCCCGCAAGGCCCGCCAGCCCGCCGGCCAAGCAAGAACTAAAGCGGAAAGAATTGCTGCTTTCTTCAAGATCGAATCCTTTCACTTCGAACAATTGAACATGCAGGGCTCAATTCTTACCGGGATTATTGTGCTACACCTTTGTTGCCAAACCATGTCGTATCTGAGTACTTCAGTGCGATACGGATTCATCCGCGTGGTTGTTGCTTCCGCCGCATCCAGCGCGCTCCGGCCGGCAGCCATACGCACTGCGCAGTTTGGTGACTTCTACATTCATTTGCGCATGAAATGGGAAATTGCCTACCACTATGTACGTCAAGAGCAGGCGCCGGGCGCTTCGCCCTGTTGCGCCAGCGCCGCCGCCAGCGCCTTCACTCCGCGCAGGTCGATCTTTCCCGTGCCCAGCATGGGCAGCGCATCCACATGGAAGAACTGGTTCGCGCGCGGCTTCCACAGCGCCGGAAGATCGCACTGCGGCAGCTTCTCCAGCACCGGAGCCAGCTTTTCCGCCGGGAGCGTGGTGATGACCACGATGCGCTCGCCCTTCTTTTCATCCGGCAGCGCCGTCACGGCAAAGACCTGTTCGGTCACTCCGGCCAGATCGTGGAGCTTGTCTTCGATCTTGATGTGGGGAACCATCTCGCCGCCGATCTTGCTGAAGCGCGAGAGGCGGTCCGTGATGGTAAGAAAGCCATCTTCCTCCATCATCGCCACGTCGCCCGTCGTGTACCAGCCGTCGCGCAGTACCTCGGCGGTCTTCTCCGGCTTGCCCAGGTAGCCCATCATCACGTTCGGGCCCTTCACCAGCAGCATGCCCGCGGTTCCCGGCGCAACCGGCTCGCCGGTATCCAGATCGACCACCTTCACCGTCACTCCCGGCAGCGGATGGCCGATCCTGCCGCGACGCGCGCCCACCTGGCGAAAGCCTGGCGCGCGGAAGTCGCGTCCATTCACCGTTACCACCGGCGAGCACTCGGTGCAGCCGTAGCCCTCCAGAGGGCGAATGCCAAACGTATCCTCGAAGGCCAGCGCGATGCGCTCCGGCAGCTTCTCCGCGCCCACCAGCACATATTGCAGGCAGCCGAAGCTCTCCGGTGAACAGCGGCGCATGTAGGCTTGCAGGAAGGTCGGCGTTGCGATGAGGAAGGTCACCTGATACCGTTCCACCAGCGCGCCAATGGCCTGTGCGTCCAGCGGGTTGGGATGGTAGACCACGCCTACACCGTTGGCCGCGGGCATCCACAGCGCGGCCATGAAGCCGAAGGAGTGGAAGAACGGCAGAATGCCCAGGATCTTGTCCTTCCCGCCGAGCATGAAAACCTGCGAAACCTGCTGAATGTTGGAGATGATATTGAAGTGGCTCAGCATCACGCCCTTGGGATCGCCGGTGCTGCCGCTGGAGAAGATCACCGTCGCCAGGCGATCGATAGGGGCGGCGGCGCGGTCGTCCGTTCCGGCAACGCGGGACGAAGCGGCCTCCGCGCGATTTGCGCCCAGCGCCGCGCGCAGCAGGGCGGCGGGCACGAGCCACGCCAGAGCGAGCGCCGCCAGCTTTTCGCCGATGCGCGGAGCGGCTACCGCGTCCTCCAGAAAGAGCGTCCGCCCCGGAATCGCCAGCGCCGGAAAGCGCTCCACGAAGGCCTTCGAGGTGATGACCACGTCCACGCCGCACTGCCTAGCGCAGGAGGCGATGGCTTCGCTGGACGATGTGTAGTTGAGATTGATCGCAACGCGGCCCAGCAGCATGAGCGCGTAGTTCGTCAGCGCTCCGCCCACCGATGGCGGCAGCAGCAGGCCCACCATGTGCTGCTCGCCGATCTGCCGCCGCAGCCTGCCGGCGATGTACATGGTCTTGGTGAGCGCCGCGCCAAAGCTGACCCTGGGCGTCTTGCCGTCGGCCATCATGAAGCGCAGCGGATGACGCCGGGCGGTGCGCACGAAGGCGCGATCCAGCGTTTTCATGCGCCGTTTGCGCCGCTGGAATGCCTCGGCGTGCAGCTCTTGCACCGCGGCGCGCACCTGGATGGCCGTCGATGTGGGCGGCATCGGCTTGCCGAAGCTCACCGTCACCGGATACGGAATGCGCCGGGGCATCTTCCACAGAAAGCGTCCGCGCTCAAAGCTGAATATGCTGCCCCACACTCCATCCAGATTCACGGGAATGATGGGCACACCGATGCCCTTCATAATGCGTTCCAGGCCGCGGCGGAATGGCAGCAACTGGCCGGTGCGCGTGATCTGCCCTTCGGCGAAGATGCAAACCACTTCGTCCTGGCGCAGGGCCTCGCTGGCGGTCTGCAGCGAGCGAATCATGTCGCGGGGCCGCTGCTCGCTTGAGATGGGAATCGCCTTCATCATCTTGGCGAACGGCTTCACGATCCGGTGATCGTAGATGCCCTTGTACATGAGGAAGCGAATCGGCCTGTCCGTCGAGGCGATCAGCAGCGCCACATCCACGAAGGACATGTGGTTGCACACCAGCAGCGCGCCGGTCTTGTCGGGAAAGTTGTCGCGCCCCACAACCTTGACGCGATAGACGGTGTGGGTGACGAAAAACAGGATCAGACGCCCGAACCACTCCGGCAGCAGGATCAGCACATACACCGTTCCCGCGGCGGTGATGGCCGAAGCCGCCAGGATGACTCCGCGCGGGTCGAGATGAATGAATGCAGTAAAGACGTAGTACACTCCCGCCGACAGCGCGATGCCCACGAACGAGAGCAGATTCGCGGCGGCAATGATGCCGCCCTTGTCCTCTTCCCTGGGACGATGCTGAATCAGCGCGTTCACCGGCACGGCGAAGAATCCCGCCCAGAAGCCCAGCGCACCCAGCAGCGCAGCCGAGCCCGCCAGGCCGTGTTGTGACCCTCCCAGCAGCAGGCCGGTGACGGTCATGCCGATCGAGCCCAGCGGAATCAGCCCATACTCGATCTTGTTGCCGCTCGCCAGGCCGGCAATCATGCTGCCGATGCCGATGCCCACGGCCAGCGTGGCGTTCAGATACCCGGTTTTGGTCTGGCCGATGTGCAGCACATCCGGCCCGTAGACCACGATGGTCGAAAACAGCAGCGAGCCGAGGAACCAGAAATAGGTGTTGCCGAGAACGGCCAGAAACAACGGCTGGTCGCGGCGCATCAGCTTGATCTGCTGCCAAAGGTCGCCGGCGATGTTGACGCGGAACGGCTTGGTGGGCGCAGCCGCCGGAACGCGATCGATGCCCAGGCTGGTCAGCAGTCCCACAAAGGCCAGCGCCAGCAGCGCATAGCCGGCATAGACCTCATGCCCTTTGAAGCTCTCCGCCATGGTCGCGCCGGTCACCGTGCCAACGATGATGGCCAGGAACGTCCCCAGCTCGATGACGCCGTTGCCCCAGGACAATCGCTTGGCCGGCAGCAACTCCGGCAGCAAGCCGTACTTCGATGGCCCGAAGAGCGCCGCCTGCGTGGCCACCAGGGTGAGCGCCACGAGCGACACGGGAAGCTTGTGGACCGCCAGCCCGATCGTCGCCACCACCATCGAGCCGATCTCCATCCCCTTGGTCCAGATGGTGATCTGCCGCTTGCTGAATCGGTCCGCCAGCCACCCGCCCGGCATGCTGAAAAGCACGAAAGGGATGGAGAACATCAGCGTGACCAGGGAGACAAAGCTCTCGCGCTGGCTCCGGGCCATGCCCATGCCCACGATCATCGACAGCAGCAGGTTGCGCAGAATGTTGTCGCTGTAAGCGCCCTGGAACTGGGTGGCGATCAGCGCCCAGAAGCCGCGCGTGCTCCGTGAGGATTCAGCGGCGGCTGGCGGCGCGTCAATGGCGATGGCGGCTTCGGTTGGCGTCATGGATGCGGGCTGTGATTCCGTGCTGCCCATTGTAAACGGAAGCACGCGGGGCTGAGGGGGGTGCGTGGCGGGTGGTGCGCAAGGGTAATTGGAGGCCCCAAGGTTACTGCTCTTCCGCGCGTCGATTAGCCTAGACTGATCAGAGGAGCCGCCATGACCGTCATCCGCCAGGAAGATTTCATCGCGAGCGTTGCCGGCGCGTTGCAGTACATCAGCTACTACCACCCGGTGGATTACATTGCCAGCTTGGCCAAGGCCTATGAGCGCGAGCAGTCGCCGGCGGCCAAGGACGCCATGGCGCAGATTCTCATCAACAGCCGCATGTGCGCCGAGGGCCACCGGCCCATCTGCCAGGACACGGGCATCGTGACCGCGTTCCTGAAAGTCGGCATGGACGCGCGCTTCGAGCCCGCGCCCGGCGAAGAGCCGAAGGACGTGCAGCAGATGGTGGACGAAGGCGTGCGCCGCGCCTACCTCGACCCCGATAACAAGCTGCGTGCGTCGATCCTGGCCGATCCGGCGGGCAAGCGGACCAACACCAAGGACAACACGCCGGCCTGCGTGAGCGTGGAACTGGTGAAGGGTGCGACGGTCGAGGTGACAGTGGCGGCCAAGGGCGGCGGCTCGGAGGCGAAAGCCAAGTTCGTGATGCTCGATCCCTCGGATTCGGTGGTCGAGTGGGTGCTGAAGACGGTGCCCACCATGGGCGCGGGCTGGTGCCCGCCGGGAATGCTGGGTATCGGTATCGGCGGCACGGCGGAGAAGGCGATGCTGCTGGCCAAGGAATCGCTGATGGACCCCATCGACATTCAGGAGCTGATCGCCCGCGGCCCCGCGAATCGCGCCGAGGAGCTGCGCATCGAGCTGTACGAGAAGGTGAACCGGCTGGGCATCGGAGCGCAGGGCCTGGGCGGGCTGACCACCGTACTCGACGTGAAGGTGCGCGACTACCCCACCCATGCCGCCAACCTGCCGGTGGCCATGATTCCCAACTGCGCCGCCACGCGCCACGCCCACATTGTGCTGGACGGCTCGGGCCCCGTCTATCTCGACCCGCCCAGCCTGGAGAGTTGGCCGAAGCTCGTTCATGACGTCTCGACGGCACGGCGGGTGAACCTGGAGACCGTGACCCGCGAGCAAGCCGCCGCCTGGCAGCCGGGAGAGGTGCTGCTGCTGACCGGCAAGCTGCTCACCGGCCGCGACGCCGCCCACAAGCGCATGACCGAGATGCTCAGCCGCGGAGAAAAGCTGCCCGTGGACTTCAGCGGCCGCTTCCTCTACTACGTGGGGCCGGTGGACCCGGTGCGCGAAGAGGTGGTGGGGCCGGCCGGACCCACGACGGCCACGCGCATGGACAAGTTCACCCGCCAGATGCTGGCCGAGACCGGCCTGCTGGGTATGGTGGGCAAGGCCGAGCGCGGGCCGGCCGCCATTGAGGCCATCCGCGAGTTCGGCGCGGTCTATCTGATAGCGGTGGGCGGCGCGGCCTACCTGGTGTCCAAGGCCATCCTCGGCTCGCGCCTGGTGGCCTTTGGCGATCTGGGCATGGAGGCCATCTACGAGTTCGATGTGCGCGATATGCCGGTGACGGTCGCCGTCGACGCCAAGGGAAGCAGCGTCCACCAAACCGGCCCCGCCGAATGGCAGCGGCGCATCGCGGGAATCCCGATTCTGCAATGACGGCAGGGATCAGAGATCAGGGATCGACTGCTCGTTGGTGCGGCAGCGAGTTGGCAAGTCAACTGGTTTCGCGGGTTTGGTCTTCGGCAGACGGTGCGGCATCCTCTGGGGGCAAGTGCGCCAGGGTGATGCGCTTCAAGAACTCATGGAGCACTTCGGGACCGGTGCCTGCGATTCTGTCGCCGGGGTGGGCGTCGCCTTTCATCCAGGCAAAGAGGAAGAGAAGTGGAATCCAGCAGCGGACACTCTGTTCGAGCTGCGCTCCGATGATATTGATGACGCGAGAGAAGTTGAGGGGCAGCCGGACCGGGACGATCTGCAGGGTAGCCGGATCGGCACAGTGCTCCGACGGGGAGCTTACCAGGTATTCGCGGCAGACGAGCGGGCGAATGGGGTGAATGGAGCAGGACTCCTCCTCGAGGAAGGGACAGGGGATGCGCTGGTAGAAGTACTCGAGGGCCAACTCGCGGGCTGACGCGGTTTCGGCAAGCCAATCTTCGTTGACCATGCGATCGATGAGTCCAGCGGCGGCCAGCTTGAGGAGCGCTTGATGGAAGCGGCCGGCAAGCTCCTGCTGGCGGGATTCCGGGAGGGTGCGAATCCAGGCGGCGAGGGCCTCGGCCTCGAAGATGCTGACGGGAACCATCTGGCGGCAGCAAGCTCCGCAGCCGGCCCTGCAGGAGATGGCGCGGCCGGCTTCGGCCAGTTGCGCGCCTACGCCGGCGATGAGCGAGTCGTCAAGCGCTTGGATGACCGGCAGTATCTGCGTGAGGTTGGTCTGGCCGGCCGGCACGACGGCCGTGGCTGTGAACTTGCCGTCGCCGATGCCGATCGTGAAATCGACGGAGACGGTTTCCTGAGGCTCCTCGGTCATTGCTCAGAATTGTACCGGAACCGGAGGCGTGGAGCGCGAGCCGGATTTACTGCCGGGTCGGCGGAGCGCCTGAATCGGGCGGGGCGCCCGGCTTGGCCGGTGGGGCGAGGACAAAGCCCTTGCGGATGAGGGCAAAGCCCTGCTGGGGTAGTTCGGCCTGAAGGAGCTGGTTCTGAGGACCCGAGAAAAGGTGCGTGGCGGCGCCGGCGATGGTGGCGACCAGATGGTGGACGGCGATGGGCTTGCCGTCGAGGGTTCCCCGCTCGTCGGCGTAGGTGGCCAGTTGGATGGGCTGGATCGTGGCGATTTGGGAGCCGGTCTGCTTGGGGACGATGGCCCAGAGACCGCTGTTGTTGCGGGCGACGCCCAGCGCAAGAAGGGTTTCCAGAGCGCCGGGATCGAAGTCGGGAAGGAAGACCGCGCCGGGGTGGGGGTCCAGCCGAGCGGTGGAACTGCGGCCGCCGGCGGAGACGTTCACGAGGATCTGAGCCGCATCGGGACCGGCGGTGACGCTGACTGCCGAGCTGTTGACGGTGGCGCTCAACTGCACGTGGCGGAGCTGGTTGGCCGGGGAGAGCAGCTCGGTCTTGGAGAGAGCGTAATCCAGGCCCTGCATGGCGATGCGGACCACCGAGGTGGAGCTGTAGCCGCGCGGGCTGGCGGTGAAGTTGAAGGAGGCCGTGCCCACGGCGTGACCGTGCTGCGAGATGGTGAAGGAGCCGGACTGGGCTGAGCCGGCCGGGCTGAAAGCTAGAACTCCCGTCAGCGGTAGGAGAGCGAGATGGAGCGCAAATCTCCGCATACCTTTCTTGTGCAAGGCTCCTTGATAAGTTAGACACGGGAATCCGGGAAAGAGTTGCGGCAAGACAGCTTTCGATCGCCGGCTCGGCATCGATTCCCAGGTCTCAAAGTGCCTCCACCGCCTCGATTCCGCTGACAACAGATTGGGCCAGGGATCCGAGATCGGGAGGGAACCGCTTGCGCTCCCGCGACGGAAGCCCCTCTAGCAGATCCGGCAATGCGCCGGCCTCGCATCCGGGAAACGCGGTAAAGCCCGCCGCGTCGGCCATGGCGCAACTCACCTTGATCAGTTCGGTCATACCCCACGAGCCATCCGTCCGGCGGGGGAGATGATGCTCGGAGACAATGGCATCGAGGTCGCTGGGCAGCTTCCAATCCGCGATGAGCTTTTGTCCCGTCTGGCAATGATCCCAGCCGAACAACTCCCGCTCGGCGTCGAGGATGCTCTCCGCGGGGCCGCGATGCGTCTCCAGCAGAGCCGCATACTCTTTGGGCCGGATCACCCCCAGCGCGATTCGTCCGATATCGTGCAGGATACCCGCGGTGTAGGCCAGGTCTCTGTCCATGAACCCCGCTGAAGCTAACTGCTGGGAGATCAAGGCGCAGGCCAGATTGTGACGCCATAGCCCGCGCATCGCGGGCTGGTTCAGCGACTTGCCGAGATAGGTTCTTACTCCGACCAGCAGGCACATGCCTTGCAGTTGGTTGGCGCCCAAAACGGCGATCGCCTGCATAATGCCGGTGGCGGGATAGCGGGGCGCGTACAAAGGAGAATTGGCAACCATGAGCACTTCGCTGGCGAAGCCCGGATCGGTCGCTATCAGGTCGCTCAACTGGTGCAATTGCACGTTTTCGTTGTTGGCCAGTTGCAGGATTCGAATGGCAACCTGAGGAAACGGGGGAAGGCGCAAGTGAGCCCAGGGAATGCGGACTTCGTCTTTGCGCCGCTCGAATTGCATCCCCGCAACCTCCGTTGATGGCAGCAATGGCCCGCTCAACCGGCGGCTCGATCCGCTCCCACCGGCCGGGATAGGCCGCTGCTCGCCGTCGCTCTTCAACCCTTCGCGGCTTGCGGTCAAAACGACTCCACCGCTTGAATCCTGGCGGCTACGCTGGAGGCCAGGCCTTCAATATCGGAATGAAACAGCCTGCGCTCCCGAGCCGGAAGCTCGTCCAGCAGCTCCGGATAGGGTGTGGCCTCGCATCCTTGAAACGCCGAAAAACCCGCCGCGTCCGCCATCCTGCAACTGACGTTGATCAACTCCGCCATGCCCCAGGGGCCATCTGCCGGCCGCGGCGTGTGGTGCTCGGAGATGACCGCTTCAAAGTCCGAAGGCAGATTCCAATCCGCAATTAGCTGGCGTCCTATCGCACAGTGGTCGGAGCCAAACAACTCCTGCTCGGCCTGAAGCGCGCTGCCGCCGGTGCCCCGGTGCGCCTCCAGGAGCTCTGCGTACTCCTTGGGGCGCACGGCGGCCAGCCCTAAGCGCCCGATATCGTGCAAGACCCCCGCCGTGTAGGCCGTGTCTTTGTCCAGGAACCCGGCCGCGGCCAACTGCGCGGCGATCAAGGCGCAGGCCAGGTTGTGGCGCCAGATTACCTGCATGAAAGGAAGATTCAACGCCTTGCCCATAAAGGACCTGGCACCCACGGTCAGGCACATCCCCTGCAGATTGTTGATGCCCAGTATCACGACCGCCTGTTGAATGCTCTTGGACGGAAAGCGCGGGGCGTAGAGCACGGAGTTGGCGATGGTGAGTACTTCGCTGGCAAACGCCGGATCGGACGAGATCAGGTCGCTGAGCTGGTGCATCTGAACGTTTTCCCGGTTCGCCAACTGCATGACCCGGATGGCGACTTGAGGAAACGGGGGCAGACGCAGATGCTGCCAGGTTACATTGCCCACATCGGGTCTCCGCCGCTCGATCTGCACCACTGAAGCCTCCGTTCATGGCAGCTACGATCTTGAGGCGAGCGGGCTTTGCCGGCTCCGGCTGGCGCGCCCTTCCTCGATGCTCAATCCCGACAAGAACCCTTTCGGCAACAAAGCCGCTTTTCAACAGTGGAGACATTGACGCGCCGCCCGCGCTTCTCCCGGAGACGCGCCCGGATGCCCGCGTGTCCCGTTTCCCGATTGGTTCGGTTGAGAGAGGTGGGAGCGCGGAACCTGCGGACGGCGAGGGCGCCGATCTCTGTTCCTCGCTCCCATTCCCTGCCCGCCCAGCGCGAACCGCACTATAATCGCCGCATGTCGTTCCTCGGCGATCCACGGCGGCGGTCCATTGCTCTGCTGGCAGTCGGTTTCTTTCTGGTGGTGGCTCTGTTTGTCGCGTTGAATGCATTCAACACCACGAACATCGGCTTCCTCAATCCGGAGACCTCGGGGGAGACGCTGGTCTTTACAGGCGTCATCGTGCTGATCTTCCTGGTTCTGATGGCGGCCTTGATGCTGCTGGCCAGGAACATCCTGAGGCTGTATGCCAGCCAAAGCAGCAGCGCCCTGGGCGCGCGGCTGCGCACGCGCATGGTGCTGGGAGCGGCGCTGATTGCGTTGATTCCAGCGGTGTTCATGTTTCTGTTCAGCTTGACCTTGATGAACCGTTCCATCGACCGCTGGTTCTCTCGTCCCACGTCGGAGTTGCGCGAGGACTCGACCCGCGTGGTGCTGGAACTGGCGCACTACGTCACCGGCAATGCGCGTGTTGAAGCGGAGTCCATCGCGGCTTCCGGAGCCGCGGATCGCGATCCGCAGTCACTCCAGGAGGAACTCGCATCGCGCCGCATCACACTGGAAGGCGGCTTCGCTGTGGTCTATGGCAGCGATTCGAAGCGGATGGCCGGATTCCAGGTTCCGCCGGAGCAAAGTCCGGCTAGCCTGCTTCCCTGGCTGGAGGGCGAGCGGGGAGGCACGGTTGCGCTGCCTGGGCCGCTCTCGGCAAACCTCCTATCCGCGGCGCAGCGCAGCGACGAGCCGGTGATCAAGGTGGGGGATCAGGAGTACGCCCTGGGCATGTCCGCGGCCTCGTCCGGGAAGGTGGTCGTAGTGGGACTGCCCATGCCCCGGGGGCTGAGCCAAACGGCATTGCGCATCCGCTCCGGCGCGGACGAATACTGGCGGCTCTTCCGTTCCCGGAACGAGATCCGCACCATATTTTTTCTGGTGCTGCTGGTGGTTACGCTGATTGTGTTCTTTTGCAGCGTGTGGCTGGCGCATTTTCTTTCCCGGCAGATCACGCAGCCGGTGGAGGCGCTGGCCGACGCGATGGATGAGATTGCGGCCGGCAAGTACGACCATCGCGTGGCGCTGATTGCCACCGGGGAGATGGGCGACCTGGTGCGCGCCTTCAACAGCATGGCGGCGGATCTGGATGCGAGCCGGCAGTTGGTCGAGAGCTCGTCGGCGCAACTGACGGCGGCGAACCTGGCCATCGAGGAGCGGCGCCGGGAGTGGGAGACGATCGTCGAGACCATCCCCAGCGGGGTGGTGACGCTGGACGGGGCGGGATTGGTGCTCAAGTCGAATCGCGCCTTTGCGGCTCTGATGGGGCGGCGCGAGGATGTGAGCCTGGCCGGGGAGCGCATCGATGCGCTGCTGCCCGCCGATTGCGCCGAAGATATTGCGAGTGTGATCCGGCGCGGGCAGCGGATGGGCGCCGCCTCCACTGAGATCGACTTCCACACCCGGGGCCGCACCGTCCATCTGGCCGTTACCAGCGCGCGGCTGGAGCTGGCCCAGGGGCAGCCTGGAACGGTGCTGGTGGTCGAGGATACAACGGAGCTCTTGCGCGCGCAGCGGCAGTTGGCATGGAAGGAAGTGGCGCAGCGGGTGGCGCATGAGATCAAGAACCCGCTCACGCCGATCGCGCTCTCCGCCGAGCGCATCGCCAAGCACCTGGACCGCGGCCAGCCAGATTCGCCAAACGTGATTCGCAAATGCAGCGAGGTGATTCTGGGCTGTGTGGGAACGCTGCGAACGCTGGTGGACCAGTTCTCCGCGCTGGCTCAGTTTCCAGCGCCGCAGCCGCGCGCTTGCGACTTGAACCAGGTGGCGGAGGAGGCGCTGGCGCTGTTTGCCGGCCGGCTCAACGGCATCGCGGTGCAGAGGGATCTGGAGCCGGATTTGCCCACGGTGCTGGCCGATCCGGATGCAATTCGGCGCGCGCTGGCCAACCTCATCGACAATGCCGCCGAGGCCATGCAGGGCAGCCTGCTGCGCGTGCTGGGCATTCACAGCTCACTGAGCGAGGATGGCGGGGCGGTCGAATTGACCGTCTCCGACACCGGCCACGGCCTGACCGATGAGATTCGCGAGCGGCTGTTTCTGCCCTTCTACTCCACCAAGCATCGGGGCACGGGGCTGGGCCTGTCGATCGCCGCCAAGATTGTGCAGGAGCATGGCGGCAGCCTGCGCGCCGAGGCCAACAGCCCCAAGGGCGCGCGCTTTCTGCTCCGGCTGCCGTTGATGGAACCATTGTCGGAGGCGCTACCCGGCTCCGGCCAACCCGTTGCTCAACTAACGGAAGGGCCCGCGAAGGAGTCGCTGAATTTGTCGAAGTCTTGAAAGGGTACGACCTTAGTCGTGCCGCCAATGCGGCAGAATGAGGCTTTGGCCCCTGAGGGAACTTATCTTCGATGCAAGAACAGTTCTCAAATCGGTGCGGAATTCTGAACGCGCGGATCGAAGTGGAATTGGAGTATGCATGAATGTCAGTTGGAAGTCCGTAGATGGTCGTTGGATGCTTCTATTGATACTCTTATTCGCTGTTGGCGGCTTTTGTATCCGCGGTGCAATGCAATACGCTAGTGCGACATCAACGGAGAGGAATGCAACCACATACAACGCATCTATGCATATGCGCTATCATAACTTCTATTTTGTTAGATTATCTAAATACTACACCTGCTCCTACGACTTCATGGTTGAAGGGGTATCTTACAGTGGTTATGGGGACTGCACGCAACTCACTGTAGATGGTTCTATCAAAGGGAAGTTTTCGGATTCCGTTCAAGTTTTGCCGATACAAAATATAACTGTTTATTACGATCCGGCCAACCCATCACTAAATAGCCCAACTGAATTCAGCGCGCGAAGTAAAGCCGAATATCGAAATGCGATGCTTCCAATGGGCGTGATTGTAATCATTGTCGTACTAGCTGTAATGGCGATGATGCTTGAAGCAACCAAGAGCAGAGAAACCGACTGGATATTTGTACATGGCAAAGGAACAGCGATTCATCCGGAAGAGATAGGCTTCGACACTGGGTTTGGTGGGTTGCCAGGCGGGAGCAGGACAGCAGAGGAATCCTACGCTGCTGCCAATGGCGGAGAGACGAAAGCCACGGATTTCGCTTCTTCATGGGGGTTGCGGGAGCTCTATCTCGATGTGGTTAAACAGATTCATCCGGACCACGCCTCGAATGAAGCTGACCGAGTCTTGCGGGAGCGATTGACGAAAGAGGCAAACGCGGCGTACGAGCGGGGCGACGACGCGACGTTGCGGAGAGTCCTGGAGGAGTACACAAGCATGATTTCGGCGACTTGCCAGAATACGATTTGAACTGAAATACCAACTCTGTGAGAGGATTGCTCTGATGAATCACATTCTGGTGGTGGACGACGAAGCGGAGATTCGCACCTCGCTGGAAGAGATTCTGCGCGAAGAGGGCTACGGCGTGGCCAGCGCCGCCACCGCCGCCGAGGCCATGGTGCTGATCCAGGACGCGCCCTACGATGTGGTGCTGCTCGACATCTGGTTGCCGGACCGCGACGGCCTCGACGTGCTCGCCGACATCCACCAGTTGGCCGCCGAGATGCGGCCGGAGGTGGTCATCATCAGCGGTCACGGCACCATCGAGGCGGCGGTGAAGGCCACCAAGCTGGGCGCGTACGACTTCCTGGAGAAGCCGCTCTCGCTCGATCGCACGCTCATCGTCCTCAAGAACGCCGTGGAAGCGCGCCGCCTGCGCACGGAGAACCTCGAATTCAAGCGCCAGTTCAACGTGGGATCGGCGCTCACCGGCGCAAGCGTCCCGGTGAAGGCGCTACGCCAGCAGATCCGGCTGATGGCGCCTACCAACGGACGGGTCTTGATCTACGGCGAATCGGGCACCGGCAAGGAGCTGATCGCCCGCGCCATCCACGCCGAGAGCCTGCGCCGCGATAGCGTTTTCGTGGAACTCAACTGCGCGGCCATTCCCGAGGCGTACATCGAGGCCGAGCTCTTTGGCTACCGGCACGGCGCCCAACCCGGCGGTCCCACGGAGCAGCGCGGTACCCTGGAGCGCGCCGACGGGGGATCGCTCTACCTGGACGAAGTGGGCGATATGAGCCTGAAGACGCAGGCCAAGGTGCTCTCCGCGCTGGACGACCAGTTGTTTACGCCGGTCGGCGGAACGCAGCCTTTACACGTGGATGTGCGCCTGATCGCCTCCACCAATAAGGACCTCGAAGAGGAGATCGCCAAGGGCAACTTCCGCGAGGACCTCTTCTACCGCCTCAACGTGGTCCCGTTCTTTGTGCCGCCGCTCAGGGAGCGCAAGCAGGACATACCGCTGCTGGCACGGGAGTTCCTGATGGAGTTCGGCCGCCAGTACGGCCGCCCGCGCATGGAGATCGGCGACGAGGCGCTGGAGACCCTGGCCCAGTACCACTGGCCGGGCAACGTGCGCGAACTGAAGAATGTGATCGAGCGTGTGCTCATCCTCAATCCCCGCGTTCTGCGCATCGAGCGCAAGCACCTGCCGCCGCTCACCCACAAGGCCGGCACGCGCTCGACGGAGGAGTTCTCGACGCTCCAACAGGCCCGCGACGCCTACGAGCGCGAGTACATTCTCAAGAAGATTGAGGAAGCCCGCAACAACATCAGCCGCGCCGCGGAATTGCTGGGCCTGGAGCGCAGCCACCTTTATCGCAAGATGAAAGCGCTGGGGATCGGCGTGCGTGAATAGGGGCCGCGGATGCGCAGACCCAGGCAAGAGGTTCTTTCGCGCGATATGAAGAGTGTGCGTCATCGAACTGAAGTTTTTTGTTGAAACGGTTAAAGGCGTTGTGGCACTATGCATAAACCAGGCACGCGGCATTGAAGGCCGTTTCCCCAGATTCCGGCCGACGATGCCAATCAAACCACTTAGCGTTCTTCGAATCGAATTGCGGTCCCGCGAGGAACTCGGAGTCGGCTTGTACACGGATGTGTCCAGGGCCGGATGAGAGTTGCGCGGGAGGGAGTGTGAAGCTCATGCCTCCAGGCCTCGATGCCTTGAAACACATCGTCGTGCTCATGATGGAGAACCGGTCCTTCGACCACATGCTGGGATCGCTTCATGCGCAAAACCCTGCCATCGATGGACTGGCAGGCAATGAGACCAACCCCGATTCAACCGGGGTTCCGGTCGCTGTTGGACCCAATGCTGCTTACCAAAGCCAGCTCGATCCAGATCCCGACCATCACTTTCCGGCTGTCGACGTGCAGATATTCGGCGGCGTGACAACCGCTCAAAATCCCAACCGCCAGGCCAACATGCAGGGCTTTGTGAAGAGTTACTTCAACCAGCAGTTCAACGTTGCCCACTCGCACCTGATTATGAACTACTTCCCCCAGCAAATGCTGCCGGTGCTTACTGGATTGGCAACCGAGTTTGCTGTTTTCAACCGCTGGTTTTCCTCGATTCCCGGCCCGACTCTCTGCAACCGGGCCTTTGCGCACTACGGAACCTCCTTCGGCCAGGTGAGCATGGATGTCTTCTACTGGAACAAGCAGTACCTGAGCGTTTATGAGCGGCTGGTAGCTGCCGGACACACCGCCAAACTCTATTACTTCGATGAAGCCAGTTCTTCGCTCGAAGTGGTGAACCTGCTCCAGAATCAGCCCACGCTTTTCGGCAGTTTCCAGGACTTTCTCCGCGACTGCGATCAGAACCTGCTCCCGGATTATTGCTTCATCGAGCCCAATTACACCGATCACGACGCGCCCGACGGATCGGGCGAGCTGATTGCGTCTGACCAGCATCCGGACCACGACGTGCGGGCCGGCGAACAGTACATCGCCTCGGTCTATATGGCAATTCGACAGAACCCCAATCTGTGGCCCAACACTGCCCTGCTGATCGTGTACGACGAGCATGGCGGTATCTTCGACCACGTTCCTCCGCCGGCTTGCACGCCGGACGGTTTTGTGGCCCAGCCCAGCGCCACCGGCACGCCCGATCCATTTCACTTCGACCGGCTCGGGGTGCGTGTTCCCGCCATTCTCGTATCGCCGTGGGTGGCGCGCGGCAGCGTCATCAACGACGTCTATGAACACGCCTCGATTCCGGCCACCATCACCGAGCATTTCCTGGGCGCCTACGCCGCCCGCTCCCCGCGCGAGATCGCCGCCAATACCTTCCTCGGTAACATCGCTCTTCCCGCCATGCGAGCCGATGACGACAGCCCCACATTTTCCGACTGATATTCGAGGAGAAACGCATGGAACCGATTCGAGTACTTCATCCCCCGGCGGAAGCCTTCAATAAGAACCGCCGCGTCTCCGATCTGATCCGGGCGCAGGTGAATCACTTCAAGCATGTTGAACAGAAACTCTCCGCCGAACAGCGCCGAGGCATCCCTCAGCATGGAATCAGCACGGAGGGCGAGGCCGCGCTTTACATCGCCGCCATGACCGCTCTCCTCCGCGGACAGCCCGTCTCGGCGCCCTCGCCTGGCCGGCAAGCGGTTCCCGGCATTCGACTCGTTGGCCGCCGTCCCGCCGCCCGTCCCAAACCGGCGGAGGGCATCGCCATTGCGGCCAGCGCGGAAGAAGAAACTGCGTCCGGCGCCCTACCCGCAGCCGCGCCCGCCCCTGCTTCCAAGAAGAAAGATTCCGCGCCAAAGGAGACCAAATAATGGCCGCGACGAAAGCAGGCAGGATGGCGAAGCGGACGGCATGGCTTCTGATGCTGCTGGCTGCGTTGCCGGCACTATCTCAGGGCACTGTCCAGAATGAGAGCCGCCTGCATCGCGACTTCCGGGTTGAAGGGGAGTCTCTTGCCGCGTCCTGCGGAAAGTTCAGTTTCGGCAATCTGATCGACTGCGGCCAGACATTGGTCACCGGACAGCCGATGCACATCTCAGCCGGCGGTATGGCTCCGCAGAACGGCACGGGTTTTGGCCTGGCCTTCGTCGAACATAAGAACTTGGCCAACGAGTGGCGGCTTAACTGGAACGTGGATGCCAGCGCGGCCATTAGCGGCTCCTGGCAGGCCGGCGGATATATGAAGGCCTATCGGCTCTCAGGCGGAACGCTGCACATGGAGCTTCCTGAGAGTGGTTCCAAAGCCAAAGGCGGAGCCGGACCCTTCTTTGGAGCAGCGCCGCTCTTCAACTTGTACTCCGTCACCGACTCGTTGAACCGCGTCGACTACTTTGGCCTCGGACCCAATACCCTGCCCGCAAACCACACCACTTACGGGTTCACCGAAAACATCACCGGCGTGAGCGCCATCGCCGGGGTGAAGGGCGCGCTCACCCCGGCCAGGTTGTCGCTTGTCGGTGAGATCAACGGCCGCTTTCCGTCGCTTCGTCCTGGGACCGACGCCTCAATTCCAACCATCGGATCGCTCTTCAGCGAAGCAACGGCCCCCGGTCTTACGTATCAGCCGGCATATCTACAGCCTTCAGAGGGTCTGCGCATCGAGCCGGCTCTCTTCAAAGACCTGGTGCGCCTCAATTACCTGCTTCAGTTCCAGCAATTCGTGGCTCCTGGCGACTCAGCCTATTCCTTCCGCCGCTTCAATGCCGATTTCAGCCACGAGATTCCTCTCTATCGCATTGTGGGTCCTAAGCTCGGAAAGCAGTATTACAAGAATCGCGCGGCCGATCTTGGTTACAACGGCCCCGACGACTGCACCGGGAGTTCCGCGGGGAAGAACATATCCCTGAAGCGCGTCGCAACGGCAAAAGTGGACCCTGCTCGCCCCTGTCCGATTATCTCGACTACAGAGAACCTGGAGGGATCGATTTCGCTGCGTCTCTTCCTTTCCGAATCCATCGCCAAGGCCGGCAGCGCGGTCCCGTTCTACTTTTCGCCCACCCTCGGCGGCTCGGACATCGACGGAACCGCGGCACTGGCCAGCTATCCGGACTATCGCTTCCGCGGCCCCGACCTGCTGCTGCTTCGCGGCAGCTTCGAGCACTCGCTGGGCAAGCTCCCGCTTGGAGGCGTCTTCTCTGTTGATCAAGGAAAAGTCGGATTGCGCCGCGACGACATCGACTTCAACCATCTCCGCCACACATTCTCAGCCGGACTGACGGTTCATGCCGGCGGACTCCCCGTTGTCTATCTGGTCTTTGCCTGGGGCGGCCACGAGGGCACACACACCACTGCCAATATCAGCAATTCGCTTCTTGGCGGATCGGCCCGTCCCTCGCTGTTCTAAATGGCGGGCGCGGTCTGAGCGAGTTGGCGCTCAATGGTCTGCGCCTTCGGCGGGGTGTGAGGCTGGAAAGGCCTCACGGCACCTCGGGGTACAGCAGTTCCGTAAACCGCGGATCGTCCATCATGCTTTGGAAGTCGTTGTCGACCCGGGCCTGAAGCCGGTTCCTGGCGTTCAATTCGATGGCCCGCGCAAGGTGCCTGAGGCATTCCTGCGGGCGCCCGGTGATGGAGTCCAGCAGGGCAAGCCCGTAGAAGGCGTAGTCGGCCTCCTCGTATTCGTCCAGAATGCTGCTGAACTGCTCGCGCGCCTCCTCGTAGTAGCCAGTATTCAGCAGCGAGACAGCGTAGTCGTTGTGCTCCTCTGGCGTGGGGAAGGTCAGCTTGGCCTGCTCCAACTGCCGCTGGCAGGTGTGGACATACATCTGGCAGCGTTCCTTGATCTCGGGCGGCGCGGCGGGAAGCAGCTTCTCAAAGGCGGCCAGCGCGCGCTCGTACTTTCCCTGTTGCACCAGTTGCACGGCCGTCTGATAGTGCTGGCTGGCAGATGCCGCGGCCGCGGCGGAGAGCCCGCTGGACTTGGCGGCCGGAGGAGGAGTCTTCTTGCGGCTGGGCGCCGCGGTTCGGGCCTCTTGCTTCATGGTTTTGCCGGGAGCGCGCCTCCTGGACGTACGGTTTGCCCGAAGAACCGCCGGTTGGAACCCTGCGTTTTGGAATCGCGCTGCTAGGCCCTCTTTATACCTATAACCCCGCCTCCCGTCAATGGGCAGGCTGGGACGCGCGACTCATCGGCTGGATTCCGCGCGGTTTTTCCGGTAGATGGCCGGGTTGAGCGAAGGGTCGTTGTACATCTTCAACTGGCGGTAAAGCTTGAAGCGCCGCGTGCCGGCGAGGGTCTGGCGCCAGAGCCCGTCGAGGCAGCCGACCAGGTCGGCGCGCTGCTCTTCGAGGATGGCCAGCCGCTCGCGATTGCGCTCGGCGTGGCCCGCGGGAGCGTCCCCTCGCTCGGTCTCTTCGCGCGTGTGGTAGATCTTCAGCGCCAGGATGGAGAGCCGGTCGATGATGAGCCCCGGCGACTCGGAGTTCAACTCGGCCGCTGGGTTGGGCAGGCTCCGGGTCGCCAGCCAGGCGAGCAGCGCGCGATCCAGTTCCTCGGCCAGGTCGCTGCGGCGCTGGTTGGTCAGGTCCACGCGGCGCTTCACCGCGGCCACTTCGGCGTCGGTTGCGCCGGGAGCGCGGGCCTCGTCCTCGATGTGCCAGAGGTCGAAGTTGGCGCGATGTTGGCGGGCGACCGCGGCCAGCCAATCCGCCGTTGCTTCGCCGCCCGCCTCATTCTTTGGCGGGCTTGACGATCCTGCCTCCGCGCCAGCGCAGTTGGCTTCACCCGGCGACAGGTGCCAGTCCTGCGTCCGGTGGTCGTGCAGGGCGACGATGGCGTCCGCTGAGAGCATTCCGATCAGTCCTTGGCGCAGAAGCGGCCTGGGGGTTGCAACGTCTATGGTAGAACGATCGTCGCATCAGGTCCATGCCGGGGGTCCGCCCACCTAGACGCCCAGTTCGCCGCGAATCGCGTCCGCGATGGCGTCCGCGTGACGATGCATCGCCGCTTCGCTTTCGGCTTCGATCATGACCCGGGCGAGGGGTTCGGTGCCGCTGTAGCGGATCACAACGCGGCCGGAATCCTTCAACTCCTCTTCGGCGGCGCGGATGGCGGCGGCTACCGTGGGAATGGACTCCAGCGGCCTCTTCTCGCTGACTTTGACGTTGACGATGACCTGCGGGAAGACTTTCAGGTCGGCGGTCAGCTCGTCGATGGATTTGCCGGTGCGGGCGACGAGGTCGAGGACCACCAGGGCGGTGAGCAGCCCGTCGCCGGTGGTGGCCAGGTGAGGCAGCAGGATGTGGCCGGACTGCTCGCCGCCGAGAGCGGCGTTGTGCGCGAACATCTGTTCGACGACGTAGCGATCGCCGACCGGGGCGCGCAGCATGTGAATGCCTGAGCGGCGCAAGGCCGCTTCAAGTCCCATGTTGGACATGGTGGTGGCGACGACCAGGTCTCCCGTCAGCAAGCCGCGCGCTTTGAGGTCGCGTGCGGTCATCAGCAGAATGGCGTCGCCGTTGAGGACGTTGTTCCGCGCGCCCGCCAACATGCAGCGGTCGGCGTCGCCGTCGAAGGTGAGGCCAAGGTCCGCTCCGCGCGCGCTCACCTCGGCGGCGACGAGCTTGGGGTGAAGGGCGCCGCAGTTCAAGTTGATATTGCGGCCGTCGGGCGTGACGTGGAGGAATGTGACGTTCGCACCTAGGCGGCGAAAGAGCTCCGGCGCGACGGCTGCGGCCGCTCCGTTGGCGCAGTCGGCCACGATGCGTATTCCGGCGAGCGAAAGTCGGGGCACGCAGTCGATGAGGGATTGGATGTAATCGGTCTGCAGGGCGGGGTCGTCTTCAACGGCGGGCAAACTGGCTGGGTCCGGGGCGGCAGCCAGGGCGGCGTGATGCAGGATTTCATCTTCCATGGCCAGCTCGACCGCATCGGCGAGCTTGAAGCCGTCCGCGCCAAAGAGCTTGATGCCGTTGTCCTGCCAGGGATTGTGGGAGGCGGAGAGGACGACCCCGGCATGGAAGCCGCGGGTGCGGGCGAGGAATGCGACGGCCGGGGTGGGCACGATGCCGGCGCTCTCAACACGCGCGCCTGCCCGGCGCAGGCCGGCGGCGAGAGTGGCGGCGATCCAGGGGCTGGACTCGCGCGTGTCGCGCCCGAGAATCACCCTGGGAATCGCCGTCGTCTTGCGCAGGGAGTGGCCCAGGGCCAGGCCGACGGAGAAGATGGTGATGGGGTCGAGCGGAAATTGGCCGGCGACGGCGCGAATGCCATCGGTGCCGAAGAGCCTGCGCTGGGTTGGTGCAATCGCTGTTGCGGTCATAAGCACTTCTTGATTCTATTCCCTAGGTGCGGCGCAGGGGGCCGCAGCTCCAGCGAGGCTCGACGCTGCTTCGACGCGGCTGGTGAAGGCGCCGTCGGCCAGGCGCGTGGTGAGCCGGTCGCCGGGCGTGAGCTGGGCGGCGGAGCGGATAAGGCTGCCTGCGTCGCTGAGGACCAGGGCGTAACCGCGGTCGAGGACGGCGAGCGGCGAGAGCGAGTGCAGGCGGGCGTCGAGGGCGCTGAGGTTGGCGGCGGAGGCGTGGAGTTGGCGTTCGATGGAATGGCCGAGGCGGGCGCGGCAGGCCAGCAGGCGCTCGCGGGCCTGGGCAAGAGCCTGGCGGGGATCGCGGCGGAGGACGGCGGCGGTGAGGGCTGCTGCATGGAGTTGGCGCAGGCGGAGTTGGCTGTCGAGGGCCGATTCAAGACGGAAGGTGAGGTCGTCGAGCCGCTGGGCCGAGCGGCGCAGCAGCGCGGAGATGCGGGACTCGGCGCGGTCCGCGACGGCGGATCGGGTGAAGCGCTGGCGGCTCTGCAGAAGCTGGAAGCGGACGGCGCGGTCGAGACGGTGGGATTGATTGGCGAGGTGTTCGGCGATCTTGTGCTGCGCTTCGGTGATGAGCTCGGCGGCGGCCGAAGGGGTGGGAGCGCGGAGGTCGGCGGCGAAGTCGGCGATGGTGAAGTCGGTTTCGTGGCCGATGGCGGAGACGACGGGCAGGCGCGAGGCGGCGATGGCGCGGGCGACGCGCTCCGAGTTGAAGGCGGCTAGGTCTTCAAGCGAGCCGCCGCCGCGGGCCAGGACAATAACGTCCACCAGGCCGGAGTCGCGGGAGCCGGCCGCATTGAGCTGGGCAATGGCGGATTCGATTTCGGCGGGAGCCTGTTCGCCCTGGACGGAGACGGGGACGACGAGAACGTTGAGGCCGGAGTGGCGGCGGGCGACGATGTTCAAAAAATCGCGAATGACAGCGCCGGCGGGCGAGGTGACGATGCCGACGGTACGGGGAAAGGCGGGCAGGGGGCGCTTTCGGGCGGGGTCGAAGAGGCCTTCGGCCTTGAGGCGGGCCTTGAGCTGCTCGAAGGCCAGTTGCAGCGAGCCGGCGCCGACCGGCTCCATGGTTTCCGCCACCAACTGCATCTGCCCGCGCTGCTCGTAGACGCTGACGCGACCGCGAACCAGCACGTGCAGGCCATCTTCAGGGCGGAAGCGGAGCAGCATCGCCTGGTGGCGGAAGAGAACGATGGGCAGTTGGGCCTCGGCGTCCTTCAGTGTGAAATAGACGTGGCCGGAGGGTGCGGGGCGGAAGTTGGAGATTTCGCCCTCGACCCAAACGTCGCCATATTCGAGCTCGACGAGTTCGCGGACCTGGGCGACCAGCTCGCGGACCGGCCAGATGCGGCGGGTCTGGCGCGGCTCGTCGAAGCTGAGGTCGAGCTGCGGCGCGAATGGATCCGGCGAGGGCATTCCCTTGAAAGTGTAATTGCTGAGGGGTTGTGCGAAGCTGTTTGCGACTCTCCTGCGCCAGCGGGGCTCATGGCGCGGCTTGCTTCGGTCTTCAAGGGGGAGTCGCGGCCAACGCGAAAGTCAGCCTGTGTAGGCGCCAATGCGGGTTTCGCGACTGGTGAGCGCGTCCGAGGAGCGGTCGAGGGATTCGTACTCCGCGTCGTGGTCCTTGCGGAAGGCGCGGAAGTCCTCCTCGCTCGTCCAGCGGTCGATGGTGAGGTAGCCGCCGGGGATGTAGGCGTCGCGCAGGAGATCGGTTCCCAGATAGTTTGGGGAGGTGCGAAAGAGCTTGGCCCATGCACCTTCGGGCCCGTAGGCGGCCTCAAAGGCGGCAACTTTCTCCTCGGCAATTTCGAATTGCCAGACGACGACGAACATGTGTGCCCCGATTCTGTCTTCAAGAATATCGTAGCGCAGAGGGCAAAGATCGGAGATCGGGGGGCAGAGAGCGGCAAGACAGGAAGTTGCAGAGTTGGAAGGCGCTACTGCGCCCGCGCCAACTTCTTGGGCCTGAACATCCGCATGAAGACGTAGACCAGGACTTCCAGCGTGATGGCGCCGCAGCAGTCCAGCAGCACGTCCCACGGAGAGCCGGTACGGTTGGGCAGGAAGGTCTGGTGCCACTCATCGGCGCTAGCCACGAGGGCTGTGCCCAGGAGGGCGAGAAACGCGTCGTGGAGGAAGCGGGAACGGGGCAGGGTCATCCACCACGCGCGCAGCCACAGCAACCCCATGGCCCCATAGCCGAGGAAGTGCCCCGACTTGCGGATGAAGTGATGCAGGGGTTCCCAGCGGGCATCGGCCACGGGGCCGAAGATCGACTCGAAGAGCCAGCGGAGCGGGCCGCTGGTGTGGTCGGAGCCCATCCATTCGGTCGACTCCATCATGATAACGCCGATACCGATGGCGACCGGGAGCCACGCGTTTATCCAGTACCTGGGGTCGCTCCTCTTACTCGACATGATAGTTGGGCGCCTCTCGGGTGATGATCACGTCGTGGACGTGACTCTCGCGCAGGCCGGCGCCGGAGATGCGCACAAACTGCGCCTTCTCCTGCAGTTCCGCGATGGTGGCGCAACCCAGATAGCCCATGCCGGAGCGCAGGCCGCCGACCAGTTGGAAGACCATGGATTCCAGCGGTCCGCGGTAGGGCACGCGTCCCTCGATGCCCTCGGGGACGAATTTTGCCAGGCGGTTCTGGCTGGCGCGCTCGCGCTGGACCACGCCCTCGGTGCCCATCTCGGCGCTGGCCAGGTCGGAGGTGCTCTGGAAGTAGCGTTCGCCGGAGCCCTGGCTCATGGCGGTTAGCGAACCCATGCCGCGATAGCTCTTGAAGCTGCGGCCCTGGTAAAGGATGGTTTCGCCGGGGCTCTCGTCCACGCCGGCAAAGAGCGAGCCGATCATCACCGAGCTGGCGCCGGCGGCGATGGCTTTGGTGATTTCGCCGGAGTACTTGATGCCGCCATCGGCAATCACCGGAATGCCGTGTTCCCGGGCGGCGCGAGCGGCTTCGGAGATAGCCGATATCTGCGGCATTCCCGCGCCGGTGACCATGCGGGTGGTGCAGATGGAGCCGGGTCCGATGCCCACCTTGATAGCGTCGGCGCCCGCCTCGATCAGCGCCAGCGCGCCCTCGCAGGTGGCCACGTTGCCGGCCAGCAGGCCCACCTGGGGGAAGCGCTTCTTGACTTCGCGGATCGCCTCCAGCACGCGCGAGGAGTGGCCGTGAGCCGAATCGATGGCCAGCACATCCACGCGCGCGCGCACCAGTTCAGCCGCGCGCTCAAGGTAGTCGCCGGTGGCCCCGATGGCTCCGCCCACGCGCAACCGGCCCTGGTCGTCCTTGCTGGCGCTGGGATACTTCAGCTTTTTCTGGATGTCCTTGACCGTGATCAGGCCCTTCAGATTGTACTGATCGTCCACCACCAGCAGCTTTTCCACGCGGTGCTTGTGCAGGATCAGTTCGGCCTCCTCCAGCGTGGTGCCCACGGGAACGGTGATCAGGTTCTCCTTGGTCATCACCTCGCCGATAGGAATGTCGGTGCGGGTTTCAAAGCGCAGGTCGCGGTTGGTGAGGATGCCGACCAGCTTCTTGCCCTGAGTGACGGGCACCCCGGAGATCTTGTAGCGGCGCATCACTTCCAGGGCGTCGCCGATCATCTGTTCCGGTCCGATGGTAACCGGGTCCACGATCATGCCGCTCTCCGAGCGCTTCACCTTGTCGATCTCACCCGCCTGGTCGGCGATGGTGAGATTGCGATGCACTATGCCGATGCCGCCGTGCTGGGCCATGGCGATGGCCATGCGCGACTCGGTCACCGTGTCCATGGCGGAGGAGATCAGCGGAGTGTTCAGCGTGATTTCGCGGGTCAACTGGGTCTGTGTGCTGACCTGCACAGGCACCACGTCGCTGTAGGCGGGCACCAGCAAAACGTCGTCGAAAGTGAGCGCTTCGGGTAAGTTTTTGGTAAGCATGATGCTTGGATGCGCCTGGCGGGCCGGGAATCCAGTCTCGGCGCGGCAGACGCTTGTTTTCCATTGTAATCGAGGGGGCTTGGGCGAACCGCCGTTCCCGGCTCCTGCGCCAGGTCCGACACATATCGCAACTGGAGACAAACAGTTGACTGTCTGGTTATGGGAAGGCGGCTTGGCATCCCAATTCAGACGGTACAGGTCTCTGCCGGGCCATGAACCGCCTTTCTTTCGCGTCCCTAAAGGCCCATTGGCTTGTTCTTTTAGCTGGAGTAAGTCCGGTTTAAAGCCCCAAAGAGCGCATGACTGCATTTTGCCGACGCCGGGAAACTCATATGCTCCGGCCCTGGGGCGGCACGCATTTGGACCCAGCGCCACTCGGAGAGAAACCTGAGATAGTTTGGAGGGCCGCGTTAGAGACTGCCGCACTGCCCAGGTATTACATTGTGGGCGAACATCGTCGCAGTACTGCGCGCGCCTATGAGCGCCGATTATGACAGGCTTGGATGGGTTGGGCAAAGGCAGGAAAGCCTTGAACGTCGCGGAGATCGCCACGGGATCTTCGAGGATCGGCTGCCAGTTCGATATCGGCCATTCCGAACCGGTCCAGAAAAACAACCCACACCATCCACCGCATTCGAGAGGAAACCTCTTCGAGAAGATGGTGTGGGCCGGTTATTGTTGCAGGTTAAACACTATCAGCACAGACAGCCAGTTAGGGCACCTGTACATCCCAACGCGCATGTATTGGGACATGTGTGCTGGATGCATGTCTGTCCGCACGTAAACTGCAGACATTCAGTGTTGGCTGTCTTGGCGATGCAGTCCCGCGTTGGAGGGAAAATGGGGGTTGTGACCGTGCCGCCTGCCATTTGTTGCAGTGCCAAGTCATCCAAGTCCTTAATCGTTACTTTGTTGAGACGAAGCCGTTTCTTCATGGTTCCTCCTGTGTACGTCTCGAAGACGATTGTGCAGATCTGCTCGCTCGAAGACATCCGCGCTGGCGCGGCTCGACGGCGAGAGACGATGGTTGGCAAGATGATTACGAAGAACCGCAGCCTGCAGGCTGTGGCCAGTGGAAAGGGCCCGGCGATAAAACATACCTGGGGTTTTCGTTACGCCGCGCTACTCCCGCGGCGAACCGAAACAGGCTAATCAAGCCTGCCGCGCATTGTCAAGGGCGGTACGCCATTGGCCCCAGCGCCACCCGGAGACAAACCTGAGATAGTTTGGAGGGCCGCGTTAGAGACTGCCGCACTGCCCAGGTATTGTACTGTGGGCGAACATCCTCGCAGCACTGCGCGGGCGCGCATGTGCGCCGATTACAGCGGGCTTGGATGGGTTGTGCAAAGGCAGGAAAGCCTTGAACGTCGCGCAGATCGCCAGGGAACCTTCGAGGAACGGCTGCCAGTTCGGTATCTTGGCCATTCCGATCCGGTCCCGAAAAACAACCCACACCATCCACCGCATTCGAGAGGAGTCCGGCATGACCGTTCCGGTCACAACGATTGATGAAAATGGGGGCGAACGGGAGTATTGTATGCGTGGATCGTGTCCGGAACCAGGTCGAATTATTTTAGTGGTGCCGCTGAGCC